>Ga0210391_10002123_pt1 | contig 17363 bp, 15 predicted proteins | sample IncBWC12OmetaG_FD_160573 | JGI IMG/M metagenome (GOLD analysis project Ga0210391, IMG submission 160573) | Forest soil microbial communities from Barre Woods Harvard Forest LTER site, Petersham, Massachusetts, United States - Inc-BW-C-12-O ... | reverse complement strand
TTCGTCGGTCAGTGAGTATTCCGCGGCCTTGGTTGCGTCCCCAGTATCCAGATCGGCATTGGGAAGCGCCAGCGAGTCGGTGCGCACTTCTTCGAGAAAGGCCCGGTACTGGTCGACCGTTGTGTTGATGCTTTTGAAATACAGATCCTCGGTTTGTGGAGTTGGATTCTCGAATGCTAACCCTTTGAAGGGACCAATTCTCGGCATGTATCGCAACAGGGTCGACAGAATCCGCGTGCCTACTCCCGGCTTTACGTAGTCCTTCCCCCACTGCTTTTCGTAATCCGAGCGCGAAAGGCGGTACAGGAACTTCTTTTTCGCGAAATCCGGCGTTTCGCGCATCAGATCCTTCTTATGGGTTTGCAGCGCGACCTCGGTCATATGCGGAATGAGCCGGCTCACCGCGAAGCGATACGATCCTATTGCCAGATCCTCGTGAGTAAGCACGTCTTTCAGTTCCACTCCGTACACAACGGGAAACACCCGCTCCAGTAGCGGCTTGGAAACCTGGAATCCGATGAAATCGTGATATTGCTGCGACGCATAACGATTCTTCGCGACCTGCACCGTGTCAAACCCAAACTCAGTTTTCAAGTGCGCCGTCTTGTCCTGGGCATACCGAACGGACTTGCCAAACTTCGCCCGCAGCTTGGGAAACTCGATGGCTACCGACTGGTTAACCGCCGGATGACCGGCGATATCCGCTGCATAATGCGAGAGCGCGCCGAGCGCGAAGGCATACTCGTCGAAGTCCTGGCTTTCGAGCACCAGTTCATGAACGAAGTCTCCGCTGCGAACGTAGTGCACCAGATTGCTGAATTCTTTATTGCCGAAGGGATAATAGCCAAGGTCCTGAATGACGGCGCCGCCGTAGGCATAGGCGTGAGCCTCTTTGAGTTGATCCTCGCTCAGACCAGGGAATCGTTTGAGCAGCAGGGGCCGGATCTCATCAGTCCAGAGCAGGTCTACGATTTCCTCGTGGGTCAGAACTGAATACCCGGAGGAAACGCTGCTGCACAGGAGCACGACCAGAACAAAACCGGTGGCACGGAGACAAACCCGGCGCCAGACCTCACTAATGGCGTTTGGCGCGATACGCGGCCGGTTCATGGTTCAAATCCGGCCGAGAACTAAGAGAATGACCACGATGAAAAGGACCAGTCCCAGCCCTCCGGTCGGCGCATAACCCCACTCGCGACTATGTGACCAGCGCGGCAGCGCCCCAACCAGCGCCAAAACCAGAATCACTATCAATATGGTTCCAAGCATGTTTTGCTCCTATGCCCCTGCGAGTCAGCTTTAGTTGTAGGCCTTTCGCCGGTTTCTTAATGGTCAAAACTGCTCATCGAGTGGAGAAGAGCTCGCACGGCAGGTCACGGTATGATGACCGCCGCTCCGTCTATGGCGTCATGCTTGACGGCGGCGAGCGCTTGGTTGGCCTGGTCGAGAGAGAATACAGTCACCTTTGGCTGCAGCCGAATATCAGCAGCAATTCTCAGGAAATCGCGCGCATCGGAGCGCGTCATATTGGCGACGCTACGGATTTGGCGCTCACCCCACAGCAGGCGGTCGTAATCGAACTCCGGGACTCGGTCGAGATGGATGGCGTTGATGGCGACGATGCCGCCTTTTCGCAGGCTCGCAAGCGCTGCGATCACCACGTCTCCGCTGGGTGCAAACGTGACGGCGCGGTCGAGTTCGACAGGGGGCTTGTCGGTTTCGCCGCCCACCCACTCAGCTCCCAGGGCGGCGGCCAACTTGCGATGCGAATCGCCGCGCGTCGAAACATACACCTTGCAGTCCCAGGAGCGCAGGACCGCGATCGCGAGATGTGCGGATGCGCCAAAACCGAAGAGTCCAACCCGGTCGCCAGACTCCACGCTGGCCACGCGCAGGCTGCGGAAGCCGATGATGCCCGCGCACAGCAGAGGCGCGGCGTGAAGGTCATCCAGCTCCGAAGGTAGCTCATAGGCAAAGTCGCTACGCGCCGCGGCATACTCTGCATAACCTCCGTTGACCGTGTATCCAGTGAAGACCGGTGAGTCGCAAAGATTTTCGAGCCCGCGACGACAGAGCGGGCAATCTCCATCAACTCCGCCCATCCAGGAAACGCCGACGCGCGTACCGAGCGGCAACTCGGCGGTCGCACCACCCACCACATCACCAACGATTTGGTGTCCGGGGATGAGCGCATCTTTTCGCTGCGGCAATTCTCCTTCGACGATGTGGAGATCTGTCCGGCAGACGCCGCAGGCGCGAACCCGAAGCAGAAGCTGGCCGGCTGCGAGCTGAGGTTTGGGAGTCTCTTCGATTTGAAGCGGCTGCTTCGCGGTTCTGAAAATGGCAGCTTTCAAGGGCTTGGTTCCGAGGCTGTGGGGCCGGCGTTTGATGGCGTCTATTCCCTACAGGATACCGCCCCCCCCGGCTCCGGATCAAAGACCGGAGTCCGGTCGTGTTCGGAGGCCCGAGCACACGCGTCGGTGCAGATCCATGTTTGAACCCGCACCGATGCGAGAGTGATTCGACTGTCTTAAGTACCCAAGCAGCCTGACCGATCCCTTAGGGTCAATCCGCTACTGACGGGGCTTTTCTTCCGTTTTAGGAGCCTCTTTCGCAGGACGAGGCGCGGGCTGTGCATGAGCTACGGCCGCGGGACGGGAAGCAGGCTGTGCTCGAGCCGCAGTCGGCTTACTCGACTCCGCCGGCGCGCGAGCCGCCTCGGGTTTTGCCGCCCTCTCAGTCGTGCGCGGAGCGGCAGCTTTGTTCTCATTCGTGCGCGCTGCCGCACCCTTATTCTCGGCAGCTTTGTGCTCGTTCGTGCGCGTTGCAGCTGCCTTGTTCTCGGCAGCTTTGTTCTCGCTCGTGCGCGTTGCAGCTGCCTTGTTCTCAACAGCCTTGTTCTCAGCAGCTTTGTTCTCATTTGTGCGGGTTGCAGCTGCCTTGTTCTCAGCGGCTTTGTTCTCATTCGTTCGCGTTGCCGCCGCCTTATTCTCGGCAGCTTTGTTCCCGTTCATGCGTGTTGCCCCTGCTTTATTCTCGGACGCCTTGTTCTCGGGGGCCTTGTAAGCTCCGCCCGCTGCCTTGGCGGCTACTACACCACGACCGCTAAACTCCCCGGGCTTCGCGGTTGCGGCGACAGCTGGCCGCCCATGGTTCACGGACGCCAGCAGTGCGTGGTTGCCACTTGCGGCGTGCACGTGCTCGGTCTGCATTGAGGTTGCCGGCGTGTGGCGCTCATGTGCCGCCGACTCCTCGGCAGCGTTGGGGCGGGCGCTGACCCCGCCATGGCCGCCGTTATAGCTGACATGGTTGTACGTGGTGTTGTTGATAACGGTCTTGTTATAGACATTGTGAATGTTCGTGATGTTCACGTTATTCACCGAACGGTTATAGAAGAAAGCTCCGTTATTCCAATATCCGCCTTGATAGCCGACGCCACCGTAGCCGAAGCCGTAGTTGACGCCGCCGTAGAAGCCGATCTGCGTGCCCCAGTAGCCTTCATTCCAGGCGTAGGCGTTGTCGCCCCAACCCCAATAACCGGGAGTCCAGAGCAGCCCAGGTTCGGGAGCCATCACCCATGTGCCCGGCACCCAGAAGTAGCCTTCCTCGCCATTCGCCCAGTAGCCGGGCGTCCACAAATAGCCGTCGGCGGGGGCCATGGGCTGCTCGTAAACCGGTAGCGCAGGAGGCGCGATGGTGATCGACACGCCGAACTGCGCAAACAGGGCAGCCGGTATGGTGAGTATCAGAACTGCTAGCAACAGAAAACGGGAGATGCGCATTTTGAATTACCTTGCCTGATCATCCTTCGATTGCCCGGTTGAACCTTGCTGCTGCGGGCTGCGTGGAGTGAGGGCGATGGGTCGGGTACAACAATTCCACGGATCCACAGCCCAGTCTGAGCAATCCGACTCACTTTTCAGAAACGTGGCGGAGACGACGTGGCGCGAGCCCACAAAACAGTGGGCTCGCGCGGACGATGGTTACACTCGATTACGCTCAAGCCGATTGCGCTCAAGCCGACTAGAGTGTGACGTTGAGTTCAATGTTCACACCCGGATACATCGGGTTGCACAGGTAATACACGCCATCAATGTCGATGACATAAACGTTTTGCGTATAGAGCCAGTTGCTCGGCCACACGCCAACAAATCCGAACGAATAGCCGCCGTATTGAAAGTGGCGATTACTGTAATCGCCCTGGTTCACGCGAAACGTGTGTCCCTGTCCAAAGTTGGCTTTGTAACGGTCGTCAGGAATTCGGCCGGCGCGTTGGTCCTGCTTTGCAGGCCTAGCTTCGGGTGCGCGTTGCTGCTCTTGCTTTGCGTTCTTCTCCTCCGGCTTGGCGCTCCTCTCCTGTTGCGCGCTCTTCTCCTGCGGCTTGGCAGTCTTCTCTTCTTGTTTCGCCGGCTTTTCTGGTTGAGCTTTCTTCTCGGCAGGTTTGTCTTTATCTTCCTGCTGGTCGTGCTGCTCCTGCTGTGCGTACGCAGGAGCCGCTAGGGTCAGAGATAGAACTGCTGTGCCGATAATCCCTACTAGTTTCATGGGTGCTGCCTCCATTATCGATTCAATCGTTTTAACTGCGTTGCGCTACTGCAAGCTTCCTGTGGTCGCGTTGACTGGAGTGCCGATCGCATCGCCGGACACGAGAAGCTCCACTCTCCGGTTCTGTTGCCGCCCGGCAGAGTTGTCGTTCGAGGCTACTGGCAACGTGTTGCCGAAACCCCTGGCGCTGACTGAACTTGTCGCTACGCCTTCCTGCACCAGGTAATCGCGTACCGAACCAGCGCGATTCTCAGATAAGGTCTGATTCATGGCATCGCCACCGACGTTATCGGTGTATCCGCCAACCTCAATGTTGAGTCCCGGATAGGCGAGCAGAATGCCGGCGACCTTCGCCAGCTTCTCGCGCGCACCCGGCTTCAACGAGTATTTCCCGGTGTCAAACAACACATCGGACATGCTGACGATGAGCCCGCGCGCGCTGTCACGAGTCTGAAGAATCGTATTCAGCTGCTCTGATAATTTCGCACGCATGGCGGCCTTGTCTGTCTCAGCTTGTTGCGCGCTCAACTGAGCCTGCTGAGCCGCGAGGCGGGACTGTTCTGCGTCCGCCTGCGCCGCGGAAACTGCGCTTGCGGATGCAGCCTGGCTGTTGGCCATATCGGACTGAGCCTGTGCCGTCGCAGCTCGTGAATCGGCCGCGTCGGATCGAGCCCTTGCCGCGTCCGAGTCTGCCTGGGCCCTTGCTGCCTGGGCTCGTGCTGTATCGGATTGAGCTTGCACCGTGTCAGATTGGGCTTGCTCTTTCTGCCGGCGAGCGTCATCCGCTTGCTGGCGCGATTGAGCTTGTGCGTCGGCAGAATCCCGGCGTTCGTCGGCCAAACGCATTTCGCCCATCTTCTTGACAGCGATTTCGCGCGCATCCTCCGCAGTCTGCACCGCTTCGCGGGAGACTGCGATGAGCGGCTTGCGATCCATGTGTTTGTTGATGGCATAGCCATCCGCGTTATTCATCAACTGGACGGCATGTTGATAGCTGTCAGGTGCGTACTGCTCCGCTCCCTCGGATTGAGCGATGCGCAGGGCATTCCGCGCTTCGAAAAACTCGAGTGGCAGTTTGGCATTCAAAACCACCGGATCAAACTTGTAGCCAGTCGGAATGTAGCCGCCGCGCTCCATCAGTTCATATTTCGCGTTCACCGCTTCGCTGGTTCCCTTAGTGTCGTCGCGAACCACATTCTCGAGGACAACTGCATTGCTCGGCTGCCGCACCGCGTAGTAAGGCTCCGCGGTAACAATCAGCGCGAACGCCTGCAGGTCGGTGGTCACGTGCAGTTTGCTGTGAGCGTCATCGCCTACCAATACTTCACCCAGGTTCACGGCCCGGCCTTCGGGCGAAATCGCCCACAGGACATAAGTCAGATACTCGTTGCCAAAAGTAATAGGTCTCTGCAGGTTGCCGAAATACGCATCGATCGAGATCGATCCCCGCTTGCTGTTCACATGCGCTTCGCCGGTCGCCGAAGGCATCAAACTGGTGCCCGCGAAATCCAGCTTCGAGCTTCCGCTGCGGTGCTCATAGTTGACGGCCTGCACGCTTCGGCTGATGACCGTCACGTGGAACGTGGGAGTCGTACTCATATGCTCGACTTCCATCGTCGATTGAGAATTGGTCTGAGCTACGGCTGGCAGACTTAGTGCTACTGCGACAGCTAACAACAGTTTTGTTTTCACACTATCTCCTTGGGGGCAGGTATCTGCCTGGCTTCTAGCTTCATGCAAAGTTGGGAGTTCGTGACGCATTTATATGAATCGCGTCGCCGACCTCATCCTCTTCCGAGACGAATCCCGGAAAGGGAATGAAACAGCCCGAAAATATTCAGCAGCCACAGAACCACCGCAATGACCACCACGCCATTCAAAATTGACTTAATGGACGACTGCATGGGGATGAAGCGATTCACCAGCCACAGCAGAACACCCACCACAACCAGAACTTCCAGGAGTTGAATCAAAGGCATGATCTTGACCTTTCTTCTTTTGCGGGCTAACCCTCTCATCCGCCGGAGGTGTTGCCCTAGTTTCGTGATCCGAAGAGTGTTTTAGGGTCGAATCGTGTCCGCCGCAGGTTCGGGGCGGACACGCGGATGCAAAATGCCGATTGTCTGGATGTGGTCGCCTGGAGTGACTTGATATTGACCCGGTTTCGGGCGACCTGGAATAGGAGCAGCGAATCAGCGTCCGCGGCTCTGTCTGCACACTCAGGAGAATAAAGAATGACAGGCGCCAGCTTGCGCGTCTGAGCAAGATAGCTCACATGCGCGATTTAAAGATTAAGGTTGTCTCACTGGTCGTGCGCTCGCTGCCGGCGCTCGCAACATCCGTTGTCATCCAGCCATGCCAGCAGGGAACGCACGCTGGCTCGCGCCAGGGCAATGGCGCAGTCCGCAGCTCCGTAATAGATGTTCAGAGTGTCGCCGTCGGCGTCCATCGTATAACCGCACGGAAACACTACGTCGTCGACATCGCCGTGGCGTTCGTACTCCGCTTCCGGCCCAAAGATCCACGAATCTCCGCGCAGCGAACACTTTGCGGGATTCTCCAGCTCGAACAGGGCCAATCCTAACCGGTACAAACAGCCAGAAGGAGTTTGCCGTACGCCGTGGTAGAGGACGAGCCATCCCCGGGAAGTTTCAATCGGTGGCGGCGACATACCGATTTTGTTGGCGTCCCACCAGGCGCCGCGCCGCGCTTCCAGCATCAGCCGGTGCCGACCCCAATGGCGCAAGTCCGGAGAGTAGGAAATCCACATATGCGCCCCGAGATGGGTCGCGGGCCGATGAATCAAGGCCCAGTATCCATCGATCCGGTGCGGCAGCAGCGCCGAGTCTTTGTCATCCGGCGACATAATCACGCCGTAGCGCTCGAACGTTCGAAAGTCTTTGGTCAGAGCCAGAGACACGCCGGGACCGCCACGCGAATAGGAAGTGTAAGTGACGGCATATTGCTGCAGTTCAGGCACGAAGGTGATGCGAGGGTCTTCAATGCCCCAGATCTCTTCCGGGAAATCCTTGGGGCTGGGCATCAAAGTGGGCTCGGCATCAATTTGCCATCCGTCGACTCCGTTCTTAGAACGCGCAGCGCAAAGATGCGACAAGCCGCGCCGATCTTCCACGCGGCAAAGCAGCAGCGTAGAGCCATCCGCCAGCAGAGTCGCACCCGGGTTAAACACACTATTGATCGAGTAAGGCCAATCCTTACTAGTGAGGATCGGGTTTGCGGGATGCCGAAGAAGCAGCGGCTCGAAGCGAATACTCGGAGGACTCAAAGGTTCCTGAGCGGGTACGGTCATAATGAGATTTCCTTTGCTTCAGACTCTTGCAGGGCACGCATTTCCAGCAGTGCCATTAAAAACGAGAGGGTTGACTCCGCGCCCTGGTTCTCATTGGCGCGGTCGGGATGCAGGCCGTCCCGGCAGCCACCGGTGACGGGGTCATAAAGAGAAAGTTGCAGATCATTGTTACCGAGAAACCAATTGAAAGCCGACCAGGCCTCATTGCGCCAGCAGCCATCGCCGGTTACGCGGTAGGCTTGCAGACAAGCGGACACCGCGCCGGCAGCCTCAATCGGCTGCTGATCGAAGCGGGCCGGTTCAGCACCCTGACGATAGAAGCCTTGAGAACCAATCGGTACGAAGTGGCCGTTGGTCCGGCAACGCTGAGTTTCCATCAGCCAATCAAGCGAAGTGAGTCCGGCGGAAACCATGCGTTCATCCCCGCACGCCGATCCCGCCAGCAGCATCGCCTGGGACAGCCTCGCGTTCCCGTAGGCCACAACGTTCTCAAACCACTTCCACTCCGGACCCTGGATCGATTCATACAGGTCCAGCAGTCTTCGCGCCAATGCGAATCGTACGCGCTGTGCGTCCCGGTCGCCAGGGTACGAATGGAGGTACTCCTGAACTCCCAGCACTGTATAGGCGCAGGCCCGCGGACTGCGGAACTCGACCGCCGCCGGCAGCGAGAACTCAAACAAACGCCCGGCGGCGCCTCTCAATCCAGCATTCGTCGATCGCGCGAGCAAACTTCCAAGGGCCCACAACGCGCGCCCGTGCGAATCCTCCGAGCCCTGGTCTTCGATCCAGTGATGATCATAGGCAAGGAAGTTTCGAAACCTTTTCTTCTTTGCGTTGAAAGCATGCTCCAGGAAAGCCAGATACCGAAACGCCCAATCAGGATTGAATCCCTCGGTTCTTCCGAAACCATCCGCTTCTGGCTGGCTCAAACACGTTTGGTTCAAACCCGCCTGGTTCAAACCCGTTTGGTCCAGCTGTACCGTGAAAATGAGTGCGCGCGCGTTGTCGTCGGTGGTATATCCCTCGGCTCGATTAGGAATGGTAAAGATCGCGTGCTGCAGCATCCCCGTGTCGTCAGTGAGAGCATTTACGTGATTGAGGTTCAGTTCGGGCAGCTGGTTCAGTATTTTCGGAGTGGCCCGAGCCATGAACTGTGCTCGGGGAGCCTCCATGCGGTCGCTGCGAACCCGCGCAAAACTTGCCATATAACCCTGAGCGACCCTCTTCCAGACCATTTCCCGGGCGAACAGATAAGCTCGTTTACGCATGGCATGGCGGACAGCGGGCGTGTCCAGGAGTTCGATTGTCTTTTGCACGATTGCGTCCGGGTTTTGGAAAGGTACGAGCGCGCCGCGGCCAGCGTCCAATAACTCGATCGCGTGCCAATAGGGAGTCGAAATGATCGCCTTGCCCGCGCCTAACGCATACGCCAGAGTCCCGGAAACCACTTGCTGCTCATGGCGGTAAGGAGTGATGTAAATATCCGCCGCGCCAATGAACTCGACCATCTCTTCCGGATTGACAAAGCGGTTGTGGAAGATCACTTGCGATTCCACTCCCACTTCCTTCGCCAGAGCTTGCAGGCTGGCGCGATATTTGTCTCCTTCACGACGCAGAATGTGAGGATGAGTCGCCCCGGCGACCATGTAGACAACGTGCTTATGCCTGGACAAAATCTGCGGCAGCGCTTGAATCACGTTTTCGATTCCCTTATTCGGCGAGAGCAGGCCGAACGTCAGCAGCACGGCCTTCCCTTCCACCCCGAAGCGGTCTTTATAGAAATTCGGATCAAGAAATGGCAGGTCGGGAACTCCGTGAGGAACCATGTCGATCTTGCTGCCCGGCACCTTGAAGATTTCCTGCAGGAACTGGGAGGAAAGCTGGCTCATGACAATCAGGCGATCGGAGACTTCCGCAATTTCTTCCATCACCCGCAGCTGATCCCGATCTGGCTCCCGCAGAACGGTGTGCAGAGTGGTCACCACCGGCATCTTCAAGCCGCGCAGCAGATGCAAGATGTGGCTCCCTGCCGGGCCTCCGAAGATCCCATACTCATGCTGCAGGCACACCATGTCGATATTGTTGAAGTTCAGGAATTCCGCCGCGTCGCGATAGGACTTCAAATCATCCTGAGCAAGCGACCATCGCACCCGCGCGGGATAGTCATAGCCTTGCTCTGTGTCGTCGACCGGGAGCGCCAGCAGCCGGGCGGTTCCGTACTCCGCGGAGATCGCGCCGCAAAGGTCGGTCGTGAACGTCGCGATTCCGCATTGCCGCGGAAGATAATTTCCAATCACAGCAATTCGACTAGGCAGCGATGGTCTCGATTGCAAGCGCGCACGGGTCCCTGAAATCGCCTCGGGCGCAGGAGCGCGGCGACTGACGACTTCCAAGTCCCGATTTGGGAACACTGTGATGGGTATCGCCATTCTCCCTGATTTCTGATGAGAACAATCGCTTCAAGAGACCCTTTTTCAAGGCGGGACGCGAGCGAGCACTGTGGTATGGATTGAAGTATTGTCTCTTGCCAGTATTTAACGAAAGCAGCGCGTCAAACTGATCAAAATTGACCAGCATAGTTCCGGGCGTGAGTTCACTATGCGGCTATGAAAGCAAAGAAGGATCTGGCTCTGGCGGTCCGATGCCCTACCTGCGGCGCCAAACCTGGAGAGAAGTGCGAGCTCAGCACTGGCTTACCCCGCACCGCGCCGCATCGAGACCGGCGCTTAGTGGCTGCGGATCACTAGGCGTGTCGCACAGCAAACCGCCTGTCTCGGCGGGAGAATCTTTCAGTTTCGCTCACTTCCCTTTGAAATTCTGTGCACAATAGCTCAGTTTCCAAAACATCAATGCTACGACCTTTTATGAATATTGAAGACCTTTCGCCGGACTATAATCAGTGACGATGCGCTCCCCTTCAGCAAAGAAGCACTCCGGGTTCGACTCCGATACTTTCCTTGCCACCATTGGCGATGGCAGGAAGATTTTCTCCGTTGCAAAAAAGGAAGCGATATTCGCCCAGGGAGACGCGGCCGACGCCGTTTTCTATGTTCAGAAAGGCAAGGTGAGGCTGACGGTTGTCTCCCATGCCGGCAAGGAAGCAACCATCGCAATCGTGAGCGAGGGGAATTTTTTTGGTGAGGGTTCCCTCGCAGGTCAGCTCTTGCGCATGGGCTCCGCGGCGGCAATGACCGATTGCGAGATCCTGCGGGTAGACAAGAAAACGATGATGGATGCCCTGCACCGCGAACCGGCGTTCTCGGAAATGTTTGTGGCCTATCTGTTGGCTCGTAACATCCGCTACGAAGAAGATCTGGTCGACCAACTGTTTAACTCCAGCGAAAAGCGGCTGGCCCGCGTCCTTCTATTGCTGGCTCATTTCGGCAAGGAAGGGATTCCGGAAACCGTGGTGCCGAAGATCAGTCAGGAAACGCTGGCCGAAATGGTTGGGACGACGCGTTCGCGAGTCAGCTTCTTTATGAACCGCTTCCGGAAGCTCGGTTTCATTCACTACGCCGGAGGTACCGAGGGAGCACTGCAGGTCCACAGCTCTCTTCTTAATGTAGTTCTGCACGATTGAGCGCTTCGGCGTAAGCCGCGGTCAGATGACCCTCCCCGATCGGGCTCGCCGGCTCCCATTCGATTGGCAACAAGTGACGGATGCGGGCGGTCCCGGTCGGTTTGCTCTGCCGATGGCCGCACGACAAGCAGATGGCTCCCACTTCCCGGATCCCCGTCTCTCTCGATATTTCGTTCTCGCGGACCGCAACCGAGCCGGTGATGACCGGACCGGCACACACGTCACAATCGTAAGCAGACAAATGAAGATATTGTTTTCGCATTGGTGTCCTCCCGATGTTAAGCGACGATGTTAAGCGACGTCAAAACGGATTTCCGCAATCCTAACCTTTGAGCAATTCCGCATCTGTTCACTATTGCTCGCCCTCCCACCCAAATGGCTGAACCGAGCCGACAGAACCTCTGTCTACGGAACATGAGCAATTGTGAGCAGCATCGCGGGACGTTCAACCTCTATAACGGTCAAGCATGGCTACGAACAACACTCTGCTCTGTATCCACCGCGACCCGGCTCAGCTGAGCCTGTTGCAGGAGAACGGATACGAGCTGCTCACCGCGACCACCGGCCACGAAGGCCTGCGGCTTTTTGCTTCACAGCCCGTGGACGCAATCGTGCTCGAATACCACCTCGGACTTCTGGATAGCACATTCGTTGCAACTGAGATCAAGCGGGTCCAGCCGTCGATTCCGATCGTCATGCTGGCCGACGACCTGGAATTGCCCGACGGCGCTCTGAACTCGGTTGACGCGCTGGTAACTAAGTCCGACGGATCTCACTTCCTGTGGGCGACCGTTCACTTCGTATTAAATGTGAAGCCGGCACAGGGCCATGGAGGAAAAGTGAAGGCTCAAATGGCGCCCGACTCAAAGGCCGCGCCTTTCACATCAAAAGAGTGGAGAAGTATTCAGAGGGGAACCGTCCGGTTCTAAGGAACCTGCATACCGAGCAGCAGTGGGGGAAACACCTCCAAGCAGATCGGGAAGCCGCACCTTCCTGGGCTTCCCAACCGGCGAGCCCTCAGACCGAACCTCGCCGGCCGCTCACCAGGTTAATCACCAGCACAACCAGCGCCACAACCAGCAACAGGTGGATCAAGCCGCCGGCCACATGCAGGCTGAAACCCAAGAGCCACAGAATTAGAAGAACCACAAAAATCGTCCAAAGCATATTCATCTCCTTATCTTGCAGGGTCCAGGCCATTTTGCACGGTTCTCTTTTGGGATACTGAGCAGCATTGCTCATTCCGACGATTAATGAAGTGAGCAATTCAGATCAGCTATTTCTTCGGGCTTGAACGATCATGGTTGGAGAGACGAGCACTTCTTCTCGCTCTTTCAGATCCCCTGAACTAAGTCAGCCAATCTGAAGTCAGCCCTCCTTAGTGGCACAGCTCCGAAAGGAACAATTTCATGAAAAAGACAATTTCACTTTTGTTAATGAGCATGATCGGCATGGTTGGAACTTACGCATTTGCCGGCTCAGACCGGGAAGACACCGTCGAGCGCATGCAGAAATCGGTCGACGTCCTACAGTCCATTATGTCGACGCCCGACAAAGGTATCCCTGAAGAAGTGTTGAACGGCGCCAAGTGCGTCGTCGTAGTGCCCAACTTGCTCAAGGGCGGATTCATCTTTGGCGGCAAGCACGGGCGCGGCGTAGCAACTTGCCGCACGGCTGGCGGCTGGAGCGCTCCCGCATTCGTTTCCGTGGGCGGCGGCAGCTGGGGATTGCAGATTGGCGTCGAAGGCGTGGACCTCGTCATGCTGGTCATGAACGACCGCGGCTTACAGCATCTGCTCTCGACCAAGTTCGAACTCACGGGCGAAGGATCAGTAGCAGCGGGCCCAGTTGGCCGTCACACCTCCGCGGGAACTGACATTCTGCTGAACACTGAAGTACTGACCTACTCGCGCTCAAAAGGCATATTCGCGGGCCTGACGCTCGAAGGCGCGGTAATCGAACAGGACAACGACTCGACGCGCGCCATCTATGGCCACCACATGATGTTCCGCAACATTCTTTCGGGCAAGGCGTCAACTCCCGCAAGCGGAGCAGCATTTGTGAGGGCAGTATCCGAGGCCGGCCACCAGGCTCACGTCGCCGAAGCCAGAGAAGACGACAAACACTAGTCGAATCAGAGCGCCATCATCTGGCGCGATTTATAGCTGGCCGGAGCCGCTCAGGCTTCCGGCCAGCTTTTATTTTTGGACTACTTTGCGATCTGCGCCACGACCTCCGGCAGCACTGGCGTGCCTTCGGCTCTCACCGCATCCAGCGCCTGCGGATTTAGCCCCAACGCCTTCACGATCGTGGGCGCGACCTGCCTGGTCGCCACCACTGCCGAGACTGTCCGCGCCTTAAAGGCTGGATTCGCTACCAGCAGCATGACGTTAGTATCGTCATGTGCGAAGCCGCCGTGATCTCCGATCATTGATGTACTGCCCGAGTAGGTCACGCCCACATTCGGGGTCACGATAATGTCGGGAGACCGCGGATCCTCGCCCGGCTCCAGCCCGCCCACGTTGTAATTCAGCGCGAGGCTGGGCCCGTAGTAGATCTCGCCCAGTCCGATCCCTGCCGCATTGTTTTCGAGCAATTCGACTGCCGCAGGTACGCTCGCTCCCTTTTTCAGCCAGAGCACCGAGACGTCATCTTCGGTTGCGCCGATGCCTGTAGTGTTCAACGGCGACTCCGAGAAGGGGATGGCATTCCCCAGCAGGGTTGCCGGAGTGTTGGCGCCGTTGGCTACGTACCGCGTCGGGTCGATCGGCGACTCGCCATGCTTGGCGGTGATAATTACCAGCGTGTCGTTATAGATGCCAGCAGTTTTGAGTGCGTTGACGATCTCGCCGATCGCAGTGTCGACGTATTCGATCTCCCCCAGCAACTCGGCGCTGGGCAGGGCTGCCGCGTTCTTGTAACCGCCCGCTGCCACGCCTGCCTCATTGACGGACTGTCCCACATACACGGATTGGAAGTTCATTCCGAAGACCGCCGGCGTCACCGCTGGCGCACCCGAGTGCGTCTTGCCCGCAATCTCCTTCAGCAAGGCGTACACCTTGATCGCGTCATAGCACTGGATGTTTTCGAAGCTCGCATTCCACGCCGCCGCACCTACCGGGTCGCGCACCGGATCGCACGAAGCGCCTTCCAGCGTCTTTACCCCTGGCAGCGGCACGACAGCCGAGCTAACCTCAGGTGCGTAATAGTCATCCAGGCCCGTACCGCCCGGGCCGCCCACAAACGAGTACGAGGGGTGCTTGTCAATCCACGCCGTGTATCCACCTGCCGCATGAACGACACCAAAAACAGTGTTTGTCCGAATGAAATTCCACGGATACACCGGAGCGCAACCGTTCTGCGGGTCGCGCGAAAGCTTCTTCGGATCGATTGAGGCAATACCACCCTCGGTCAGTCCGGCGCCCGGTGCACCACCGTTCAGTTTTGTATCGTCAAGATCGATGCCCTGGTCGTTGTCCGTGGTGGTTCCGGTCGGTATCGCAAATGGCGTGCATGGCCCCGCAGCCAAACCGGTGCCAGTCGACTTTGCCGGTGCATCGAGCGACCTGTCGTAGGCGACGTCGTAATAGAGGCCTGTCGTCTTTGGCGAGCCACCGGAGGCCAGGGCCGCCATTCCCGGAAAGGAGTCCGTGGGCTTCGATGACTCGGTGTTCACGTAGTTGATCCCAGTCTGGCTCAATGCCGCCATGTTGGGGCAATACGGATCCCCGCCATTCACGCCCGCAATCCCGTTCGCGCAGTTATTGAAATCCACCGCGTGCATGCCGTCGATGCTTAACAGCAGCACGTGCTTGATGTTCCCCGAACCTACCGCATTCTTATCTGCCGCGATTCCATGCGTAGAAGATGCCAGCGTCAATGCCGCGGCCACTCCTGTTAGTACCAGCCTATTTGCTCTCATGTAAAACCTCCACGAGAGTATTAGCCGCAGAATATTACAGAGGTGTTACTTCTCTGTGAAATCTCGGCTAATTAGGTCTGGCAGAATTGATCGGGCGGCGGGTGAGGAATGCTAAGTGTTCAGAATCCCCGCCCACGCGAAGCTTGAGCCGGCACCCTCGATCTCGCCTGGAAGGACAAGGCGGAATCTTGCGAACGTGGCGCAAAGTGGAGGACACTCATGGCTAGCATGAGAACTCCTGGCGACGAAATAGTGGCGCAATCGACCACAGCCTCCGTGCCATATGTGACGGAAGCAAGAGTCTGGGTACTCGCCGCAACCATTCTCGGGTCAAGCCTGGCTTTCATCGATAGTACGGTCGTCAATGTCGCTCTGCCTGCACTCCAAGTCAGCTTTCACGCAACGGTAGTGGATCTGCAATGGGTGATTGAGTCGTACGGAGTTCTTCTGGCCGCCTTGATTCTGGTCGGCGGTTCTTTCGGCGACCGCTTCGGCCGACGGCTGGTCTTTGTCGCTGGGGTGACGGTCTTCGCGTTGGCCTCCGCGGGTTGCGGGCTCGCTTCAAACATTCCTCAACTGATCATCGCGAGGAGCGTTCAAGGTGTAGGAGCTGCTCTCCTCGTGCCCGGCAGTCTGGCAATCATCAGCACGTCGTTCGACGAGAGGAGTCGCGGAGCGGCGATCGGGACATGGTCGGGTTTCACGGCGATCACTACCGCTATCGGCCCAGTGCTTGGAGGCTGGCTGGTTGAGCACGCTTCCTGGCGGTGGGTGTTCTTCCTCAATCTACCCATCGCCGCCGCGGTGGTGGCGATTTCGCTTTGGCGGATTCCGGAGAGCCGCAGCCCGAGCGCGGGGCGCATCGATTGGCCAGGAGCGATTCTTTCTACGCTGGGACTTGGAAGCCTGGTTGTCGGTTTCGTCGAATCGCTTAACCTGGGTTGGAGAAATCCGCTGGTTTTCGGGAGTTTGATTCTTGGCGTCGGCTGTCTTATTGCGTTCGGATTTGTCGAGGACAACAGCACTGCGCCGACGCTCCCGCTTACGCTGTTCAAATCCAGAAGCTTCAGCGGCGCAAACCTGCTAACGCTCTTTCTGTACGCCGCAACCGGAATTTTCTTCTTCTTGTTTCCTTTGAATCTGATTCAGGTCCAGGGCTACTCCGCGACCGCAGCCGGCGCTGCGGTCCTTCCCATGATCCTGCTTATGTTCTCTCTCTCGCGCTGGTCTGGCGGACTTGTCGCCCGCTATGGTTCACGGGCTCCGCTGACCATTGGCCCTCTCATTGTCAGTTTGGGTTTCGCTCTGTTCGCCGTGCCCTCTATAGGAGGTAATTATTGGAGAGAATTCTTTCCGGCGGTAATTGTTCTCGGATTTGGAATGGCCGTCACGGTTGCTCCTCTGACCACCGTGGTTATGAATTCGGTTAATAAGGATCGAGTCGGAGCCGCCTCTGGAGTCAACAACGCCGTGGCGCGCCTGGCAAGCGTGCTTGCTATCGCGATTCTTGGGATCGTGATGGTGAAGGCTTTTGCTTCTCACCTGAACTCCAGCCTGGCTCACCTGATGCTGCCGTCCAGCGTTCTGGCTGAGCTGCGAGCGGGCCAGAATAAGCTCGCCGGCTTGCAGGTTCCCTCTGGCCTTAGTCCCAGCATGAAGGCTGACGTTAATGTCGCCATTCGGCAGGCTTTTGTATTCGGCTTCCGAGCTGTAATGTCGATTTGCGCAGCGCTGTCCCTGGGAAGTGCGGCGGTAGCATGGTTCTTGATTCCGAGAGATCGTCCTCACCCAAAGCTGAATGCGACAGTCTCTACTTGATGACGCAGGGTGGCCCACATCCCAGCTCACCCCGAGAGAAGTAAGTATCGGCGGGGGTCGCCGCCCCATCCCGCAGCGAACTTTTTTCCCCGTTTGACGCTGCTTCTTTCTGTCTTTACACTCAAGTTAACGCCGATGAATTCTGGTTGGCTCCGTCTCCTTGACGGGCCTGGATTCGGCGGCGG
>Ga0210391_10002122_pt1 | contig 17378 bp, 16 predicted proteins | sample IncBWC12OmetaG_FD_160573 | JGI IMG/M metagenome (GOLD analysis project Ga0210391, IMG submission 160573) | Forest soil microbial communities from Barre Woods Harvard Forest LTER site, Petersham, Massachusetts, United States - Inc-BW-C-12-O ... | reverse complement strand
CAGCCGCTCCGCGCTCGACGTGATAATCCGGCGGTTCGCCTGATGCGGAATGAAGCACGCCAGTTCCGCGGCCGTCACGCCATTGCGGTTCAGCACCGTCTCCGCCGCCTCCACCATCTTCCGCACGGCAAATTTGTAAACCGCCTGCCCATCCTGGTGGACGAAATGCTCCCGTTTCTCCACCGTCTCGCACGACGAAGGCTTCAAACTCCCGCCCGCCGGCATAAACAGCGAACATCCGCCCGAGCCATCGATCTCATGGTGGAAGTCGATCATCCCCAACTCGCCCTCGGCCGCCGGCTCAATCAGCACCGCACCCGCGCCGTCGCCAAACAGCACGCACGTCGCGCGATCCGTGTAATCGATGATCGACGACATCGTGTCCGCCCCGATCACCAGCACGTTCTTCTGCGCGCCGCTCTCCACCAGCTTGCAGCCCGTCTGCAGCGCATAAACAAACCCCGAACACGCCGCCGAAAGGTCGAACCCCCACGCGCCCTTCGCCCCGATCCGGTCCTGCACCAGGCACGCCGTCGCCGGGAAAAACATATCCGGCGTCACCGTAGCGACGATCACAACTTCCACTTCGGAGCCGTTGATCCCGCGCGCCGCCAGGCACCGCTTCGCCGCCTCCACTGCCATGTGACTGGTCGCCTGCCCCGGCTCCACAATGTGGCGCTCGCGAATCCCCACCCGCGAAGTGATCCACTCATCCGTGGTATCCACCATCTTTTCAAGATCGGCATTGGTGAGCAGCCGCGGGGGAGTATAGGTTCCAAGGGCGCTGATTTTTGCACGAACGGGCACACGCGGACGAGCAGCAAGATTCAAATCACTTCTCCTGAATGAAGAAGTATTGTCGCAGAAATGCAGCCGCGAGCGTGAATCGGATCACCGCAAAGCGGTCGCAAAAACCCGATCAGCCGACCATCAAAATGTGAGTGGAAGGGAACTGCAGAATATTAGTGCACCGGGTGACCTGCTGCGCACGCACTGGCCCGTTACCGTTGCTTCCTTCCGGACCTGGCGGGGTTGGCGGGATTGCGCCGCGCAGGACCCGGCACACCTGTGATCATAACACCGCAAAACCGCAGAATGCCCTCACGGGTCCTTGTGAAAGCCAGACCCGTCTCACTACATTGAAAGACGTGCAGGGATTGATGTTCGACTTAAGGTAAGGATCTGCTGTTTTGCCTCTGGTCCAGGTTGGTGAGAGCAGAAGGGGATCATGGCATGGGAAGCACGTGGAACCTGCGCAAGCCTTGCGGCATGCTTATTCCGCTCATTGCCGCCATCATCGCTGTCGCAAGTCCGCTGCGAGGCGCGACCGGATCACAGAGCGCAACTCCGCCTGCAGAGCGGCCGGCGAAATTACCGGAGTTTGAAGTTGCCTCAGTAAAGCCTGTGTCCCTAGGCGACACAATCGCCAATGCATTCCTGACTTATCCCGGCGGCAGGGTCGTCGCCCGCGGTTGCACTCTGAAGTACCTGGTGATGGAAGCATTCGATATGCAGGACTATCAGATTTCAGGAGGCCCCGGATGGATTACGCAGGATCGCTTCGAGATTGATGCCAGGGCTCCTGCGTCTTCGGCATCCGGCAAATCCAATCCGCCGCTGGCTAAACTTCCTCCCAATCAGGAAGAGCGCCAGATGCTGCAAGCGCTGCTCATGGAACGGTTCCAGCTCAAATTCCACCGGGAAACCAGGGAGGGTGAAGTCTACGTCCTGTCAGCGAATCCTGAAAAACTCAAGCTGCAGGCTCCCAAAGATAAGAATGAGTATCCCTGGGCCGGGTCGGTCGCAGGAGGTTTGCCGGGCGGCGATGGCCTCCGCGGTACCAACATATCGATGCAGGAGCTTGCAATCCGCATCAGTGACTGGCTCAAGCGTCCCGTGCTCGATCGGACTGGATTGCAAGGGTCGTTTGACTTCGAATTCAGGACCGGCGAAGACGACGCGCCGTCGGAAGTCGATCGCGAGTCGTCGATTGTCACGTCGCTGAAGGGCGTTGGTCTTCAATTGAAGACCGGGAAGGGGCCGGTCGAAGCTCTGGTGATCGACCAGGCCGAGAAGCCTGGCCCGAACTGACAGAGCTATTCTTGATTAGGAAGGCAATTGCCGAAGATTTGCGGTTTGTCGCCACTGACGAAGCGGCGCGTAAATACACATCTGTGGGATTACGGGTAGTCCCGGTAAAATAGAGATGTGACGGAAGTATTGGACATTACCGAAGCCCCCGCATCCCCAGCGCCCACGCCGCGGCCCCGCGTCGGCTTCGTCTCCCTCGGCTGCCCCAAAAATCTCGTCGACAGCGAAGTGATGATGGGCCTCCTCGATCGCGCCGGCGCGCAAATCACCGCCGACGCCGCCTCTGCTGACATCCTCGTCGTCAACACCTGCTCCTTCATTGACAAGGCTAAGCAGGAATCCGTCGACGCCATCCTCGAAATGGCGCGCCTCAAAACCGGCGGTTCCGCCCGCAGGCTCATCGTCGCCGGATGCCTCGTCGAACGCTATCGCGACGAAATCCAAAAAAACATCCCCGAAGTCGACGCTGTCGTCGGCACTGGCGAACTCGAATCGATCCTCGAAGCCGCCGGCCTCGCCCCATCCCAGGCTCCTGCATCCACCTCGCCCTTCAACATCCTCAGTGGCTCAGCAACTGTCCGTCCCGGCGTCGAATCCCGCTCTGGCACCCATCAGGAATTCCGCCCCGAAGGCGATCGCCGCGAAGAGCAAGGTCGCTTCCTGCGCACCGCGTGGGATGGCGCCACCCCGCAGCTTCCGCAGTATCTTTACGACCACACCACGCCGCGCCTGCGCACCACCCGCTCCGCATCGGCCTACATCAAGATCGCTGAAGGCTGCGACCATCCCTGCACCTTCTGCGTCATCCCCAATCTCCGCGGCAAATTTCGCTCGCGCCGCTTCGAATCCGTCATCGCCGAAGCGGAAGCCCTCGTCGCCGAAGGCGTCCGCGAAATCACTCTCATCGGGCAGGACACCACCTGCTACGGCGAAGACCTCGACATCAAAGACGGCCTCGCCCTGCTCCTCGATCGCCTCGCGCAAATCCCCGGCCTTACCTGGCTCCGCTTCCTCTACGCCTATCCCAACCGCATCACCGGCAAGCTGCTCCAGACCATCGCGAAGCACGACAACATCTGCAAATATCTCGACGTCCCCCTGCAACACGCGGCGATTCCAGTGCTGAAGTCCATGAAGCGCGGTGGCGGCGCGGAAATCTTCCTCAAGACCATCGCCAAAGTTCGCGCGTCCGTTCCCGGCATCGCTCTTCGCACGTCCTTCATCGTTGGGTTTCCTGGCGAAACCGATGCCGACTTCGAAGCTCTCTGTGACTTCGTCGCCGAAGTAAAATTCGACTGGCTCGGCGTCTTCTCCTATTCCGACGAAGAAGGCTCACGTTCCATCGATCTCGCCACGAAGGTTCCGAAACGCGTCATCGAACAGCGCCGCCGCGCCCTCATGAAGCTGCAAAAAGGCCTCAGCCGCCAGGCCAAACGCGCCCAGATCGGCCACACCTTCGACGTCCTCGTCGAGGGCGAATCCGCCGAAACTCCCCTCCTCTGGGAAGGCCGCACCCAATTTCACGCGCCTGAAATCGATGGCACCGTCTACCTCAATGATTTCGGCCCCTTCGAAGAATTAAAGCCAGGCCGTTTCTACCGCTGCGAAGTCACCGAAGCCCACGACTACGACCTCGTCGCCCGCGTCCTCAGCGAATCGGAGGTCGCTAATCCCGCAGCCGCCGAGCCAGTTCTCGCAGGGATCGGAGCCGCCCTATGACCCGTAAAGCGACTCGCAAACCAACCGTTCTTCGCTGCCCCATTTGCGGCACCCTTGTCACAGACAAGGATCAGTACTTTCCCTTCTGCACCGATCGCTGCCGCGTCGTCGACCTCGGCAAGTGGGCCAGCGGCGGCTATCGCATCTCTTCGCCCATCCTCGACCCCGAAGTCCTCGAAGGTTTAGCCGAGAACCAAAAAAACAGCGGAGACCATGACGACTAGCCCCCAGGCCGTCGCACCCATGCCCACCACCAGAACGAAATGGGCCTGGACCGTCGCCACATTCTTCGGCATAGGCTTCCTTAAACCCGGTCCGGGCACCTGGGGATCTCTGGCCGCCTCTTTAATTTGGTACTTCGCCCTCCGCACATCGCATCTGAGTGGTTGGGTAGCGGTAAGCGTCACACTGCTCGGTGTTCTGGCAGTCGCCGCCATCGGCATTCCCGCCGGAACCGTTGTCGAGCGTGAATGCGGGCACGAAGACCCTGGCTTCGTCGTCATCGACGAAGTTGCCGGGCAATGGATCGTTCTTGCAGCAACGCCGTTGGATTGGCGTCATGCGTTGCTGGGTTTAGCCTTGTTTCGGCTCTTCGATATCGTGAAGCCGTGGCCGGCGCGGCAATTAGAACGGCTCCACGGCGGCACCGGCATCATGTTCGACGACCTGGCCGCCGGCGTCTGGGGATTGCTGATAATGCTGCTGGTCAGGCACTGGTGGTAGGACGAACATAGAAAGCGGTCATCATTATGGTGCGCATTCTTAAATCTGAACCAGGCACGGCGCCGCGAATCGACGCCATCTCTCCCGTAGCCGCCCTGCCCGGTGGAGAAGTCGAAATTCGCGGCATCAACCTCGGCGCTGTCGCCTCCAGCGGCTCCGGATGGCGCTCTCCTGTCGCCATGCTCGGCGACCTTTCCGCCCCGATCCTGCTCAGCCGCGCGGCGCGCATCAACGTTCGCGTCCCCGACGAGGCCGAAACCGGACGCCTCCGCATCCTGCAAAACGGCGCGCAAAGCAACGCCGTTGAAGTCCGCGTCGCCAGCCTCATCGCCACCGGCGCGCACATGGTCGCCAACCCGGTTATGGACAACTCCGGCAACATCTTCATCACCTTCTCCGGCGATCGCGGCCAGGAAACACCCATCTCCGTCTTCCGCATCGAGCGCGATGGCGAAATGCGCCCCTTCGTCCGCGGCATCATGAACGCCACCGGCCTCGCCGTCGACTACGAAGAGAATCTCTACGTCTCCTCGCGCCACGAAGGTAAGGTTTATAAAGTCGCCCGCAACGGCGCATCCACCGTCTACGCGGAAGGCATGGGCGTGGCCACCGGCATCGCTTTCGACGTCGATCAGAACCTCTACGTCGGCGATCGCAGCGGCACCATCTTCAAGGTCGCTCCTGACCGCCAGATCTTCGTCTTCGCCACCCTCGAGCCGAGCATTGCCGCCTATCACCTGGCCTTCGGACCCGATGGAACCCTCTACGTTACTGGCCCCACCACCTCCAGCCACGATGCGGTCTATGCCATCGATCGCGACGGTGTCACCACGGTCCTGCAGCGTGGACTCGGCCGGCCCCAGGGCATTGCCGTCGACGTTGCCGGAAACGTCTATGTAGCCGCATCCATGCGAGGACGTCGCGGCATCGTCTCTATCGACCCGGAGGGCACCATGTCCCTGGCCATTTCCGGCACCGGCATCGTCGGCTTCAGCTTCGTCCCGGGAGGCGGCGCTCTGGTCGCCACCAGCACCTCCCTTTATCATGTAGCTCTTGGCGTGGAAGGCTGGCGGCTCGTCTAAGCCGCGCATCAGGCCCCTGAGGAGATCGATGAACGCGGAAATTATCGCGGTTGGGTCCGAAATGCTCACGCCCTTCCGGCAGGACACCAACTCCCTCTACCTCACCTCCCAGCTCAATCAGCTCGGCGTCGCCGTCGCGTTCAAAACCATCGTCGGCGACAACATCCGCCATCTCACCAGCGCCGTCCGCTCCGCCCTGAACCGCGTCGACATCGTCCTCGTCTCCGGCGGCCTCGGCCCCACCGAAGATGACCTCACCCGCGAAGCCGTCGCCGGAGCTCTCAACGTCAAGCTCCGCCGCGATCCCGACCTCATCGCGCATCTCTACGCCCGCGCCGCGGCGCGCCGCATCACCCTCACCCGCAATAACGAGAAGCAAGCTGACGTCGTCGAGGGCGCCACCATCCTCCCCAACCCGCTCGGCAGCGCCCCCGGCCAGTGGCTCGACACGGTCATCGGATCGCATCGCAAGCTCGTCATGCTGCTTCCTGGTCCCCCGCACGAACTCAAAGGCATGTTCGAAGGGGAATGCCTGCCGCGCCTCAGGGAAATCGTCCCCAAACGCCACATCGTTACTCGCGTGTTGAAGGCAGCCATGATCGGCGAGTCCACTGCCGACTCCCGCATCGCCCCCATCTACACCCAGTACAAAGATGTCGAAACCACCATCCTCGCCCACCTCGGCGACATCGAACTGCGTCTCAGCTGCGCCAAGCCCATCGCGGAGATAGCCCAGGCCCGCGTCGACGAACTCGCCGGCAAGCTTGAAGAAGAGCTCGAAGATTACATCTACTCGTCGCAGGGCGAGACCCTCGAGCAGATCGTTCTCTACTACCTTGAAATGCGCGCCGCTACCCTCGCCGTCGCTGAAAGCTGCACCGGAGGCATGGTCGCCGAGCGCCTCACCAGTGTCAGCGGCAGCTCGCGCTCCTTCACCGGAGGCGCAGTTGTCTACAGCAACCGCCTCAAAACAGAATTAGCCGGCGTCGACACGCAACTGATCGCGCGCCACGGAGCCGTGAGCAGGGAAGTAGCCATTGATTTAGCGGAAGGCATCCGCGAGCGCTGCGGCTCCACGCTGGGTTTAGGCGTCACCGGCATCGCCGGCCCCGGTGGAGGCACAGAAGAGAAGCCCGTAGGCCTCGTCTGGGTCGCGGTCAGCGATGCTGACGGTACCGACGTCATCGAGAAGCGTTTCACCGGCGATCGCGCCGCCGTTCGCTTCTACGCCAGCCAGCAGGCATTAGACCTGGTCCGTCGCCGCCTCATGTAGTGCGACGGCATTCCTGACCAGGTCAGGCCAGGGTGCGCTTTCTCCGGTCCATCAAAAAGCCAAGACCCGCGCCAATCACCACGCACGCCGCTATGCCGATCGCAACATGGTGGAATGCAAAGCCGATCGCAATTCCCAGCCCAATTCCAAGAGCAATTCCAGCCGCCAAATAGGGTTTCATCTGTATCTCCGTGGCACCGAGCTTAACCCCATCTGTCCCCCACGGATAGCCTTATCGCTGATACGTGCGTGAATAAACCCCTCGACACCCGCCGTTCCGCGCAAAAAAATTTCCCTTGCGCTCACTAATCCTATCTGTTACCGTCTGTAACATTATGGCGAGTAACACTCCTTCGACCCACGATCCCGCAGAACTCGGCGACCTCGAACGCGACGTCCTCAGCGTCATTTGGCGTCTCGGCGAAACTACCGCCGATCAGGTCCGCGAAGAGCTCGATCGTCCTCTCAAAGATTCGACGATTCGCACCGTCCTGCGCCGTCTCGAAGAGAAGGGTTACCTCGCCCATGACGTCGATAACCGTACCTTTATCTATCGCCCCGCGGAGTCGCCGCAAAAAGTAGCGGGCCGCGCTGTGCAGCGCATTGTCGATTGGTTTTGTGCCGGATCCGTCGAAGAACTCCTTGTCGGTATGGTCGATTCCAAAGTAGTGTCCCGCGCCGAACTCGAGCGCCTCGCTCGCCGCATCGGCGCCGCCAAAAATCAGGAAGGAGGCAAAGCATGACAGCCATCATTCTGGAAGCAGCTCTGCGGGGATTGGTCTTCGCCGCAGCCGTGGGCCTCGGGTTAAGCGCTCTGCGCGTCCGCAATGTTCCCGCACGCAAAGCCGCGTGGAGCCTCGTCCTCCTCGCCTCGCTGGCCATGCCGCTCGTCATGCGCACCCTCCCGCAACGCCTCGGCTGGACCCTCCCCATCCGCATCAGCCCCGCACTCCAAGCCACAACGCCCGTTCACATGACAGCCCAGGCAGCACCGATCGAGCTCGCGATTCCGGCGACCGCCGAACCTCACGCTGCCAGCGTCATCCCCACCACCATCGAGCTGGCGCCCGTTGCAAATGACCCCATCACCCCCGCGCCCCCCATCGTCCATCGCTCCATCCACTGGCCGCCTGTCACCCAAATGCTCATCGGCCTCTACCTGGCCGTCACCATCGCGCTATTGATCCGTCTCCTTTACGGTCTGGCCGCCGCCATTCGTCTCTGGACCACTGCACTGCCCGTCTCACCCCTCATTGCTCCCGATCCCCATGTCCGCACCAGCAGCAAAATTCCATCGCCTGTCACCATCGGATCCGGCATCGTTCTCCCCGCCGGCTATTCGCAGTGGGACATGAAAAAACTCCGCATGGTTCTCGCGCACGAGCGGTCCCACGTGCGGCAGTTCGATTTCTATTTGCAGCTTCTCGCCGGTCTGTACACAGCATTCTTCTGGTTTAGCCCGCTTGGCTGGTGGCTGCGCCGCACGCTTTCTTCGCTGGGCGAAGCCATCGGCGATCGCGCCGGTATCGATGCGGCCGCGAGCCGCACAGGCTACGCCCAAATCGTCCTCGAATTTGCGGCCATGCCGCACAAATCTCTCCCGGGAGTCGCTATGGCCCGCTCCGGAAATCTCACACGCCGCGTCGAATCCATGCTCAACGAGCATCACTTCCGCACCTATTTTGCGGAAGGTCGCCGCCGCGCCCTCGCTTCGCTGCTCCTCATCCCCGCAGCTCTCATCGCTGTTTCCCTCACGCGTGTCCCGTCCGCATCAGCGCAGTCCGCGCCCCCTCCTCCGGCTACGGCGCCAAATCCTGCGACCGCGCCCAACCCTGCTGCAGCTCCAAATACCGGCCAGGCCTTCCCCGGTCAGGCACCCGATCAGTCGCAGGTAGTTGGACCACCCCCCGCCTCACCCGACATTCCGATCCCACCGCCGGGCTCTGATGCAGCACCCGCCGTGGCGCCGGATGTCCCTGCCATCCCGCCTCCACCCGCCGAGGGTGTGGGTGTTTCCATTGGCGAGGGTCAGTCCTTGTCCACCGACTCCACCAGAACGGTCACCAACGGGCACACTTCAAAGGGCAATACGTACCACTACGACTCCAACGGCGATTCCTACGCCATCGTTCGCGGATCTGATCAGAACCTCACCTTCTCGGGGAACTGGTCCGCCGATCGCAAAAACCAAATCGATCAGGCCCGCCGCATGACGAACGGTCCCTTCCTCTGGTTCACGCATGACGGCAAGTCGTACATCGTCACCGACCCCGCAATCATTGCCCACATTGAATCCATGTACGCCCCGATGGAATTGCTCGGTAAACAGCAGGAAGATCTGGGACGCCAGCAGGAAATCCTCGGCAAACAGCAGGAGGCCCTGGGCCGCCACCAGGAATATGACGTCACCATCCGCCTCCCCGACCTCTCCAAAGAATTGGCCGAACTCGACGCAGCCGCCGCCAGCGCGAAGGTCGCGCAGGTTCAGATCGACACCAAACAGATCGCTGACATCGAAGCGAAAATCAAACTCGATCAGGACCAGTTGCTGACTCCGGAAAAAATGGCGGAGTTGCAGGAGAAGCTCGCAAAAATTCAACAGGAGTGGACCCCGGAGAAAATAGCGGACCTTCAGGAGAAGGTTGCGAACATCCAGGCGCGCATCGGCGAACTCCAGGGCGAGGCCGGCGAAAAGCAGGGTCTCCTCGGCGAACAACAGGGCAAGCTTGGCGAAGAACAAGGCAAGCTCGGCGAGAAGCAAGGCCTGCTCGGCGAACAGGAAGGCAAACTGGCGGAAGACTTAGACCGTCAGGTCCACACCATCATTCAGCAAACCCTGCAGGACGGCAAAGCCAAACCAGTTCAATAGCGCTCGAAGCCCGCGCAGCGAACGTCTACACCGTACCCCCTACCCGCTACACCCTGTTGAGCGCAGCACACCGCGCTGCGCTCAACTGCTAAACTCAATCTCGGAATGCCCCTAGCCATCGACTCAGCAACCGCGGGATTGGCCTACCTGCTCGGCTCCATCCCCTTTGGCTATTTGCTGGTCCGCATCTTCCGCCACGAAGACATCCGCCACTCCGGCAGCGGCAACATCGGCGCTACCAACGTCATGCGCTCCGGCGGCAAAGGCCTCGGCGCCGTCACTTTTCTTCTCGACGTCCTCAAGGGCCTGTGTGCCGTACTCCTCTGCGGCTGGATCGCCGCGCGTATGGGCGCATCCCCGCTCGTCCGCACCAACGCTACCGCCCTTGCCGCCCTCTGCGCCATCCTTGGCCACGTCTACACCGTCTGGCTCGGCTTCAAAGGAGGCAAAGGAGTCGCGACCGCTTTCGGCGTCTTCCTCGCGCTCGCTCCCTGGGCCGCTCTCGCCGGACTCGGCCTCTTCGCCCTCGTCTTCGCCGCTTCGCGTTATGTCTCGCTGGCCTCCATCGTTTCGGCCGCAGCATTTCCAGTGCTGGCGCTGCTGCTGCCTCACGGACTCCGCACTCCCTGGTCCACATCCGTGCTCTTTCTCGTGCCTCTCATCGTGATCGCTAAACACCGCCAGAACATCGCACGCCTGATCAGCGGCACGGAATACCGCTTCGGCAAGACAAGGACCAATCCCGCATGAGTCGTATCGCCATCATGGGAAGTGGAGCCTGGGGAACTGCGCTGGCCATCAGTCTCGCCCGTCGCGGCGGTCATCAGGTCGCGCTCTGGTCCTTCGCCACCGACGTCGCTGAAACCATGCGCACCCAGCGCGAGAACACCACGTTTCTCCCCGGCTTTCAGCTTCCCGAATCCATCGTCGTCACCGACAACGCGGCGGAAGCGCTCACCGGCGCCGAGATCATCGTCAGCGTCACGCCATCCCAATTCGCTCGCGCGTCTTTCAAAGGTTTTCTGCCTCATCTGCACGCGGAGCAACTCCTCGTCAGCGCCACCAAGGGCATTGAGGACGAATCTTGCCTCCGTATGACTCAGGTCATCGGCGAAGTCCTTGCCACCCGCGGACTGCATCTCGCCTGCGGCGTCCTCAGTGGCCCGTCCTTTGCCCAGGAAGTCGCCGCCGGAGCGCCCACTGCCATCACCATCGCCTCTGCCAGCCCCGACCTCGCCGCCCGCGTCCAGCGCGAGTTCTCCTCGAACTCCCTCCGCCTCTATACCAACGACGACGTCATCGGCGTTGAGCTGGGCGGGTCCATCAAGAACGTCATCGCCATCGCCGCCGGTATCGTCTCCGGGCTCGGCCTTGGATTCAACAGCAACGCCGCCCTCATCACCCGCGGCATCGCGGAAATGACCCGCCTCGCCGTCGCCTGCGGCGGTCGCCGGGAAACCCTCGCCGGCCTTTCCGGCATGGGCGATCTCGTCCTCACCTGTACCGGTTCGCTCTCCCGCAATCGCAGTGTTGGCATGGAGCTCGGCCGCGGCCGTGGCCTCGAGGAGATCCTCGCCGGCCTCGAAGGCAAAGTCGCGGAAGGCGTTCGCACCACCTCCGCCGCCCTGGGCCTGGCTCGCAAACATGGCGTCGAAATGCCCATCGCCGAGCAGATGGAAGCCATTTTGATGCACGGCAAATCGCCCCAGACGGCCATCGAGGAGCTCATGCTCCGGCCCGGGCGCGACGAGTAGGCTGGGGGATCCTTTCCAATGACGAGATTTCCACCGCATACCATCGTGCGTAACTACAGTAATATCCTTCCGATACCCCAATCGGACATATCCGTACAACCTTCGTGTGACGCCAGGACCGCCCCAGACTTCGTAAACTGGGCGGGAAAGGCTCCGCGGCCCCGTACGACCCTGGAGAACTGACTAAATGCAGGACTCCCAACGCCCCGTCGCACGGCCCACCCCTTCATCAGGGATCCCAAGACTGCGCCAGCGCGTCTTTTTTCGCTTCGTCCTTGTCTTCAGCGGCATTGTTGTCCTTGCTGTTGCCTCGGTTTTGCTGGTTCTGCAACTGACACAATCCATTCTCATTCTGAGCGTTGTCGGCTGTGCCGTTGGCTTCGGGCTATCGTGGTTCGCCGCGTCCGTCTGGAGCAGCCGCTTCGAAAGAAACTTCAACGAACTCGTTGAGGTCATCGAATCCGGCTCGCCTCTCCGCGGCCAGGAACTCGCGCGCCAAACTTCCGACAAACTCTTCGCGGAAATCATCGTCTCCTGGCAAACCGCCGTTAAAAACCTCCAGGACGGCTGGCAGGCGAAACACGAAGAAGCGCGTCGCGCTTATGAAACGCTCGCGGAATTGATTCGCATGATGGCGAAGGCCGTCGACGAGCGCGCCGCCTACCTGCGCGGACATTCCGAACGCGTGGCCCGCTATTCCGCCGCCATCGCGCGCAAGCTCGGCCTCGACGAAGAAAAAGTCGAGTCCATCCGCCTCTCCGGCCTCCTCCACGACATCGGCACGCTCGGCATCGAAGACTATCTCGTCATGAAAGATTCGCCGCTCGCGCCTGAAGAATTCGAGATCGTCAAAGCCCACACCGTCAAAGGCGCGGCCATTCTCCGTCCCATCGAGATGCTCCACGACCTCATTCCCGGCATCGAACTGCATCACGAATCGCTCGACGGTACCGGCTATCCCTACGGCTTGAAGGGCGATCAAATTCCGCTGATGGCGCGCATCATCGCCGTGGCCGACTCCTTCGACGCTATGACCACGCCGCGTCCCTATCAGGCTGCGATGAATCCCGAATACGTACTCGAAGTCATGAAGAGACTTTCCGGGGCGCGTTATGACTCCGCTGTCGTTGACGCGCTCACCGCCCTGGTACGCAGTGGCGCACTGGAGGTTAAGAAACTGAGAGTTCCGGTCTCGTTCCGTATGAGAAGGCCCACCGCCGAAGTGGTGTAGCCCGCGGCGGGGATCAACTGCATCCCCTCCTTTCGTTACACTCGAAGTAGTTGTGGTGAGGTCTCTTCTTCATGATTCAAACGTTGTTCGGCAGCCTGAACGAACAGCAGGAGCCGGAAAAGAAAAATCTGTTCGAGCGCATGCGGCAGGCAGTCTCCCGTACGCGCGACAGTTTAGGCGAGCGCATCGACGGAGTTCTCGCCATCGGTCGGTCTGTCGATGAGGCGGCGCTCGAAGAGTTGGAGATGAGCCTGATCGCCGCGGATATTGGCGTGACTACCGCGGCGGAAATTGCGAATAACCTGCGGGAACGGGCCAAACGCCAGCAAATCCGCGATGGCGCGGAACTGAAAGACCTGCTGAAGGAGCAACTGCAGTCCATGCTCGACGAGAATGTGCGACCAGCAAAGCCCGTCCGTACGCCGCCTGAAGTCATTATGATGGTCGGCGTTAACGGCACAGGGAAGACGACAACCAGCGGCAAGCTGGCTGCGTTCTACCGCGCACAGGGCAAGACCGCTCTCCTCTGCGCAGCCGACACCTTTCGCGCTGCGGCCATCGAGCAGTTGGAAGTCTGGGGCCAGCGCAGCGGCGTCGAGATGATCAAATCGCGCCAGGGCGGCGATCCTTCCGCCGTCCTCTTCGACGCATTGACCGCTGCAAAAAATCGCCACAACGATGTCGTCATCGTCGATACCGCCGGTCGTCTGCATACCAAAACCGGCCTCATGGCCGAACTGGACAAGATGCGGCGCACCGCGCAGCGCATCATTCCCGATGCGCCTCATGAAGTTCTGCTCGTGCTCGATGCCACTACCGGCCAGAACGGATTGCAGCAGGCGCGCCTGTTTACTGAATCAGCCGGCGTCACCGGCATTGTGTTAACCAAATTGGATGGAACCGCGAAGGGCGGCATTGCCGTTGCTATCGCGCGCGAAATGAAGTTGCCGGTTCTTTTTGTTGGTGTGGGCGAAGCACTTGAAGATCTTTTGCCCTTTGACAGTTCTGCTTTTGTGAATTCGCTGCTGGCAGCTTAGCGCGCTGCTTTCGCAGTTGTGGGGTCCTGGTGAAGAGAACGACTGAACACGCAGCGCCGCTTGAAGAATGGATGAAGGAAGCGATCGGCCTGGCGCGCCGCTCCCTGGGTTTCGCTTCTCCCAATCCCGCTGTCGGCTGCGTCCTTGTGCGCGATGGTTCCGTTGTCGGCCGAGGCTTCCACGGCTACGACTGGCTCGAGCACGCTGAAGTCAGCGCGCTGAAAAATGCCGGTAAACTCGCCCGCGGTTCCACCGCTTACGTCACCCTCGAACCCTGCTGCACCACCGGCCGCACTGGTCCCTGCACCAAAGCCCTCGCGGATGCCGGCGTCTCCCGTGTCGTCGTCGCCACCGTCGATCCCAACCCGGATGTGAACGGGAAGGGAATTGAGCAGCTGCGCGCTGCCGGCGTCGATGTCGTCACCGGCATGATGGAGGCCGAGGCTCGCCAGATCAACGACGGCTTCGCTCGCCACATCCGCACCGGGTTTCCCTTCGTCACCCTCAAATCCGCCGTCTCCCTCGATGGCCGCATCGCTCCCGCGCCCGGAACTGCCCCGCCCGGAGCGCCTGTCTATCTCACTGGCGAAAAGACGCGCGCAGAAGTCCATCGCATGCGCCACGGCGTCGACGCCGTCATTACCGGCATCAACACGGTCCTCCAGGACGATCCGCTCTTCACCGACCGCTCTGAACTTCCGCGCCGCCGTCCGCTTCTTCGCGTCGTCCTTGACTCAGCCCTGCGCATCCCTCTCGATGCCAAGCTCGTCCGCACCGCGAAGGAAGACGTCGTCATCTTCTGCTCCGTCGCGCCCACTGAGCATCAGAGGGCGCTGGAAGCTATGGGCCTCCGCATCGAACGCGTCGATCCTGAAACCGCGGGTCCGAGTGCCCCTGCGCGTCGCGTGGGCGATCCCATCCGCCGCGCTGGAGTCTCTCTCACCCAGGTCCTCAAACGCCTCGGCGAACTCGACGTCCTCTCCGTCATGCTCGAATCCGGTGCGCAGCTCAACGGCTCTGCCCTCACTGGCAAACACGTCGACAAGCTCACCCTCTTCTATGCTCCCGTGTTTCTCGGCCCCGGCGCTGTCCCGCTCATGCAGGAAACCATCACCGGTCCCGTGCTCGCCTCCCAACCCATCATCGAAGTCATCGGCAACGACGTCCGCATCGATGCCTATCTCCGCGATCCTTGGGTGTAAGGCTCCCTGGGCGTAATCTGAACACATGTTCACCGGGATCATCGAAGCCACCGGGACCATCGTTCGCCTCGAGCCGCGCCCCGGCACCACGCGCATTACCGTCTCCGCTCCGGCCTTCGCCCACCGCCTTCGCGTCGGCGACAGCATGGCCGTGAGCGGAACCTGTCTCACCGCCCTCGCGCCCATCCCCCTCGACACCGAGCCGCCGCTTTTCTACGCCGATCTCGCCGAAGAAACCCTGGACCGCACCTCGCTCGGCCGTCTCCAGCCCGGCTCCATCGTGAATCTCGAACTCCCCACCGCAGCCGGCGCCCCGCTCGGCGGCCATATTGTCCAGGGTCACGTCGACGGCCGCGGCGAGTTCCTTAGCCTCGAACCTGTCCATCCCGATGCCGATCCCGCCGCAACCGACTGGTGGCTCCGCGTCCGCATTCCAGAAAACACCCGCCGCTACATGGTAGAAAAAGGCTCCATCGCCGTCGAAGGCATCAGCCTCACCATCGCTTCGTGGGACGGGGAAGTCGTGGGCATTGCCATCCTCCCTCACACCCGCAACGTCACCAACCTCCACGCCCTCCAACCCGGCGATCCCGTAAATATCGAACCCGACGTGATGATCAAACTGGCGTTGGAGCAATCCCGGAAGTCCGAGTCAACCTTTGAACTAACACTTGAATACTTGGCAGCTAACGGTTATTAAACCAAGGCTTGCTGGCGTCAGACGAAACACCGGGTGCCCATGTCCCTGGGGCTGGGGACGTGGGAGAGCGCGAAGCGCTCCGCTTTTTCCTGATTCCCGACTCCTGATTCCTGACTATCCAATAACTGTCTCGTGACAGCGAAGATTCACAGCTCCCCCCATCGGCATTAACCCAGCGTTGAATCACGCTGGATAGACTTGCGCCCAGTCTGTAAAGCGCCTGCAAGTTGCGCTATCCAAAACGAGACAAACCAACGAAGGAGGACTCATGAGAAAGCTTCTCGTCGTGCTCGTGTGTACTTTTCTGACTTCCGGCTGGGTTTTGTGTCAGCCAGCCCTCGGTCAAACCGATCCTGGTGACGATGCGCATCCCCCTCAGGCGGCCTCCGACCGGAATCACGATCCCCACTCCCATGTCGTTCCCATCGGCGCCATCGGCGTTCCCGGAACGTCGGCCGCCAACCCCTTTGTCAATTTCGACCAGGCCAGCGTCGACCCCAAATTGCAATTGCTCTTCGTCTCCAGCCGCTCGTCAAAGGCCGTCGCGATCATCGATGCGCTCACCGACCGCAAAGTGGGCGAAACGCCGGCCATCTTTGCCGGCGTAGGCATTGATAGTCCCCACTCCGGTCCCGACGGAAGCGTGGTCGCCGGCCACTACCTCTTTGCCGGAGACTATCCGAGCACCGTGCGAGTGTTTGACCTGAGTGCAAGTCTTTCTTCGCCGCCCGAAGTCGCCGAGATCTCTACAGGCGGCGCATTTCGCGCCGACGAGATGGACTACGATCCGGAACATCACGTGGTAATCGTCTCCAACGGAGACTCCACTCCCGCCTTCGTCAGCCTGATTGACACCCTGACACTGAAGGTCGTGAAGCAAGTGACCTTCGATGGGACGAACGGCACGCCCGACACCTCGCAGGGCGGCATCGGCAGCGTTCTGTATAACTCCCGCACGAAGAAGTTCCTGATCAGCATTCCCGAGGTCGGATCGGACCTGACCGCGGGCGCAGTAGCCGAGATGGAGCCGGCAACAGGGAAGGTGACGCAGGTGTTTTCGGGACTCGACAATTGCATGCCGTCCGGAATGGCGCAAGGGCCCGGCGAAAAGGTTCTGGTCACCTGCGACCCGGGATTCCCGGCGCCTGATCCGGTTCAGTTCGCTCCGCGCACTTACGTGATCAATGGAAGAACCGGAGCCATCGTGGCCAATCTCACCCAGGTCGGTGGCGTGGACTACGCCGCCTACAACCCGGTGGATCACCACTATTACCTGGGAGCACGCGACTACTTCACCAGCCCCACATCAACCACAGCGTCTCCGGTGCTGGGCGTCATCGATGCCGATACAAATCAATGGATCGAAAACTTCCCAACCGGAACCGACGCTCACTCTGTCACGGTCAATCCCGTCAATAACCAGATATTCGTGCCCATCGAAAATCCAAATGCGCTCTGCGGAAAACTACCCGGATGTGTCACGGTGTTCACGGACGCCGACCGAAGAAACCACTGGTAAGGAAATCCAAACAGCAACGCAGCAGCTATCACTCAGAAGCGGCAACGAGGCACCCAGGGCCACGTGATCAAGGCACAGGCAAGCCGAACTCACGTGGCCCATGTGCCCTAATCGCAGAGCCGGGAACAACCCACCATCGCAAAGAATCAAGCTCTCTCTGACAACTGACAACTGACTC
>Ga0210391_10002121_pt1 | contig 17380 bp, 15 predicted proteins | sample IncBWC12OmetaG_FD_160573 | JGI IMG/M metagenome (GOLD analysis project Ga0210391, IMG submission 160573) | Forest soil microbial communities from Barre Woods Harvard Forest LTER site, Petersham, Massachusetts, United States - Inc-BW-C-12-O ... | reverse complement strand
CCGGTCGCCTGATCGGTCACCGTCACCGTTACGTTAGGCAACGCCGCCCCGCTCGGATCGGTGGCCAGTCCCGAGAGGCTGGCGGTGTTCACCTGGGCGTAGGAAAGCACTCCTTGCGAGAACAGCAATGCAACAGCGGCTCGAAGCCACAAAACGCGCATCGATTTTCCTTTCGGTTGGTTGAGTTCAGCAGGTTCAGGAAAGAGATAGGCAGAGGGCGTGGGTGAATTTGCTCAACGCATGCTCGCATTATCTCGAAGAGTATTAACGCAAAGGTTAATGCGCGATGAAGGAATGAAATCCAGATCGACTGAATGATGAGGAGTCGTTCACAAAATATTCACGGCAGAGCCGCAGGAGATGCGGCAAGCGCAGCGGTGGGGTTCGGCGCGCCTCGCTTCATGATGGATCGAAACACGCACGCTCCGGTGCGTCAAATGACTTGCCGCTAAATCGCCCACGCGTCATCCATGGCAGATTAGTCCAGACCTGTCGGCTTCTGTTAATCAACAGAAGCGTCTTTGAAACTAGAAAAGACCACCCACTTGCTATCGGAAGACCATCTGGGCATCAATGCTGGAATGCCTATCAGTGGGAGCTTTTCGCTGCCGTCAAGCCTGCTGCGCCAGAAGAAATGACGGGGGTAGTCGGCGTAAACGATGCATAGGCAGTGAGAAGCCCTCCCGTGACATCCAGGCTCGCCATCTACTGGGTCGCACCCGCTGGCGCTCCGCCGAAGGCGCGCGTCATCCGCGCAAGCAAAGCATCAAAGCGCGGGTCGCCGTGCAAATGCCTCAGTCGCGGCTCCCGCGCCAAATAAATTAACCACGGTGAGCGTTCCGCAAACGCCTGCTCCAGGAGTGCAAAGGCTTGATCGTGGTCGCCGAGCCCCTCGTAAATCAATCCCAACTCATAGGGCGAAATGTATCGCTCCGCGGATTGCGCAGTGAGCCGCTCCAGCGTCCGAAGCGCATCTGCCCGATTGCCGTTGACCGCCTGCGCGTGCCCAAGAAAGCTGAGTTGCATACTCACGCCTGAGAGTTCCGCCCCTATTCGGATGGCCGCTTCCGCTTCGCCGGTCGCGCCTGTGCCCAGATGAGCCCAACCCTGGAAAATGCGATGCCACGAAAAGCCTGGGTCGTAGGCCAACGCACGCCCTGATTCGCTGAGAGCCTGATCGAAGTTGTGCGCCATCACGTGGTGCCACATGAGGTGAAGCTGCGAAAATGGATCCGCGGGATCGAGGGTCAGGTAGATTTTGCTCTCGGCCAGCGACTCCTCCATGCGTCCCGCTGCGACCAGCAGATGCGAATACCAATGGTGCGCCGGCCCGTAACGCGGACTGAGCCGGATTGCCTCCGAAAACATCCGCTCGGCCTCCGGAATCTCCCAGCGATAATGGAGCAGTGCGTAAGCCAGCGCCGCATGCCCCTCGGCCAGATCTGGCTTCAGGCGAAGCGCCTGCTCTGCGTACGCCATTCCCTTTGGAAACCCCTCACGCGGCGGAAGCACACCGCCCTCCCAGCTCGCCAGCGTGTTGTAAGCATCCGCCAGGCCCGTGTACGCAAGGGCATATGTCGGATCGCGCTTGACCGCCTGTTCGAAGTACGCAATTGCTTCCATCGTGCCCGCCGGGCGTCTTCCCCAATGATGGCGGCCCTTCAAGTACAGCGCGTACGCTTCCGGATCTTCCGAATGGCGCGCCGCCGAGGGGGAAGGGGCGCCCAACAACTGTGGGCGCAGCTTTTCTACGATCGCAGCCGTGATCTCATCCTGCACTTCGAACACGTCCGTCATTTCCCGGTCGTACCGCTCGGACCAGAGGTGATGACCGTCGTTGACGTCGATCAACTGAACCGTGATCCGGAGCCGGTTACCGGCACGCCGAACACATCCGTCGAGGATCACACCGACATTCAACCGCCGCCCAATTTCGCGAATATCCAACCCGTGCGTGCGTAAGGCGGCGGCCGACGCTCGTGAGATCACCTGCAGATCGTCATACAGACTCAGCGCGTGGATCAGTTCCTCGGCCAGTCCGTCGCCGAATTGTTCGCTATCCCCACTCACGCTTGCAAAGGGCAACACCGCGATCGAAGCAGCCGGACTCGTGCTGGCCCTCGCCGTCTCGGGGGCGGCTCGGACGCCGCCATCGCGAAGTGCCTCGAGCAGCTCCGCCATCGACTGGTAGCGCTCCGCGACCTGCTTCCGCAGGCACCGCAGGATGATTTGTTCCAGCCACAGGGGAACGCGCGGCTGGACTCGCGACGGTGGCGGTGGATCATGCTGCGCGATTTCGTGCATCGTCGATATCAGGCTGGAAGCCATGAAAGGCCGCTGGCCCGTAACAGCCTCATAGAGGACCGAGCCGAATGCAAAAATATCTGACCGCGCATCGAGCGGCTCACCGCGCGTCTGCTCGGGAGACATATAGGAAACCGTCCCCACCAACACTCCCGGTATCGACTGTCCCGCATCGAGCGAATCGGCTCCCACCGGAATCAGCTGTTTGGCCAGCCCGAAATCGAGAACCTTCACCTGGCCGTCGTTCGTGACCATAATGTTCGCGGGCTTGATGTCCCTGTGAATCAATCCCGCAGCATGCGCAACCGCCAGCGCGCCGACGAGTTGGATTGCATAACCGCCGGCCTCCGAGATCGGCAAGCCCTCGGGACAGATCAACTCCTTGAGCGTCTTACCCGCCACATACTCCATCACCAGGTAATCCACTCCGCCATCGCTCGCCATGTCGTGCAGTGTGACGATATTCGGGTGATTCAGCTTCGAGGCCGCCCGCGCCTCCTGAAGGAAGCGTCTCTTTCGATCCGGATCGGCGACATGTGTCGAGGGCAGCACCTTAATCGCCACCGTCCGGTGAAGCCGAGTGTCGAGGGCGCGGTACACCACTCCCATGCCACCGACGCCGATTTCCTCAAGAATGCGGTAATGTCCAAACGCAACGCCCTTTAGGTCAGGCCTCGGCGCAGCTGCCGCCGCGACGTGCCGAAAGCTGTTGGTGCCGACCTGGTCGGCAAATGCTGGCCGCTCGATGAAACTGGCAGAATCGCTGTGATGAGCCAGCAGCGACTCCACCTCGCGGCGCAGTGATTCATCGCCAGCACACGATTCCTCGATTACAGAACTGCGCCGGCTTTCGTCCACCTCGAGAGCCTTCTGAAAAATGCTTTCGATTTTGCTCCATCGCTCAGGCTTCATCGGATTGTTTCCCGCTCAGTTCGCGCATGAGCCACGCTTTGGCCAACCGCCAGTCACGCGCGACGGTTTCAGGTGAAACCTTCAAAACTTCCGCAGTTTCCTCAACGCTGAGACCGCCAAAAAAACGCAACTCAACGACCTGGCTCTTGCGCTCGTCCACCTTCGCCAGCTGGTTAAGAGCATCGTCTACAGCGACCAAATCGGCGGAGGGTTCCGCAGAGATTGCCGGAGCATCGTCCAATGAAATCGCTATAGCCCCATCGCCGCGTTTGTGCGATCGCCGGGCACGGGCCTGGTCAGTCAGAATCCGCCGCATTTGGCGCGCACACAGCGCGAAGAAATGCGCCCGGTTCTGCCAGTCGATCAGCTTCAGATCGAATAGACGCACATAAAGCTCATTGATCAGTTCCGTCGTCCGTAGCGTATGGCCGTCGCGTTCCCCTCCCATGCAACGCCTGGCGACCAGATGCAGCTCGCGATAAACCTGCGGAGTCAGCCTGTCCAGAGCACCTTCGTCGCCCTGGCGCCATGCCTGAAGCAGGTCGGTGATCTCGTGTCCGAGAGCTTCGTCCATCCAGATCTCCGGCTGCAGGATTGGCTAAATGCGTAAATATTACTCCACCCGGCAGTTTTCGAGATCACGTGCCCCAGGAAGTCTCTCTCCCGATTACAGGTTTCCACTGCGGTTTTCGCTATATGGAGTAAGGCAAACAAACAGGCGCGGTGAGAACGACAACCGCGCCCCAAAATCAAAGGGGGACGGATATGAAATTGACATTCAGGAAAATGACAGCGCTGGTCGGCGTGCTTCTCGCGGGGGCATTGTCGACGGGGACGGCTCTAGCGCAGTTTGAACCCTCCCATTCTGATAACTGGCGGGATGACGAAAAACTATCCCAAATGGCTGAACTGGAACAGCTTCACGCAACCTTTCACGCAGCGGTCAGCGTGCACGATCCTGTGAACGGCGATTCGTCTGCAATCATCACTCAGCGAATCCGCGAGGCACTTTCCATCTGGGCTAAGGACGCCCAACTCACGGTTGTCAGCACCGCCGACACGGCAGGAAACTATATCGGCAACGGCGATCCGGATGATCCCGAAAGTTGTCCTCTACCCTCGCTCGACACGTCTGCCACCGGTCAACAGGGCACGCTGTGCACGTTCTTCAAGTACGTTGCCGGCGGGTTGCAGATAGGCAATAAGTTTGTGTCGCTTTCCCCGGCGTACAAAACGAAGTATGTCCCTGTAAAGGACCATGACGGCCAATGGAAATCATCGGTGTATTTCGAATGTCATTACTTCGACGTGTCATTGAATCCGGCCACCGGCTTGCCGTTTTGGACAGCCAAGAGCCACGTTGACCTTGACGGTGAAGCCAAAAAGATCGACGGGCGGTGGCTATTGACGCGCGTCACCTCATCCGCCGTTTCGGTTCCCATACCGCCTCCAGTTCCGGTTCCGTGAAGCAACACACCGGATGCACGCGCTCGCCCGGGGCGCAGCGCGTGCATCCGGATCATGCCACCCCTTGAGTATCTTTGATTGCTCGCTGGGAGATCGTCTACCCTGTCCTGCACAGTCCCGAAGAAGCGCGTCCTGCAAGCCATTCCGACGCTCGACATCGAAGCCACCGCACCGCCAGGGCGGCTGCACGGATTCCGCCGGTAGCGTTCGTGCTGTCTTGCATCCCGTTCCAGGCCACATACGGATCCGAGCGGCCGCAGATCAATCAAATTCATGTCCGGTCACCCTCCGGAACTCGTGTTCGACGAAAACGACCTGCCCGCACCCGTCTCCGCCTGGTAAAGTGTTTGAACTCCGACAGGCTTCCTGGCGGGAACCGCGTTAGACCAGGTTCCGTCAGCTCTCCCTGATCTTGGTTGCGCGAACCTCGCGCGTTTCTTCTTCCATCAACCAGCGCCGCAACTGCAGAAGGTCGTTCGCGCGCGCGATGCCGATCGGTTTGCGCGCTCCCGCCGACTGCACCACAACGACATTCTCGGTGTTCTTCAGCATCATGTCCCGATGCACCTGGTCGACGGATTCGCCGGGGAATGCCAGCACAAAGTCACGACGGGCGAGTTCCCGCATCGTGAAATGGTGATCGGGAGGCTCTGTTTTTAGCAGGTCGTGGGGCTCCACAATTCCAACCAGCGTCCCTTCCTTTTCCACCACAGGAATCAATCCAATGTCGCCGGGGATAAAGTTTTCGAGCACCGACCGCAACTCATCTTCAGCGTTGATGACATTGAATTGCTTCCGCATCACCTGGTCGATCCGCGCGCGCATCAGCACCGGCACTGAGTAGTCCTGAAGCACGATCAGCCCGCGCTTGACGAGCTTGATGGTCATGATGGAGTCACGGCTGCAGAGGCGCACAAGCCCATCGGACACCATCACACACACAATCAGCGGCAATAACGAATTCGGATTGTGGCTCAACTCGAACATGAACACAATGCTTGTGAATGGTGCTCTGGCAATTCCTCCAAAAACGGCTGCCATGGCAGCAAGCGCATAGAATGCAGGGTCGCTGACCACCGAAGGAAAGAAGTGCTGCGCGCCCATCGCGAACGTTGCGCCGAGACCTCCGCCGACCACCAGCGACGGCGCAAACACACCTCCGGTAGTCCCCGATCCAAGCGAAATGACCAGCGCCCAGAACTTTGCGAAAGATATCCCCACCAGGCTTCCCGCGGTCAGCCGGTCGTTCAACATATCGCGGATCGTGTCGTAGCTGGTGCCCAGCACTTGCGGATAAAAGTAGCCGATCCCGCCCAGAATCAGCGCGCCGATGACGGGCGACCAGATCAGCGATTTCTTAATCGGCAATTCGTCAAAGAAATCTTCAAGCCACGAAAGCACGCGGATCATGGCTATGCCGACCAGGCCCGCCAGCAGCCCCAGCACCGCGAACAGCCACAGCTCTCGCATCCCCGTCAGCTTGAAAGCCGGTGTGGGAAACAACGGCGCCCACCCTGCGAAATGAATCCGCACTCCCGTCGCAACTGCGGCAGCCAAAGCCACCGGAATAAAAGATCGCGCGCGCAACTCGAAGAGCAGCAGTTCTACCGCCACCAGGATTCCGGCCAACGGCGCCGTGAAGGTCGCCGCCATGCCCGCTGCCGCCCCTGAAGCAAGCAGGACGCGCCGGTAGTACGGGGTTAAACCCATCGCTTGCCCAAACAGAGAACCAAGCGCGGCTCCAGTCTGGATAATCGGGCCTTCCGCCCCAAACGGCCCGCCCGTCCCGATGGCGAATGCAGTCGCCAGCGGCTTCAGGATCGCTACCCGAATGCGCATGCGGCTGTGCCCGAAGAGAACGGATTCCATCGCTTCCGGAATTCCATGACCCTTCAGAGTGGGCTCCCAGTAATGGATCATGATCCCCACCAGCAGCCCGCCGATCGCCGGAATCAGAATCACCCAAAGTCCCAGATGATTGTGGGAGGGATTCGTGATGGCAAACGAGAATTTTTCGTAAAAGAAGATGTTCGTGAAGAGATAGATCAGTTCCAGCAGACCCTGCGCCACCAACCCCGCGATCGCACCCACGACGACAGCAAACCCGCAAATCCGGATCACCTCCGGTTCAAGAGCAACACCAAACTGACCCTTTTTGCTCCACTGCGCTTCGGGAGTTGTTGCCTCTTCCGGAATAGGAAACTCAGCCATCGTGAACCTCCTGATCGATCGCTTCTCTCACCTCAACTTCTTCGTTCCAGCGCGCCTCAGCGCGCGTCAGAGCCACCACCCACTTCCACCAGGACCGGGGAACGTTCCGCCTCTGAACCCATCTCGTCCGCAGCGCCCTGTCGGGCCTTCAACGCGTGCAGGATATCGGTCTTCGTAACAACCCCCTGAATATTGCCCTGCTCAGAAACCACCAGCAACATCGGCTGCTTATGTTCGCCGAGAAGCAGTCGCAGAGCCTCCGTCACATCGCACTCCGGCGAGATTTTCCCGATCCGCGCATCGATGAGATTGCGAATTCTTACCGTCTTCCATCGATCCGGCGCGGTGTGAACGATCGACCACAGAGTCACTGCACCGAGCAACTCATCGCCCTCGAACACAGGAAATGCCTCATGGTGCGAATGTGGAGACAACATACCGACAAATTCATGCACGGTCAGCGAAGCCTGCGCAGAAACCAGCTGTTGCTGCATCACCTCGCTCACGGGAACTTCCGCCAGTTCCTGCAGCTTTACGCCTTCGTGCAGGCGCTGGTCTCCCGACGCGGATGCGTCTCCCGAAACCGAGTACGCGACAGCAGCTCCAATCAGCGCGGGGATAATGAACGCGTGCGCCCCAGTGGCCTCGGCAACGAATACGGCCGCGGCCAGCGGTGTTTTGTAGCCGGCCGATATAAATGAGGCCATACCAACCGCGGCATAAAGATCGAGGCTCGGACTATGGACAATGGATTGCGCGAATGCCGTTCCCAGGGCGCCCCCACTCAGGAAAAGAGGAACGAACATCGCGCTCACTCCGCCCGCGCCCAGCGTGAATACTGTCGCCAGCAGCTTGAGCCCGCTGAACGCAAGCAGCTGCGAGGTGGCGTGGTGCCCATTCAGGACCATCCCCACCGCTTCGTAATTCGGACCGAGCGGCACCAGCGATCCGGGATACATCTGCAGGAACAGCAACCCGCACAGGGCCGTTCCTAAACCTCCGATGGCCATCTTGGTCCAGTGCGGCACCGCCAGCTTCACGAAGAAGCTGCGAGCCCGCCGGAACGTAACGACAAAGATCATCGCGATCAGGCCGATGACCAGACCAAGGAACGCGCTCCAGTACAAGTCGTGGCGATCGAAAGATCGGCTGCCCACAAAATTAAACAGCGGCGTCGCGCCCATCAATGAGCTCAGGGTAACGAACGCCACTACTGATGCAATCAGCGAGGGCACCAACGCTTCATGAGCAAGGTCGTCGCGGTAAGGCATCTCCAGCGCAAACACAATGCCCGTCAGGGGCGCGCGAAAAACCGCCGACATCCCGGCAGCCGCCCCGCAGATCAGCATGATGCGCCGGTCCCGGTCGTCGAGTCGAAATCCGCGCAGCTTCGTCCACAACCAGGACCCGATCGCTCCGCCCCCGTAAATGCTGGGCCCTTCCAGCGCGGCGCTTCCGCCAAACCCCACCGTCGTGATGGCGGCAATCAGCTTGGGGAAGAACGGGCGCATATCGATGTCGCCCTGATGCTCGTGATAGGAACGAATGATTTCTTCGGTAGAATGCTCGTCCGGGTCAGGCGTCATGAACTGCATGATCAATCCCGTGATCGCGAACGCCAGAACCATGCACGGCACAATCGCCCAGTGATGGTGCAGATAGTATCCCAGGACCGCCGGCCACACCTTTCCGAGAAGGATGACAGAGATCGCTGCGATGGCCAGGCCCGTCACCACTCCGATAATCGGTGCGACGATCAGCCATTTCTGCAGGTCGCGCGAATACACTGCGGCGAGATCCTCGTGCACAAGAGGCAGGTACTTGCGCAGCAGCGGATGATGCAGCAGAAAATCTCTCTTCTTCAGCAGCTTGGGTCGTTTTGAAATCACGCGATCTGAAATATTCCTTTCAATTTCATTCAGAGTTTCCGCCGTGCCGGAGATTTCCTGCTCACTCCGCGACGCGGCGCAACTCGCTTTTCTTGTTTCTCTGGCAACTTCCGAGTCACTTCGGGATCCAGCAGGAAGGCCCTCAGCCGCTTCGACTGTTCGTGATGCAGCGCAGACAACTGCGACAGAATCTCTTCTCCGCGCCGGCTCAGAGAAACAACAACAACTCGACGATCCTCGTCGCTCTTTGCACAGCGAACCAATCCGCTCTGCTCGGCTCGCTCCACCAGGCCAACGATCGAGTGAATCCTCCCCTGAAGAAATTCAGCCAGTTCCGAGACCGTGGCCGAACCCCGGCCGGTAAACCCCGCGACGCCCAGCATCAGCTGATGTTGCTGAGGAGTAATTCCACAGGATCGGGCTGCATTCTCACTGAAGCGCAGGAACTTCCGCAGACCGTAGCGGAACCTTGCCAGTTCGACGATGTACCGCTGGACTTCTCGTTGATTGGCGCCTGTCGACATCTCGCGGATCTGGTTTCTTGATTTCATTGCTACAATTTACCTCGTAACGCGATCCATTTTTCCGATCGCAGGACAACTGCCTTGCCCGACCCGGATCAATAATTATCGCTAAGAGGCTTCCTGTCGGATCGTGTCGCTCTGCGACTCCACCAGCACACGTCCCTGGCCCCATGAAATGCCAACAACACTGGAACTCGAGAGCACCTTCTCTCCATAAATCCAGTCTCCCGTCCTCGCCAGAAAGTAGCCGATGTGCCATGACCCATCGCCCAGCAGGAATCCCTGAAGCAGCCCCAGATACCCGTCCTCTGTCCACACCTGATACGAAATGAGATCCCGAGTTCTGCGTAGATGAGGATCGCCGCAATGATCCGAAACATTGAATTCTCTGCGCGGGAAGTCGATCGTCGACGGGCCGGACCAATTCGGATCCTTATCGCGCCAGCCGAAATGCCTGTTCCACGCCAGCTTCTGCTGGCTCGAGACCGGCCGCACCGTTTCAGCATGAGGACACGCTGAGATTTCCTGAGCAGTCAGATGCGTACGGATGATTTTCCCCGTCCAGTCCGGCAGATTCACAGCCGACGTGGGAACGACGACCAGACGCGGGGTGAACCATTTGCCGGCGTCGACAACCAGATATCGAACCTGCCACGATCGGTCGTCAAAGAGAAAATTGCGGATCGCCCGTCTTTTTCCGTCAGCAGTTATCAGAGGGAATCCCAACAACGTCGACAGATGATGAAACACAGATACCTCCGCTGGCCACCAGCCAATTTGAACGAATTCGACAAGGCCTAACCCTGCGAATGAGCCCGATTTATTCTCTGGCTCTCTTCGTTAATTATATCGCACTACGATGCTTTGTACATCGCATTGCGATCTATGTCTGTTCGATGCCGTTCGCGTCCGCGGGGACTCGCACTACTCCGATTCATGCAACAATGGGCGGAATGGTCTTTCTCATCTGGCGAAATGGCGCGCGCCTTACACCCACAACAAAGGCTGCCGCGCCGGATAGTTCCGAATAATCTCCACATCCGTCGGGTCCGGGTCCATCGTCTTCCACAAATCCACGTACTCCCGCCGTCCGCAGGCGAGCCCCGCAAACAGCAGGCCCGGCGAACGTACCGGCAGCGCATCAAAGTGTTCCACGTCCTTGCGGTAAAACCACGCGCTCTTGTCCTTCAGATACGGATAGAGAAACGCAGCCCCCTTGCAAATCCCGCGCCCATCGGGTATTTGCCACGCCACAAAATTCGCATCCGTCCCTTCGATCGAAACGCACAGCATCGCCATCGCATCGAAATTGAAAATTGAATAGCTGTAGGGCTTCGTCCGCGCCAGCTCCTTCGGAAATGATCCATCCACCGCCATTTGCCCCGGCAGCAGCACCTCGACATACTCGTTCCGCAACTCGTCCCGCGTTACGCGGTCCCCGATCAGCCGCGCAAATTCTGCCGCCTGCAGCGCCCAGCACGTTGCGTGATTGTTCTCCGCATCCCGCTCCTTCTTCCCCTTCTCGCTCGTCTTCAGCCACTCGAGATAACTACGAAACCAATCGTCAACCGCGGCGTTCTCCTCACTCGTCATCAGGTGCAGAGCCACCAGGCTCGCCGCCCGCGCCACCTCCACAAGATGCAGCGTGTCGATAATCCCCCACGACCGCCCCGTCGAAACCCCATGCACTCCCTGCGAATATTCCAGGTTCGGATTCATCCGCGTGGCCGGCGTCACGAACCACGCCCGCAGATGCGCGCACGCCTGCTCGCCGTAGCGCCGCTTGCCCGTCAGCCGATATGCCGCTGTCAGCGCCGGCATCCGCACCGACAACGCGATCATCGCCTTGCGGTGCTCATTGAAATTGGCCGGATTGCTCTGCCCATCCCGGTTGATGTACGGCCCATTCGGATTTTTCGGGTCCGGCCAGAAATAATCTGCCTGCGAAAAAAAGTCATGCGGCCCTCCCGGACTCAGCGGCGCCGGAAACGAAGTAATCGTCAGCGGCGGCAATCCCACATACGCCTGCGCCGCCCGCAGAATTCGCGCCCGGTCCGTCTCCGCTACCAGGCGATATGCCGCGGTGTCGTGAGCATCGCCTGCGCGCCGCCCTACACTCGCCACCACCGCGCCGGCCGCCAATCTCCGGCAAAATTCCCTCCGATTCCAATCCGCCAGCCCGCTCATCTCCGCAATTCTAGCGGTTCAGCCACGCTTCCAGCCGCCTCGTCCAACGCTGCCAGAGATTGCCTTCGGAAGCTTCGTCCTCCGCCCCAACTTCCGACTCCAGCAGTTGTTCCTCCAGCCCCTGCTTCAGCGTCTCCACCAGATGGATTTCGCTATCCGCCTCGCCCAATCCATCCCCGACCTCGCACCCCGCCGCGCATTCCGCTTCTGCCGCCTTGCGCGCCGCCGCTTCCTCCGCCAGTTCCGCAATCAGCGACTTGATCTGCTCTTCCTTGCGCGCCGGTACTCCCAGAAACTTTAGCCCCACGCCCGAATTCTTTTGCACCATCAGATTCGCGGCCACACGCAGTGGCTGACCTCGCGCGTTCATCCATACCTCCACGCACGTCCCCCGCTCCAGCCGGCAGCCCACTTCAATAAAGCATCCGCGCAGGCTCAAATCCCCAATCTTGCCCGCATACCGCAGTCCGCGCCCCGGCACCACGATCTCCGCGTCGCCCGCACACCCGTATCGGGGGTCCGCCCTCATTCCTTCGCTCTGGATCTCACCGTCCATTTCGATTTGGTTATCGGCGCAACAACGCGTCAACTTCAACTCGAGCTCACAAAAAATCCCGCTCCAGGCAGACACCCCTTCCCACCAGCTACAATCCCTTTTTTATGGCTCGTTCTCCAATCCTCCTCGTCCACGGCGGCGCCTGGGATATCCCCGCCGACCAACTCGAAGCTCACGAACAGGGTGTCTTCGACGCCCTCCAGGAAGGCTGGCGCCTGCTCGAACGCGGTGCGTCCTCCATCGACGCGATCGAAGCCGCTGTCACTTCGATGGAAAACGATCCCTCCTTCGACGCCGGCCGCGGGAGCTTCCTCACTCGCGACGGCCGTGTTCAACTCGACGCCCTGCTCATGGACGGCGCTACTCTCCGCGCCGGCGGCGTCGCCTGTGTTGAGCGCATCCGCAACCCCATCCAGGCCGCTCGCCTCGTCCTCGACAAGAGCCACCACGTCTACTTCGTCGCCCAGGGCGCTGAAGAATTTGCCGCGTCCCACGGCCTGCCCCTCATCGACAACGCCGAGCTCGTCCTGCCCCGCGAACGCCAGCGCCTCGCCGAAGCCCAGGCTCGCGAGGCCGCCGGCTCGCCGGACCGCACCTTCTCCGGACACGACACCGGACACGACACCGTCGGCGCCATCGCCATCGACATCCACGGCAATCTCGCCGCCGCCACTTCCACGGGTGGCACCCTCAACAAAGCTCCTGGCCGGGTCGGCGATTCTTCTCTCATCGGTTGCGGCTGCTATGCGGATAATGCCAGCGCCGCCGTCTCCCTCACCGGCTGGGGCGAACCCATCATGAAGCTTGTCCTCGGCAAGTGGGCTACTGATCGCGTCCTCGCGGGTGTCGCGCCCGAGCAAGTTGCTCCGGATGCCATCGCTTACCTTCATCGCCGCCTCGGCGGCCACGGCGGCATCATCCTGCTCGCTCCCGACGGACGTTTCGGCTTCGCCCACAACACTCCGCGCATGGCCTGGGGCGTCCACACCCCTGATGGCCCACGCGTCGGCACCGTCGTCAGCGACGACGACGACCCACACCAGGAAGAGTCATGATTTTGTTGGCCGAATCCTGAGTCGACTGATCCCTGAACTCGTCTTACTTTGCGAACAGCGCCTTCAGGTTCGTCATCGTCAGCAATTCCCGCACCCGCGGCGTCAGATTCTCCAGTTCCAGCTTGCACAGCCCCTGGTGGATCGCTGATACCTTCAGCCCTACCAGCGCTCCCAAACCCGAGCTGTCCATATACTCCAGATCGCCAAAGTCCAGAATGATGCGCCCGCCCCGGGCAATCAGCGGCTTCACCAGTTCTTTCATCTGGCTCGCGTTGTCGCTCACCAGTCGCCCGTGGCAACGTATCGTGGTAGTCTGCCACTTCGTTTCGTCTTCCGTGACTTCCAGCTCATAGCGGAACGAAGAACCCTGCGTCATGCCTGTCTATCTCCTCGGGGGTTTACGCGATTTTGGGGTTTAAGTGACAATATCATCGCCGGAAAGGCATCATAGTAATTCAATTTCTAATGACACGCACCGGCCTGCGCCCGCTTTGCTCGGCGCCACCGCACGCACTGCATCGCGTCGCTGTTTCTCAACTCCCCTTCCGGAGGAACCATCATGCTCAAAGGTTTTCGTGATTTCATCCTGCGCGGCAACGTTGTCGATCTCGCCGTAGCCGTCATCATCGGCGCCGCCTTCGGCGCCATCACCGCGTCTGTGACCGCGGATGTCATTACACCGGTCATTTCGGCCCTCATCGGCGCGCCGGACTTCTCTACCCTGGTCATCCACATCCCGGTGCTTCACCACGTTCCTCCGCCTCCCAACCCGCTCCCTGCAAACTACGTGGCGCCAGGCGAAATCCACATTGGAAAACTGTTGAACGCGATCATCAACTTTGTGCTCGTTGCGGCGGCTATCTACTTCGCGATTGTGCTGCCGATGCAAATGCTGCTGAAGAAATTCCAACCAGCAAAAGCTGCGCCACCCACCACCCGTCCCTGCCCCGAATGTCTCGCCGACGTCCCGCTCGCCGCCAAACGCTGCTCCCACTGCACTCAGCCCGTAGCCCCCGCCGCATAGCTCCGTGCCGGAATCGATCGGCCTGCAAGGGAAAGGGCTGCTGCCCTACTGGCCGTCCCCTCGCGAGGGGACGGCCTCCGAGTGGTAATCTTTTTGCTTGCATTCAACTGATCACTGACTACTGATTCCTGACAACTGATAACTGACGACTGTTTCCCGAGGAGCCACTCGTTGACCCGTTCTTCCCTTCCGCTTTTCGCCGCCTCCCTCCTGCTCCCCACCCTCCTCAGCGCCCAAACCGCGCCGTCTGCCGTCTTCGGCTACAAAAATTTCGCCGACCAGGCAAAGGCCGACCAAACTTTTCTCGCCGTGCCCGATCCCAAACTCGCCGGCGAAGCCCTCAAGATCCTCACTGCCGAGCCCCATATCGCCGCCTCGCCCGAGGATCACAAAACCGCCGAATACGTCGCTTCCAAATTCAAAGCCGCTGGCCTCGACACCAAAATCATCGAATACAAGGCCTGGATCAACATGCCTCTCTCCGTCAAAGTCCAGGCGTGGGATTCCACCGGCAAGCTCCTGATGACCGGACCCGTTCCTGAGCACGTCGACGGCAACGACCCCTTCCAGAACGATCCCCGCGTCACTCCCGCCTTCAGCGGTTCATCGCCCTCCGCCGACGTCACCGCGGAAGTCGTCTACGCGAACTATTGCCGTCCCGAGGACTATGACAAACTCGCAAGCCTCGGCATCGACGTCAAAGGAAAAATTGTGATCTGCCGCTACGGCGGCAACTTCCGCGGCGTTAAGGTCTATATCGCCCAGCAGCGCCAGGCCCTCGGCGTCCTCATCTACTCCGATCCCGCCGACGACGGCTACTTCCGCGGCGACATGTATCCCCACGGCCCCTACCGCCCCGCCACCGCCGTCCAGCGCGGAGCCGTCCAGTACCTCTTCAAATATCCCGGCGATGCATTAACCCCGGGCATCGCCTCACGCCCCGATCTCCCCGCCGAACAGCACCTCAAGCCCGAAGATGCTCCGAACCTTCCCAGGATTCCCTCCGAGCCGCTCTCGTATCACGACGCCGCGCCCATCCTCGAAGCTCTCAGCGGACCCGACGCTCCGCGCGAATGGCAGGGCGCTTTGCCGTTCACTTATCACGTTGGCTCCGGCGTCAAAGCCCACCTGCTTCTCAAAATGGACTATCAATACCGCACCATCTGGGACGTTGAAGGCTCGGTCCCCGGCACCGACTTCCCCGACGAGTGGGTCGTCGCAGGCAATCATCGCGATGCCTGGGTTTACGGCGCAGTCGATCCCAACAGCGGCACCGCTGCCATGCTCGAAGCTGTCCACGGCGTCGGCGTCCTGCTGCAGCAGGGGTGGAAACCGAAACGCCGCATCGTCTTTTGCAGTTGGGACGCCGAAGAAGAAGGCCTCATCGGCTCCACTGAGTGGGCTGAAGATCACGCCGATCCGCTCGCGAATGCGGTCGCCTATTTCAACACCGACGTCGGCGTCGCCGGCCCCAATTTCGACGCGGCCGCCGTTCCATCCCTCAAGGAATTCGTTCGCACCGTCACCAAACAAGTGCCCAGCCCCAAAGGCGGCTCCGTCTACGACGTCTGGAAGAAAAATCAAGCGGAAGAAGCGGCACATCGCCACGGCTCTGCCGAAGACCACGCCGCGCGCGACAACGCCGCTATCGGCAACGATGTTCACATCGGCGACCTCGGCAGCGGCTCCGACTTCACGCCCTTCATTCAGCACCTCGGCGTGCCCTCCACCGACGTCGGCTCCAACGGACCCTATGGCGTCTACCACTCCGTATTCGATAACTACGCGTGGTTCGTCATGAACGCCGATCCCACCTTCGTTTACGAACAGGAGATGGCCCGCGTCTTCGGCCTCGAAGTTCTCAACATGGCCGACACCGACGTGCTGCCCTACGACTACGTCACCTACGGCCAGGAAATCGCTGCTTACCTCGACGCCGCGCAGAAAAAAGCGAAGGACGCGAGCATGAACGGCCTCGACTTCGCTCCCGTCCAGGCTGCCGCGCAAAAATTCATCCTTCTCGCGCAGCAGGTGAAACAGAAACAGGAGCACCTCGACAACGACTCCACCGCCGCGCTCACCGCGCTCAACACGCAGCTCCGTAACGTCGAAGAATCTTTCCTCGCCGAGCAGGGCCTCCCCAACCGTCCCTGGTTCAAGCACACCATTTACGCCCCCGGCGAATACACCGGCTACGCCGCGGTCGTCATCCCCGGCGTCAACGAAGCCCTCGACGCCAAAGACCTGCCCCGCGCCCAACAGCAGATGACAGTTCTAACGGATGCCATCAATCGCGCCAACGCAGTGCTGGAAGGCGCAGCAAAATAAAAACACGGATGTCATCCTGAGCGAAGCGCCGCAACAGAACTATCCAGCGAGAGCACAACTTAACCGGCGCGCAGTCGAATGGACTCCGTGTAGCTGACCACGCCCTCCCGAACACATTCTTCACAGCGAGCGGAATCGGTCGCGAAGCGGCCGACAAAATGTCAAAACGGACCCGCTTTCAATCGGCGATTGTCGCCGCACCTGACATTTGTCACTCACTCTGTCTGACAAATCCCACTGTCGCACTCCGCTCGCGCGCACGATCATAAGCACCATGAATATCGCCGACGCCCAACGCGACGTCCGCACCAGCTACCTTGGCGGATTCGCCGGCCAACTCGTCTCTGCCCTGATCTGGGGCGCTTCTGCCGCCCTCGGCACATGGAGCACCCACCGCGCCGCCATTCTCTCTCTCGTCGTCGGCGGCGTGTTCATCTACCCGCTCACGCTGCTGGTCCTGCGCCTCATGGGCCGGCCGGTCTCGCTGCCCAGGGGCTTCCCCACAAATTCCCTCGCCAGGCAGATCGCCTTCACCGTCCCGCTCAACCTGCCGCTCGTCGGCGCAGCCACGCTCTATCACGTCAACTGGTTCTACCCAGCCGTCATGATTGTCCTGGGCACCCACTACCTGCCCTTTACGTTTCTCTATGGAATGCGCCAGTTCCTCGCGCTCGGCGCCGCGCTCATCACCGGAGGCCTGCTCATCGGCCTCTACGTCCCCACGCCCTTCAGCTTAGGCGGATGGCTCGCCGCCGCCCTGCTCCTGCTCTTCGCCATCACCGGCCGCATCACGGCAATCAGAGAAATAGCAGCAGCCCCGCTCACCGCACCTTCTCTGACCGCACCATAACTCACCGGACTTTCGCTGACCGCTTGACGGCTGACCGCCCGGCGGCCTCACAGAACCGGCCACTCCACCGCGG
>Ga0210391_10002118_pt1 | contig 17393 bp, 15 predicted proteins | sample IncBWC12OmetaG_FD_160573 | JGI IMG/M metagenome (GOLD analysis project Ga0210391, IMG submission 160573) | Forest soil microbial communities from Barre Woods Harvard Forest LTER site, Petersham, Massachusetts, United States - Inc-BW-C-12-O ... | reverse complement strand
ACGTAGTGGTCATCGCGGGCGGCCGATATGCTGCCGTCGACGTCTCCAGCGAATAGAACTTCCACTTGGCGAAGCTTTTCATCCTCGGAGAGGATTTTTGCGCCGCCCTTCTCCAGTTCGCGGGCGATCTTCGATGGGTTCCCCTCCACCGAGAAATCTAGATCGCGCAGCGAGGCCCCAGTAACCAGATCGCGCACCGTTCCGCCGGTCAAGTACACATTGAATCCCATGGCGGCTGAGAGCTCCTGCACGCGCATCATCACCGCTCGCTGCTCGGGGGACAGCCGGCTTTCCAACAAAAACATATAATCTGGCATCGCACTCCTTCACGTTCTGGATGCCCGCGCTGACTGCCGCGGAGGCAACCGCAATTTTGGCCCAGGACTGCCGCGCATCAAGCGCGCGGGTGATGCGCTTTGTAGATCTGCTTCAACCGCTCTTCCACTACATGGGTATAGATTTGGGTCGTGGAAATGTCTGCGTGGCCCAGCATGAGCTGCACCGAGCGCAAGTCCGCGCCGCGTTCTAGCAAGTGCGTCGCAAAGCTGTGGCGCAGCATGTGCGGAGTCAGCGCAACGCGCAAACCCGCGCGCCTGCCGTACGCCGAAAGAATTTTCCACACGCCCACTCTGCTGAGCGAATTGCCTCTCCGGTTCACGAACAGCGCCTGACTAGCAACACCTTTTCCCAAAAGCTTCGGCCGGGCTTCGCGAAGATATTTTTCCACCATGCCCAGCGCTTTCTTACCGGCAGGAACGATGCGTTCCTTATCCCCTTTGCCTATGCAGCGAATGCAGCCAACTTTCGCGTCCAGATCGGTGACCCTTAGCCCAATTAGCTCAGAAACCCTCAGCCCTGTGGAATACAGCACTTCTAGCATGGCGCGGTCCCTCAAACCGGATGGTGTCTTGCCATCGGGCTCGGCCAGCAAACGCTCCACTTCCTCTAGACGCAGATAGCCCGGCAAAGTACGGCGAATTTTGGGCGATTCCAGATTCAGCGATGGATCTACGGTGATGAACTCCTGCACTTGCGCGAACCGGAAGAAGTTCCGCAACGTGACCAAGTGGCGCGCCACTGTCCTGCTTTCCAGCTTTTCTCGGTATAGCCCTGCCAGAAAGTCCACTAGGTCGTCGCGGCTCACGCCCACAAGCGTGAGCTTTCGTTTTTGCGCGAATACGTTGAACTTCACCAAGTCGCGCTGATAGGCCGACACAGTATTCGGGGAGAGCCCCTTTTCGACCTTCACGTGCGTCAAAAATTGCGATATGGCTGGAGTAATTTCCATTAAGGCTCCGCATAACCGTTTCCAGCGCCCGCCCGTCGCCGCGTAGCGATGCCATAAACCTCTTGGATCTCACGACAGCGGAAAAGCCAAGCGAGTGCCAAATAGAGCGCCGTCGCTCCAACAATAAGTCCCGAAAACACGAGAAGCTGCACGAGGAAGCGCGAGTGCACCGTAAATTCCGTGTAGTGATTTCCAAACCAGCACGCTACTCCCATAATGCTCGCGCACAACGAAGTCTTTGCGAAGGATTGCAGGATCTCCATCGTTCCCATCTGCCCGTAGCGCAGCCTGAAAATAATGAAAAGCGCAAAAAAATCAAAAAAACACGCGATCGCCGTGGCCAGGGCTGGCCCGCCATTCTGCACTCTCTTGAAGAAAAATTGCATAAACACGATATTTAGAACTACGTTGATGACCAATGATATCGAAGCGACAATGACCGGAGTTTTGGTATCGGAGGTGGAGTAGAACGCGGGCACAACCAATTTCACGCTAGCCAAAGCGGGCAAGCCAATGGCGTAGTAAAGCAGCGCCCTGGCTGTCAACCGCGTCGAGTTAGCGTCGAATTGCCCGTGCTGGAAAAGTACCCGGACTATCGGCTCGCGCAGGATCATTAGCCCCAACGCCGCCGGCACTGTGATGAAAGCCACGATCCGCACGGCAAAAGCCAGAGTCTTCTTTAGCGATTCGTAATCTTTGGCCGCGGCCTGATGCGACATCATCGGAAGGATCGCGGTCGCCACGGCGATGGCATATCCGCCAAGCACGAGTTCCATGGTGCGGTCTGCAATCGTCAGCGCGGCCAAACTTCCTATGGGCATAATGAGTGCCGTCGCGAACCGCGTATCTACAAAGAGATTGATCTGCCCGATACCAATTCCGAACAGCCGGGGAATCATCAGTCGAGCGACGTTTCTGATCCCTGGATCCGAAAAGGAAACTCCGAAACTAAACTTCATGCCCTTTTGCACCAGGAGCGGTACCTGCATCAGAAACTGCAGTACTCCTCCAACGAGCACTCCTACGACGATCGCCGTTGCAGCGTTCTTAAAATGGCTCCTAACTGCGGCGAAGGTAAACAAAATGGTAGCCAAGTTCAAGAAGACTGGAGTCGCCGCGGGCAGCCCAAAGACATGGAAGCAGTTCAAAATACCCATCGCGAGCGCTGCCAACGCGATAAAAAAGAGATACGGAAACACAATGCGGTTCAGTTCTACCGCCTGACCTCCCTCAATATTTTTCCCGGCAAATAAGTGGACGACTTGTGGCGAAAAAACCATTCCGAGAACGGTGATTACCGCCACAACAAGAGCCAGCGTCCAAAAAAGCTTGTTCGCGAAGTCCCAGACTTCTTCTTTGGATTTCTCGCGCATGTAGGTCGTGAAGACCGGGATGAATGATGCTGTCATCGATCCTTCAGCAACCAAGCGCCTGAATAGGTTGGGGATGCGGTAGGCGAGATAGTACGCGTCGGCAACCGGCGTCGTTCCTAGGAGAAGAGCTATGCGCTGCTCACGCACGTAGCCGAGAATTCGACTAACGATAGTAACCAGGGAGATGATCGAGGCCGATTTGAGGATATGCTTTTTATCGGTCAACGGCCGGCGCTCCGGGACCTAACCCTAATGAAAACAATAGGTTGACAGGCAAAACGCGCTTAACATAACATACATCTTGATTATTGGCAAATTTTCGCCATTCCGGACTTTTACAAACTGATTTCTTTGAAAAACAGAGCCCCAGCCTCTACTCACAAGAAAGTCGTCCTTGTCCTCGCGGACAAGAAGCCCGTTCGCGGTTATTTGAATCCCGCGCGGCTCGGCAATTCTGATCCTATCGACCTGCTTACTCCAGATGGTGAGCACCAGGAGATTTCTCTTGCCAGGGTCCGCTCGATTTATTTTGTGCGCGAGTTCTCCGACGATTTTGAACCGGAACGCAAAGCCTTCCTAAGCCGCCCCAAGCTGGACGGACTTTGGGTCCGCCTCCGCTACAGCGACGGCGAAACCATTGAAGGCGTGGTCCCCAATGACCTGCTCACGATGCTTGATAACGGCATCCAAATCACGCCGCCCGATCTGAACTCGACCACCGATCGCATTTTCATCCCGCGCGCTGCCCTCACCGAACTAACCGTGCTCGGCGTGGTTGGAATCTCCCGCCGAAAACCCGCAGCCGCCGCTGCGGCAGCCAACCAGCCTCGGCTTTTCAACGAATAATCCCGGCTCGGCTGTACTTCCCTCTTCGCGCTATGCGAGACTCGCACCCAGCGGTAAGGAGCTGTTTCCATGTCCATGAATCTTTCTGAAATTGCCCAAAAACTTGGCTGCCGTCTCGACGGTCCCGGCGAAACTCCCATCCATGGAATCGCGGGAATCGAAAACGCCGAGCCGGGCCACATCACTTTTCTCGCCAACCGGCGCTATTTCCCTCTCCTCAAGACGACACGTGCCTCGGCCGTGCTCGTTGAGGAAGGAATCAGCATCGAACGCGACGCCAACTTGCCCCGCCTCGCAGCGCTGCGTACCTCAAATCCGTACCTCGCCTTTGCGCACGCGATCGAACTCTTCTACCAGGCTCCCAAGTACCCGCCCGGATTCCACCCCACGGCCCTCATCGCGAAATCCGCCAAAATAGGCGCGGGCGCGCATATCGGTCCCTATTGCGTGGTGGGAGAAGATGCTCACATCGGCCGCAACGCCGTTCTACACAGTTTCGTCACTATCTACCAGGGCGCCCGCATTGGAGATGACTTCTTCGCTCACGCCCACGCCGTGGTGCGAGAATTTTGCCGTCTTGGAGACCGCGTCATCCTCCAAAACGGAGCGATCATCGGCGCTGACGGGCTCGGCTTCGCCAAACAGAAAGACGGCACGTGGTACAAGATGCAGCAGTCGGGCCCTGCCGTTCTCGAAGACGACGTCGAGGTCCAAGCCAACGCGTGTGTTGACCGCGCAACCGTCGGAGAAACCCGCATAGGCCATGGCACCAAGCTGGACGACCTCGTCATCGTGGGTCATGCTTCGCGCGTCGGCGCCAATACCATGCTTTGCGGACAAGTAGGACTCGCAGGCTCCACCAAAGTTGGCGATGGCTGCATTCTCGCCGGTCAGGTGGGCACCGCCGGGCATCTGACCATCGGCGATGGCTCCGTGGTCACTGCAAAGAGCGGCGTCCCGAGCGACATACCCCCTCGCTCAATGTTCTCTGGCTATCCAGCCGTCGACAATCGCCAATGGCTGAAAACCGTGGCAGCTCTCAATCGCTTGCCAGAGCTGCAGAAGCGCGTACGGGAATTGGAGGCGGAAGTGGAACGTCTCGGCGGCCGGCCGCGCTCCTCAGGCACTCGTTAGTCCTTACGAAGTTTGTAGGGGCGGGCTTCAGCCCGTCCCGTCTTTGTCCTGGTACCCGGCCCCAGTAAACCCCAAAGGGCGCTGATCCGGAGGCAAGCCTGCCGCCATTGCATCGTGCACGCGCTGGTTCAGAATATCCCGTTCCTCCCAGCTGTATTTTGAAGCGTCGATTGGCTCAAGAAACTCAACGAGAATTTCTCCTGGATGAATCACCATTGAGCGCTTAGCCATCACCCGCTGTGCCCCGGAACAAAGCACTGGAACGATTGGCGCACCCGCTTTTATAGCCAGCACAGCCGCGCCCTTTTTAAATTGCTGCAGACGCCCGTCGGGGCTGCGTGTCCCTTCCGGATAAATCAGAAATGACTGGCCCTCCCGCATCGCGGCCGCCGCTTTTTCCACGCTGGAGATCGCCGAATCTCGAAGTCTTCGATCAACCGGAATGAAGTGGGCAAGCCTAAACGCTTGTCCCACAATCGGCCATTTAAAGAGGGATTGTTTCAATAACACGGCGATGCGTCTGGGAATTGCCCCAACAATGGCAGGGGCGTCCGCCGAACTCGTGTGATTCGCCACAAAGAGGCAAACCCCGGACGGAATATTCTGCAGCCCCTCGATGCGCACCTTCACGCCGACTGCGCGCACAAAAAACATCACGCCTCGAACGCCCGCCCAATACAGCGGATCGACATGCCGCGTAATCACCGTGTAAAGCAGCAGAAGTGGCCCAAGTATCAGGATGTAAAGCGAAAGAAAAACCGCGATGAAAATCGTACGGAGCATGCAATACGCAGAACTCTCTCGAATCCCGCGCTACAGGTCAAGCCTTACCTAAAAATCGCATGCCAATTCGGGGACAGTCGCTAGTGTGAAATCCTTGGGCGGCATCGGCCCTTGGCAGTTATTAGGCCAATGAATTTTTTCCTCGTTTGCGTGTTAATTTGTCTCCGTTCAAGCCTGGAGATGTTAATTGACAGAGTTATACCTTCAGTGATATTATTTTCCCCGGAGAATCAGACTCAGTTCTACCTCCGCCCTTGCAGGCGGCTATTTTTTGCCCGCCCGATCCCTAACCCAAGCCTGAACGTCGCCGCACAATAGTCAGGTCTGATCTTCCTCGTTGGCTCTCTGAGCCGACTCCCTGTTTCAATTTTCGGATGACTCGTTATCTGCCAAGAAGCCAGCCAGTCCAGGCTTTTCCGCAACGAACCGAACTCGGTGGACCTCGACCTCGTTGGAGGTCTAGAGTATAAGGAATATGAGATTTTGCTGCCCCAATTGCGGCAGGGATGAAGAGGTCCTTCTAGACCGGAACCCGAATTGTCGCTTCTGTCGCGTCGAGATGATAGCCGCTTCCAAATATTCGGATTTGTGGATGGGCCCGTACATAGCAATCATTCGGATGAAGACGATCAGCGAGACATACGGCACTGAACGGGCGTGCACAGATGGCCGATTTAAGAAGGACCGAGAAGCTTGGACGACAGGGATGTTAGCGCTGGCGCTGTCAAAATTGAAGGATGAAGAATGGTGGGTAGAGATCGAGACTGTAGACAGCACGCCCGACACCAAATTGCGGCGGATAGACCAAAGCTCCGGGCACAACGTCATTCAGACGCGTAACATTGAAGTTGTCGATTGGGAAGAGAATGTCGACGACGTTATGGAAGTCATAGGAAAGAAGTGCAGTCGAGCCTATCCTGGCCACTATCTTCTTTTGGTTAACGCACGCCATGGCGGAAAGGTGCTCGAGGTCGATCGGGTTATTGAAGAGATGAAAAAGATTCGTTCGCCCTTCCTTGAAGTCTGGGTGGTTGCTTTTATCGGGCCAGACGATGTGAAAGTGGTCCGCGTAGCACCGGGCGGCCTGGCAATCGATTTAAAGGCTCGAGCCGAGTTAGAAATGGCTAGGAGACAGAAGCCTTTTCTACGGCGAGGAATTCGCGGGACGGACACCCAATTCCGAGACCATGGGCCAGTCTATTTGCCTATCCCACGATGTGACTAGAGGCAGAGCTGTACACCGGGCTCTCGCTACCGGAGCCTAACGTGTACCCGCGTGGCCACGAGCTTTACCAGCTGTTCCCTCTGTTTTGTTTACGAATCCGCTAACTCCTTTGGAATGCGCACTTCCAGAAAAACGCCTGCAAACTCTTTGGAATGAGCAGTTTCAAAACTTTAGACTTAAAACCCTTTAGAATGAGCATTTACAGAAAAACAGGGTAGGGCTGGCCACCCAACGGCCCACATCCGCCAATAACATTCGGAGGACCCGCGGGACTCACCGATCAAGCTCGTAGCCCACGCTCTGCCTTCTACGAATGGACAATCGACGTCTAATAAGCCCAGTAAGGGCCCACGCCTGCTGGCGTATTTTGCCCTTCAATGGCCGTGTAGACGGTCCGGCCAAAAAAGAACGGGAGTCCCCAATCAAATGTTCCGGCATCAGGCCCTCCCAATCCGTTGGCTACACCGATAGTCTCGCTGGCTAAAAGTGTATCGGCGTTTGCCACGCTGAAATTGATCGGACTACTCGCTCCATTTGTTCCCTGGTTGGTTGCCGAAAAATTCTGTGTCGTCGTTGGGCAATACCAGAAAGTTGCGTCGCTGCAGGTCTGCATTCCCGTGGTGTTTGAATCCAGAAAGTAAATGGCGTTCGAGCCAGAGTCGATGAAGCTCGCGTCTTCGTAAGTCACGTTATCGAAGACGGTTGTGAAATTTCCGCTCGATGGGTCGATGGTATAAACCGTCGCGTTTCCTAGCCCGTTATTTGTTTGCGTTCCAATGCCAAAGATCATCGAACCGCTGATGCTCGCCTCCGCCCCTGTAACCGACGGCAATTCGATGATCACGCCGTTATTATCCTTGGGAAACAGCACAATTGGATTCACAACTTGGCTCGAAAGGCTCTCTGCTGTGACCTCGCAACCAGCAGCCGGACATGCGTAGTACAGCCCAGGGTTGGATGGACCACTCACAGTGCACGCAAGACCGCAGTCCTGCGCAAGGTTCCCTACTCCCAATATGCCATTGGCGCCCAGCACCGAAATATCATCTTCCGGCGCGCCAAAACTTGTGCAACTGCTCGGTATGTTCGAGAAAGCCGAACTGCCAATCACTTGAATTGGCAGAGACTTCGCCTGCTCTCCGGCGATGGTCATATCCGCCGTTTGGACTGGTCCCCATGTGATTCCATCCACAAAGGGAAGACACTCGACAACAGGGCTGCCATTGGATGCGGTTTGTTGCGGCAGCGAAATCGTAAGCGCCGAAGACAAGATCCTCAATCCTGGTGAGCCGGTGTCAACCAGTATGCCGCCGATGGTCTGACAGTTCGTCGTACTGCCCGGAGCGCAGAGCGTTACGCTCGTAAATGCGCCATCAACGTACGGAGAGTTAAGCGGTGGAGCAGCAGTCGGTCCGGTATTGACCGTAATCGCTGCCACGTTCGATACCGAAGGAGTCGAGCCGCCTCCGCTACCTCCAGTGTTTGTACTGCTTCCGGCTCCGCTACAACCAGCCATCGCGGTCAAAGTTGCCGCCAAACTCAGATACAGAAATTTCTGCAGTCGTGCAATTTTCATCGGATGTCCTCGGCGTGAACTCCTGCTGGTAACATCTGAGGAACGTATGCCTTCCCGACGAATGCCCTCATGTGTCCTGATATTTGAACCACCAAGCCAGCCTGCTGGATCAGCACGGGTCCGTGGCCCCGGCGCTGGGTGCGCTGAGCCTGTTCGGCCTGTTCAAACTGGTCGAAGTATGTTCCTAGAAGCTGCCTTAAGTCTGGATGGAAGGGGCCTTGCCACGTAACGGCAAAGACCTTTCCGGTGGGCGCGACATATTCCTTCACAGCCACACCTGTGGACGACTGGATTTCGTGTAGTGTGTACGAATTGTTGCTGGACGTTCGCAGGCTGCCTTGCATTTTCGCCTGATCTGCCTGCACCGTCGTTACGTCGCCACCCAGTGAGGCCAACGCTGGGAACGGGAGCAAGAGCAACGCAAATAGTCCTCGCAGAATTCTTGAATTCATCGTGTGTCCTCTATTAGCATAATTCCCTCTTTCAGAGCAGAACGTTCCTTCTTGAACTCTGATTACACGGAATTTCCTCGATGGAGTTCGCGAGCCGCTAGTCTGTCTTTTTTAGTTTGGGGAACTGGGAGTCCCGTCTTCTTTTGTAACACCCATTCAGACCGCGGAGTTGGAGGTGTCCTCAGCTGGTTAAGACCCTACTACTAAAAGATGAGCCGTAACCGCCGAAGGTTGCTTAAAGCAGATTGCTTGAAGCAAGCACATCGCGGAGATCTAGAGCGGTCACTCTTGGTGCTCAGTGAGCTGAGACTGGTTGCGTGACTCCGTGGAGCAGTCCTTCCCGGATATGCTTGGCCTTTTCCCCGGCATGCGAGTCTTCGGAGACTTGATAGAGCACTTCTTTTTCTTCGCCAAGTTTGAACTGCAGAGTCTGCTCCTTTTCCTCGCGGCGAATGCGCACTTTCACAATCTCTCCCGGCTGCCGTTCGCGAACCCATCGGCCTAGCGATCGCGGAACGTCGCCGCCGTTCCAATTCACTATTACGTCTCCGGACCGCAATCCGGCTTCCGCCGCTGGGCTGGCGTCGTCAACCGCGCGCACCGTCACAGTGCCGCCCGATTCACGATCCGGTGTAAATCCCAGCACGGCTCGCTTTTGTTCCACTGTGCGGAGTTCGAGGCCCGCAAGCGCGAGCGTTCGCTGATAGGGCAGTGGCTGCGCTGCCGCGACATAGTCTCGGAAAAACGCTTCAAAGGAGCCGACGGCAACTTTTTCCGCTTCCAGGCGAATGTCCAGGCTGTCCCGGTACGTTTTCCCCTGCTTCGCGAAATCCGTATTCAAGCCGCGGAGCACGTCATCGAGACTCTTTTCGTTGTTCGTGCGGTCGCGAATCAGAATGTCCAGCAGATCTCCTAGGACCTGCCCTTTCGTATAGTAGGACACGCTGTAGTCCGGTCCGTTGTAGAGTGAGTATTTTTCGAGCCAAGCATCCAGGCTAGACTCCTCTGCGCTCTGCCAATGATCCGCGGGCCGCGATTCCAGTTCGCTGATCTGCTCGCCGAGGTCCTCGTAAAATCTGTCTTTGTTCCAAATGCCGGTTCGCACCAGCGTGTACGCGCCATACGTGCTCGTTACGCCTTCCGCGAACCATAGCGCCCGCGTGTACTGCTCCTTGGTGTAGTCCACCGGTTCCAGCGTCGCCGGTCGAATTCGCTTTACGTTCCACAAATGAAAAAATTCATGCGCCGCCACTCCCGACAGGTACTCATCCGACGGAATCCCGATCGCCGTCGAATTCGCGTGTTCCATTCCGCCACCGCCCGCTCCCTTTCCAATGTGCAAAATAAACAAATAATGATCAAACGGAGCACCGCCCATCAACTGCAGCTCGTAATTGCAGATTCGGCTCAAGTCGTTGTCGATCTTTTTCTGGCTCCAATTGTCACCATGAACCACGGCACGGATGTCCACTGGCAGTCCCGGTATGGTGAATTCCTTGAAATTACTGATCTCAATGGGTGCATCCGCAAGCGCATCGTAGTTCTTAGCTTCAACGGAAAAAGTGCGCGCTCCTCCCAAAGTCGACGTGGTTGTATGCGCCGCAGTGGCGATATTCCACGCGCCCGGAATGTCCGACAGATCAACCTGCACATCCTCACCTCGTCGTTCCTCCACGTACAAAAGAATCATCGCCGGATTGATGAAAGCATGCTCGCCGTTAAGTTGCGTCGCGAAGGGTCCAGTCTCGTCCCAATATGTATCGTACCGAACCGTAATCGTTCCTCGGCCTGTAACGCGCCAAGTTTGCTTGTCTACTTTTTCAGCCAATGCCTTCGCTGAACCGACAGAAGCTTCCATATGCTGAATATGGCTGCTGAAATCACGGATCTGATACAGCGCGTTCCATGCAGGAATTTCCACTTCAACTTCCCCGCTCACCTCGGGGATCGTCATAGTTACGTGAAAGAGGTGTTGCTCTGGATGGCTGAGCGAAACCTCGTAACGAATCGTCGCTCCGCTGGGAGTTGCTAGCCACAACGCGCACACGAAGAAAACTACCGTCGGGACGATAGCCCCGTCGCGCCACAATCTAGATATCACCTGATATTTGCCTCGGAAGAAACGTGAACAGGCTGGGCAAGCTTGGCCAGCAATTTTTCGCAGAGGCCGTCGAAGCTGCCATTGGACATTACAAGTAGCACGTCGCCTGTCTCTGCTTCTGAAGAAAGTCGATCCGCGATGGCATCCGCGCTTGAAAAGACTCGTGCGTTTTTTCCCAACTCGCGTACGCTCTCCGCCACCGCTTCGGGCTCGAGACGATTGTCGTCGCCGAGCTGTTGCGCACGGAATACTCCGCCCAGAACTACACGGTCCGCCAATGCCAAAGCCACAGGCAGCGTTTCCTCGAACACTTTCCGCCTCATCGAATTTGAACGCGGCTCAAGGATCGCCCAAAGCCGACGCCCAGGCCAGCGCGCCCTCGCAGCTTCAATCGTCGCGCGCACCGCCGTCGGGTGATGCGCAAAATCATCGACCACCAGTACGCCGCGGACTTCCCCTTTAACGTCCATGCGCCGCTTCACGCTGCGAAATGTTGCGAGCGCCTTAGACAAATCGCCCGCGCCAATTCCGCGCCCGTTTGCCACCGCGATTGCGGCCATTGCATTCAAAACGTTGTGCCGTCCGCTTGCGGCCAGCACAAAGTCACCGAAGGGCTCGCCTTTATATAGGACACGAAATTTCATGCCAGCGCCGTCGACGGCTAAATCGCTCGCCACCCAATCATTTCCCGCAGAGAAACCGTAGGTTTCTACCGGACAAAACGCTTTTTCCGCAGCTCGGCGCAACGCCGGACCAGATTCTTCCGTATCTCCCCAAATCACGACACGCCCGCGCCGCGGCACGAGATTCACCAAACGCCGAAATGCCAGCTCATACGTCTCAAAGTCCCGGTAAATGTCCGCGTGGTCAAATTCCAGCGAAGTAATGATCAAATCGTCTGGATGGTAGTGAAAAAACTTCGGGCCGCGGTCCCAGAACGCCGTTTCGTACTCATCGCCTTCCAGAATGAATTCTTCCCCGCCACCCAGGCCATAACTCTTGCCAAAATTCTCAGCAACGCCGCCCACCAGAAAATTCGGCCGCTTCCCTGCCGTATGAAAAATCCACGCGAGCGTCGCTGTCGTCGTGGTTTTGCCGTGCGTGCCGCTGACCACAATCGAATGCCGCCCCGGCAAAAACACTTCTTCGAGAATCTCGGGCATCGAGCGGTACGGAATCTTCTTGTCCAGAACTTGCTCGAGCTCGGGATTCCCGCGCGCAATAATATTTCCGACCACCACTAGATCCGGCGCGGGCGTCAAATGCGCGGCATCAAATGTATGGAAAAACGAAATACCCAGCTTCTCCAGGAGCGTCGAACCTGGCGGATAGACTCCGGAATCCGACCCCGTGACGCGATAGCCATGCTCGCGCAGCATCCCCGCAAGCGGCGCCATCGCGGACCCGCCAATCCCAATCACATGAACGTGCTTCGCATCGCTCATAGGACGACCGCCGGTTCAAGAATCTCCAACTGCCCTTCTCCCTGCGTTCTGAGATGCGCCTTCACTCCCAACGGTACCGTCAACATCGGACGAGGCGTATGCCCGACCGCCGCACCGTAAACGATCGGCACTCCCAGCCCACCCAAAATTCTTGCGCAGACGTCGCGGACCGAAGCGCTACCCGACATTAGCGGACCACCATCCGGAAATTCGCCAAGCACGATCCCTCGGACGCCCTTAAACTTTCCCGCTTGCTTCAAATGCATCAGTGCCCGGTCCACTTGCCACGGTTTCATGCCGCGATCCTCAAGCAACAATATCGAACCGCGCGTATCCAATTCCCACGGTGTCCCCAGAGTCGTTTCCACAAGAGTCATACATCCGCCAAGAACGCGGCCTTCCGCCTCACCAGCGGCCATCGTTTCGCCACGCAACTTTAACGTCCACCCGCCGTCCGTCTTTCCGACCGCGGCAAGCAGCGACTCTCTGTCGTAACCATTCGCCACGCTGTCGCCCGCATCCAAACCAGCAGCCAGCATCGGCCCATAAAATCCAACCCAGGCGTAACGCATCCACAGAAATGCGTGCAGCGAAGTCAAATCGCTATATCCCAAAATCACTTTGGGTGCGTCCGCGCGTTCCAGCGCAAGATCGTCGAGAAGGTAGTTGGACCCATAGCCGCCTCGGATGGCCACGAGCGCGTGCACATCGTCGCGTTCCAACTCGCTCAAAAGCTCATTTCTCCTGCCCGCCAGCGATCCCGCGAAGTATCCATCTGGCGTGAGCGGCGTCGAGTCGCCAATATGAAATCCCAAGCTGCGCAATTCCTCAGCGCCCGCCAATACTTTAGAAAACTCCGCCGGAGATGCCGGCGCAAATGGCATGAATACACTTTGCGAATTCAACGCGCGCGGTTTTCGCAGTTCGACGTCCACAGTTGTTGCCTCAAGGCCCTCACTTCGAACGCTCATCCGTTTTGCCGCTCCACAGGCAGCATCTCGCAACTCATGCCAGGTTTGCACAGCGCTTGGAGGATTTTATCTTGCTGGTGCGCGCTGACCTCCGCATCGAATTGAATCAAATTCTTCTCACCGGAGAGCGACACTTGGAAATTATCGATCGGCACTTTAAGTTCTGAAAAAATCCGATGTACGTCCGTGACCATGTTTTCGGCTCGATCCACAAAAATGCGGAACAACATATACCGGGGCTTCAAGTTGAGCCAATCCTCGACGTAGAAGAGAAGAACAAGAGCGCACAACACCAGGGCGCAGGCGATCCCCGAAACCGAGTACAATCCCCCGCCGGCCGCCATGCCCATCGCCGCTACGGCGAAAATAGTTGCAGCGGTCGTCAGTCCAACGACGCTGCCACGTTCACGCAAAATCACGCCTGCCCCGAGAAACCCGATTCCCTGAACGATGTTCGAAGCAATTCGCGTCGTACTGGTGTCGCCGGTGCGACGAGCAATTTCCACGGAAACGACCGTGAAGAGCGCAGCTCCGAGCGAGACGCAAAAACATGTTCGCATCCCCGCTGGACGTCTGCGAATATTGCGCTCGACGCCGATGATGGAGCCGAGCAGCGCAGCCCACGCCAGTCGCGCGATGATAGTACTTAGAGGCAGAACGTTCTCCTGCAATTCTTAGGCTATGGCAGGATTCTACACACTACAATTTGAATTGGGTCAATTTCGCGAAGTGCCGTGCCCTGGCGTGTATCTCGCTGCGTTTCAGCACCCGCAGCCGGTCCAGGCCGAATTTCTCCACGGTAAAGCTGCCCAGCACTGAGCCGTACACCATCGCACGGCGAAGCGTGGCGTCGCTCAAATCCTTGGCGCCTGCCAAATATCCCATGAAGCCGCCCGCGAAGCTGTCGCCGGCGCCGGTCGGATCGTGCGGCTCTTCCAGCGGAAACGCCGGTACGCAGAAGACGCCGCGTTTATCCACCATCATCGCGCCGTATTCGCCGCGCTTCACCACCAGCGTCGAGGGCCCCATTTTGAAAATGTGTTTTGCCGCGCGCAGCAGATTGTGTTCGCTGGAAAGCTGGCGCGTCTCCGAATCGTTAATCATTAAAATATCGACGTGCTTTAGCGTCTCGCGCAATTCCGCGGGCGTCCGCTCAATCCAGTAGTTCATCGTGTCGAGCGCGGCGAGTTTTGGCCGGCCCTTTACTTGTTTTAAGACGTCGCGCTGCAAATCCGGAGCGATGTTCGCCAGAAAAACGTACTTCGATGATCTGTATTTTTCGGGGAGCTTTGGCTTGAAACCTGCAAACACGTTCAAGTCCGTGGCCAGCGTGACGCGTTCATTCAAATTTTCCGAGTAGCGGCCCGCCCAAAAAAACGTTTTCCCCGCTGCGCGCTCCAACCCTTCCGTATCAATGTGCCGCCCGCGAAAGACTGCTTCATCTTTGGCCGTAAAATCCTCGCCCACGATCGCGACGAGGCTCACTGGCGCGAAGAAACTCGCGGAAATCGCAAAATAGGTCGCCGCGCCGCCAAGAGTCCAGTCCACTTTTCCGTACGGACTTTCGAGCGCATCAAATGCCACCGATCCGACCACAAGTAAGGACACAGGCTTCTCCTAGGAAACATATTTGCCGATAATCGCTTCCAGTTTCTTCTTCGTGGCTTTTGGTACCAGCTTCATGTCGGTAACCAGGGCGTGTTTCAGCGCCGCGCCGCACTTGCAGCTTCGCGCCTCAGGCATAGCACGTACCGCCTCACGCAAGACCTTTTGTGCATTCTCGGCATTCTGCACTAGCGTGGCAATGATCTGCGAAGCCGTCACCGACTCGTGGTCCGGATGCCAGCAATCAAAGTCCGTGATCATAGCGATCGTCGCATAGCAAATCTCTGCCTCGCGGGCCAGCTTCGCTTCCGTCACGTTGGTCATGCCAATTACTTCGAACCGCAACTGCCGGTGCATGTTTGCCTCGGCCAGAGTCGAGAATTGAGGCCCCTCGATGCAGACATACGTTCCGCGTCGGTGCACCATTACGCCGCAGTGCACGCTTGCATCCGCCAGAGCAGCCGATACCTGCCCGCAGGTTGGCTTATCAAATCCCACGTGCGCTACAAGACCTTCTCCAAAAAATGTCGAAACGCGATTTTTGGTGCGGTCCACGAACTGGTCCGGGACCAAAAACTCTCCGGGCCGCAAATCTTCCATCAATGATCCTACCGCGCTGACAGAAATAATTCTCTCCACTCCCAGCAGCTTCATCGCGTACACATTCGCCCGAAAATTAATTTCGCCCGGCAAAATCCGGTGTCCGCGTCCGTGGCGCGCAAGAAACGCCACGCGCTTTCCCTCAAGCATCCCAAGCACGATGGCGTCCGAAGGCTCCCCGAACGGCGTCTTCACTGTTACTTCTCGGGTCTTCGTCAAGCCGCTCATTGAATAAAGCCCGCTGCCGCCGATAATCCCAATCTCCGCCTGGGTGTTTGCGCGCTTCGACTTCTCTGTTTTAGCAGCCGCCATTCGCTGGTCTCCGTGTAATTAACTGTTGAGGTCAACCGGCTCGAACGCCACTTTGCCATCGCGCTCGTGCAGAGTCCCCGCCGGAAAATCCGGGTCGTGCCCAAGTCCTACGATCCATCCGTCACGGACAAACTCGCCAATCCACTTTCGCTTTGTCTCTAGCGTAGTCAGCGGGTATAGATCGTACGCAATAATCCACGGCAGCGGCAAATGATGCCGCGTAGGAAGCAAGTCCGAAACATACATCAACTTTTTTCCGCCGCCCTTGATCTGGACGCCCTGAATATTCAGGTTATGCCCAGGAATCTTCACCACCGAAATCCCAGGTAAGATTTCCGCGTCTCCCTCGACGAACTGCCACTGTCCCGCGTCCGTCACCGGCACAAAATCGTGCGCATAGTAGCTCGCCCGGTCGCGTTCCGTTGGCAGCATCGCGTGCTCTAGCTCCGCTTTCTGCACGATATACTTCGCGTTGGGAAACGCCGGCACCGCGCGGCTGTCCACGAACCGCGTATTCCCTCCCGCGTGATCAAAGTGCAAATGCGTATTAATGACCAAATCGATCTCTTCCGGCTTCACGCCCGCCTTTGCAAGAGATTCCATTAAAGGATCGTTATCCGGGAAGCGATAAATATTCCGCAGTTTCGCGTCCCATTTCGTGCCGTTTCCCGTTTCCACCAAAATGGTCTCGCCGTTCGCACGAACCAGCAGCGAATTCACGGCAAACGCCAGCCGGTTTTTTTCATCGGGAACCATCTTCTTTTCCCAAATCGTTTTCGGCACGACGCCAAACATCGACCCGCCATCGAGCCAAAAGGTACCGGCATAAATATTTCGAACTTCGATTTCGCCGAAGTGCATTCTCACCCGCCCTCAGGCCACGATTCCGCTTTTCGCTAGCAACTCATTCACCGCCGTGAACGGATCCTTCTTGCGCTCCGCCACTTCCTTCGCCATTTCCGCCAGCCGTGCCTCTCCGTCAGTGCCGCCCAAAACGCGCTCGACTAGCCGCGACTCAATCAACCCGAGCAGCCGCCGTTTCCAATGCTCCACAAGTTTCCGCTCGCGTTCGCCGCTCGATTCAAAATGTTTGCGAAATTTTTGAATTGTCTCCGCCAGCGTGCCAATTCCCTTGCTCTCGCTTGCCACCGTACGCACTACGGGCGGATGCCAACCGTCACGTGGCATCACCAGCGACAACATCGCGTGCAGCTGCTGCTCCAACCGGTCCGCTCCTTCGCGGTCCGCCTTGTTTAAAACAAAAATATCGCCAATTTCCATCAAACCGGCTTTCATGTTTTGGATGTCGTCGCCCATCCCTGGCACGAGCACTACCAACACGCAATCCGCCAGCCGCACAATATCGATCTCGTCTTGGCCCACGCCGACCGTCTCGATCAGAACTTCTTGCTTCCCCGCGGCGTCGAGCAGCAGTGCCACCTCCGCCGTTGCCCGCGCCAACCCTCCCATAAATCCCCGCGTGGCCATCGACCGAATGAACATCCCGTGGTCGCTGGCATGGCTCTGCATCCGAATCCGGTCGCCCAATATTGCCCCGCCCGTGTACGGGCTCGTTGGGTCTACTGCTATGACGCCCACTTGCTGGTCATGTTTCCTGTAATAGGCCGCAAGCCGGTCCACGAGAGTGCTCTTCCCCGTCCCAGGCGCTCCAGTCACCCCCG
>Ga0210391_10002115_pt1 | contig 17404 bp, 13 predicted proteins | sample IncBWC12OmetaG_FD_160573 | JGI IMG/M metagenome (GOLD analysis project Ga0210391, IMG submission 160573) | Forest soil microbial communities from Barre Woods Harvard Forest LTER site, Petersham, Massachusetts, United States - Inc-BW-C-12-O ... | reverse complement strand
AAGGCGGTGGAGATAATCGTCGAGGTCTTTTTGCTCGATGAAACAAGCACCGTAGATGCGTTGCAGCTGCGGATTGCCCTCTTTGCCCTTCCAGTAAGCGCCCGAGACGTTCATTAACTTGAACGCTTTGATCCGTCCGGTGGACGGGATGTGCGGACCGCGGCAGAAGTCGATGAATTTTCCGGTGGTGTAGAACGACACCATCGGTTCGTCCGCCTTCTCATCGACCAACTCGCACTTAAATTCCTGATTGGTCGAACGGTAGAGCTCCAGCGCTTCAGGCTTCGGAATCCACTTGCGCTCGTTCGGAATATCTTTCGCGGCGAGCTCGCGCATCTTCGCTTCGATTTTTTCCAGCTCTTCCTGAGTAAACGGTTCAGCGCGTAAAAATTCGTAGAAGAAGCCGGTTTCTATCGGCGGCCCGATACCGAGTTTGACGTTCGGATAAAGCTCCATCACAGCAGCGGCAAGCAGGTGAGCTGCGGAATGCCGGAGTACCTGCAGGGCGTCAGGATCTTTCGCGGTGAGGATCGAGATCTTCGCGTTCTGCTCGAGCGGTTTTGAAAGGTCGACCAACTCGCCGTCCGCGCGCGCGACCAGCGCCGCTTTCGCGAGGCGCGGCGAAATTTGCTCCGCGATCTGCGCGGGCGTGGTGCCGCGGGGCACGTCGCGAGTGGCGCCGTCGGGCAGGGTGATCTGAATAGTCTCGGTGGTCATACGGGTCCTTCGAGCGATTTGGAAGAGATTAGATTACTGGCGGGCGAAAGGTCGGTCAAGGCGCGCTGACGCTGAGTTTCGAGGCCGAGCTTCAGTCGGGAAAGTCGCTGAGGACGATTTCCTCTTCGAGTATCCTCGGAAAGCCGCTCGAAAAGGCGAGAGCGCGCGACACGGCTTGGTAGAAATACACATTGCGCTCGCTGTCCTGCAAAGCTTGTTGCGATTCCCAAACCGTCATCACGCGCAACTCGGGCGGATTGGCGCCGACCACGCGCAGCACGAGCAGCGAGTGAAAGCCCTTTTGCTGGCGCATCAAGGGAACGGATTGCGAGATCGCATCGAGGAAATCGTCGAATCTTTCGGGCTTCACAACGTAGTGGGTGCTGCGCGCGTGCATGGCCGCCTCGACGAATCGTGGGCGCTTGGGGACGCTCAGTGCGGGCCAATATACCCCGCCTAGGCAGCAGCTGAAAAGCATTCAGCAGGGCCGGCCGCTCGTCGCCGACTTTGACGTCGTCCAGAGGCCGATTCATCGGCCGAAGGATCTCTTTTCCGGTTTTCACTCCGATGCTCGATGTGCCGCGAGCGGCTACTTCTTCCGCGCCGACTCCATCATGTCCCAGGCTGCTTCTGGCATGTCGAGGAAATCGTTAAATTCGCCTGCGCCTCGCAGCCACAACCCGCCATCGATCACCACGCACTCTCCGTTCACGTAGTCCGCCTGGTCGCTGAGCAAATAAACGGCGAGATTCGCAAGCTCCTCGTGTTTGCCGAAGCGGCCCATCGGATGGCGCTTTCGGGCCTGCTCCTGAATTTCCGTGGACGGCATGAGCCGCGACCACGCGCCTTCCGTGGGAAACGGGCCGGGCGCGATGGCATTCAGGCGAATATGATGCTTCGCCCACTCGACCGCAAGAGAGCGGGTGAGCGCGAGCACGCCCGCCTTTGCGCACGCCGACGGCACGACAAAACCCGAACCTGCATTTGTGGCCGCGTACGTGGTGACGATGTTCAGAATGTTTCCGGGCTTTTTGGCGGCGATCCATTTACGGCCAAGCGCCAGCGTGAAGTGGAAAGTGCCTTGCAGCACGATGCCGACGACGGCATTGAACGCGTTCGGCGAGAGTTTCTCCGTGCGCGCGATGAAATTTCCCGCGGCGTTGTTGACGAGCGTATCGACCGAGCCGAATTCTTTCTCCGCGGCTGCGATCACGGCTTCGACGGCCGCGAATTCTCGAACATCCGCGCTGGCGTACGCGGCTCGCGCACCTTTCGCGCGAATCGCATCGCAGGTTTCAACGAGCGGCTCTGCACGGCGCCCAACCAGGAACAGATTCGCACCCAATTCGGCGAATCGCAGCGCCATTGACCGGCCGAGGCCCGTGCCACCACCCGTAATTAAAATCGTCCGACACGTGAACAAGTCCGCCTGATACATCGTCTGCCTCCCAATAGCGCCAGTATTCTTCGCCCATCCCAGCGGCGCTGCAAGTGCCTTTCTGGGACGGCGCAACGCGCTTGGATTCCGCATGACGCTGTGTTATTCAATCGTCTCGCGCGTCGACATATCGCCAAAGGATGGCCTGCAAATGAAGTTTCTCCTCGGATTGATTATCGGAATTCTGATCGTGCCCGCCGTGCTCTACGTTTACTTGAAAAGCGGGTCGGCGCCGGCGGCTGCAACGGATGCGCCGCTGCCGTTCGAAAAGATCCTGGCGCGGGGCAGTCTTCACGCGCGCATCGAGCGCGAACATCCGAATAAAGACGTCGCGCAGTTCACGGCTCCCGAGCTGATTCAAGGCGCCGAGGTCTACCAGAAGAATTGCTCGTTCTGCCACGGCCTGCCGCAGCAGCCGCCTTCCTCTGCCGCGAAGGGAATGTATCCGTCCGCTCCACAACTTTTCACGCAAGACGGAACGGTCACCGACGATCCCGTTGGCGAGACATACTGGAAAGTGAAAAACGGGATTCGGCTGACGGGCATGCCGAGCTTTGGTGGCGCGTTGACGGAAGATCAGATGTGGAATGTCAGCGCTCTTGTCGCGCGCGCGGATAAACTGGCGCCGGAAGTCCTTGGCGAATTGAAGCCTCTTCCCGACGTGACCAGTCCCGTTCCGGCCATGCCACTCGCGCCTTCTGTGCCACCAGCGGTGGCGCCGGCGCAGCATCCAGTGGTGCCTTCGCCGAGCGGAGCTACGCCTCCGGCGCCGCCTTCACCGCGCTAGAAACGCGATCGCTGTGCGTTTAGATCCGCGCGCTTATTGTGGGAGATATTCCTTAGGAATCGGATTATCAGCCGATTCTTCCAGCCAGAAAATCGTCACAACCCACCAGCGCTTGCCATCGAAATAAAGCTGGAAGCTGTTGATGCCGCGCGCGAATGGCTTCTCGTCAGCCGCCGTGTTTCGGGATTCATACGTGCTGAAGATCTGCATGATGTTCCCGTAGTGTTCGGATTTACGGGAGCTTTCCCGCTCGAAGAAGCCGTTCTTTTGAAAGTAAGCGCCCGCGAGCTTCGAGTACTCCTGCGGCGTGACTGAACGGACGCGCATCGCGCCGTCTTTACCTTTGCCGGTCGAAATCAATCGAGCGTCCGGGAGGAACAGGGAGTAAAAGCGGTTCCAGTCGCGATCGCCCGGAGGCCCGGAGATCACATCGTAGGTCGCCGCGAGAATCGCGTCGGGAGACGCCACGTCGGCTGGTTTAGCTTCCGGCGCCGGTTGAGCGGCGGGCGCCGCTGCTGGAGATTGTTGCGTCTGTGCGGATTTATCCTGCGCTACCGCAGGACGGCCGGCCAAACATAGAATCGCCGCAGGAAGTACGAGGATCATTCGATAGGAACGACGAAGTGCGCGCATTAATTCCCCTCCTGGAGCCGGCTGCTTGAGCTCGACATCTAACCGCGTCCAAGAAAATACACGCGGTATTGCGCGTTCGGTTGTACCCCGGATGGTTGCCCGCCGCAAGGCTAACGAAGCGAATCGAAGGCCAGGATGCGAAACGCCCGCCCCTGTCATTCCGAAGGCGGCGATTACCCAGGCATCCTCGTTGCCCGTTACCCTCATCTTTAGTAGTCTCTAGGTTTGCGCTTACGCCGCTGTTCCAACTGAAGGCAATAGGAGTGATCGAAGTGCGGGCACCTTCTCGAATTGCGTTTCTTGTACTCGTTCTGGTAATTCTCGCGCTTCCGGCGTGCGATCAGACCATTAACTATCCCCAGCCTACGCTCATCTCGCTCAGTCCTACGAACATCGATGCGAACAGTCCGCAGTTCACCCTGAAGGTGCTTGGAAAAAATTTCGTGCAGCAAACCACGGTGAATTGGACAACTTCCGCGGGAACGATCCCGCTGCCGACCGTGTTTTTCATCAACACCGGGGAACTCGATGCGATCATTCCGTCTTCGCTGATCGAAAATCCCGGCACTGCAGACATTTCCGTTACGACTCCGACGCCCGGCGGCGGAACGTCGCCCTCTTCCACGCAGCCACTGATTGTGTTCACGATCAACCCGATTCAAAGCCCCACGCCTTCTATCTCGTCGATTACCCCAACGGCCGTGACTGCTGCGACAGGCAATAGCTCAACGATCACGGTGTATGGAAAGAATTTTGTTTCAGAGTCGACCGTGGTCATCAACAGTGCCAACCGGACCACCTCGTACGTGAACTCAAGCCAATTGCAAGCGACGCTGACTTCCGGTGACATTGCGCAACCTGGAACTTTGCAGGTGACTGTGCTGAATCCCGAGCCGGGTGGCGGCGCCTCGAATTCGGTTCCTCTGGCGGTGAATCTCGCGGTTCCGACGATTTCGAAGGTGGATCCGATCAGTGCCGTAGTTGGCTCAACGACGACAACCGTGACCCTTACCGGCACTGGCTTCGTTACGGGTTACACCACGATCGTCATGAACGGCGTTTCCGAACCGACGAGCGTTGCGAACGCCACAACGGCAACGACAACGCTCACTCCGGCGCAGATGTTGCAAGGCGGGGTGCAGAACGTAGAGGTTGTGAATAGTGCGCCCGGTGGCGGCACTTCCAACTCGCTGCCGTTCTCGGTGAACCCCAAACCGCTGCTTGGTTTGCCTGTGATTTTGGATCTTGCTGCGGACGCGACGCAGGCTACCCTCGGGATTTGCGACGGTTTAACCAACTGCACCAATACCACGAGTGAGTTGTCGATTCCCACGGTTGGGCCTTCTACGAGCAGCACGGGCTCGTGGGTGGCATTTGCTTCCGTATCGCACAACCTAGTCCTAGCGGATCAGAACCCCAATGCAGATATTTATCTGCGCAGTGATTGTTTGCAGACAGCAACATCGACGACCGACTGCACTCCCATTACGACCGTAGTCAGCTCCGACCCGAACGGCAACGCGGCGAACGGAACGAGCTCGGAACCGTCGATTTCAACTTCAGCGTCGACGCCGGGCTTTGCAGCTTTCACTTCTACTGCTACAAACCTGACCACCAGCGTTCCGATTACCTCGACGGATAGCCAGGTGTATTGGCGTCCGCTTTGCACATCGACGCTAAACGCATGCCAAGTCACGCCTACAACGTTCGTGACCGAGCTGGTTTCTGTCGGAGCGGATGGCCTGACCGCCGGGAACGGAAAGAGCTATAACCCGGTGGTGAGCGCGGACGGGCAGTTCGTCGCGTTCGTCTCCCTCGCGACGAATCTCGTTTCCAGTGTGAACGTCGATGGCGTCACACCGCAGGTTTACATTCGCTCAACGTGTAACGGGGCTACGCCGACCAGCGCTTGCGCCGCGACAACGTATCTGGTTTCGACCGCTTACGGCGTTACTCCCGGGAACCAACCCAGCTCGAACCCATCGATCTCCGCCGATGGTTTGTATGTTTCATTTACTTCAGCTGCTTCTAATTTGGGAGCAACTGCACCCAACCCCGGCCGCATTCCGCAGGTCTTCGAAAGGAGCACTTGCGTCACGACGCTTGGCTCGACAACGAATACTTGCTCGCCACTAACGTTCCTGATCTCGACCCCGGACGGCGCCACGCCGGCCAACGGCGCGAGCGGCCAGTCCGCGATTTCCTACACAACGAGTTCGACCAGTACGTCGGGAGTGGCCTACAACGGCCGCTTTGTGGCATTCGCTTCGACGGCGACAAATCTCGTACCCGGCTCCGGGCCGACGCAACAAATCTACATACGAGACACCTGCACGGGCGTTGCGACGAGTTCGATCGGTACGGCCTGCACGCCGTCGACGACCCTGGTTTCCACCGCCGATGGGATCACGCCGGGAAATGGATTGAGCGAACATCCGAGCATTAGCGGCGCGGCAGAGTTCGTGGCCTTCGCGTCGCTGTCGTCGAACTTAGCGAGCACCACGAACGGAGTGGAAAACATTTTCGTACGCAATACGTGCCTTGCCGTCGACGTTACTTGCACACAGGGACTGGCCATTGCCAGTATTCCGCAGGGCACGAACCCATCACCCGCGAACGGGTCGAGCTACGTTCCCTCCATCAGCGCGAACGGGCAGACCGTCGCGTTCCTCTCCTTCGCAAGCAACTTGGTGCCGAACGATACGAACGGCCTTGAGGACATGTTCCTGGGTTCGACGACGTTTACGACCGTGGTGGTTACTGCCGACAAGCAGACGCCCTCCGGCGAGCCTGAAGTAGAGACCGCGGAAACGGATCCAGCCACAGCGCTACCTCGACCGGGACACGAAGGGGCTCGTTGATCGCATTTTCGGTGGCTGCTTAATTTCGCGCTGAAATTTTCTTGGTGAGCGCGTCGCGCGCCGTCTCCAGCGTGAACGTGAGGGATTCCTTCGGCACGGATTGCACGAACGGGCCGACCATCCAACCTAATCCCGTCGGAATATCGCGTGAAAGCGAGATCGCCTGGCACTCCACATACGTCCCGCCGTCTTTTTGTTGAAATCGCCAGAACGTGTTCATCCGCCAGACGAACCCGCGGTCGTGACCTTCGGGCTCGAGCCGCTCGTCTTTCTCGCCGGGATTGGTGACTTCCTGCACGCGCGTAGTGCGCGACCGGCTCCAGGCATGCGTCCGATCCACTCGCTCGTAGTGAATCTCTTGATCGGTGTCGATCACCGTCGTGAGAACTTTTTTCGTGTAGAAGCGGAGATGCACGGTGTAATCGCCTCCGCTGTGCGAAAGTGTTTTTGAGATCACGATGTCTGGCTTGAAGTAGTCGACCTTGTGATCGTAGTCCTGCATGAACGCCAGCGTTTGATCGAGTGTCGCGCCGGGAATGAACACAGTGCCGACCCAATGATGAATCAGACCGCTAGGCGCCGTGATGGGCTTACCGTTTTCCTCGGTTTCGAGCCGCTCGATCACCAAGCCGCCCCCCTTTAGGGCCGCGACGTCTGCCTCTCGGGGAGCGGATGGTAACTGGTCAATCCACAGGTACATACCAGGTTGCGCGAGCTCCTGGCTGACTTGCTGTTGCGTCAGTGCGACGTAGTGGTCGTATGCCTGATTCGTCGCGGGTTCCAGATCGACCGCGGCTGCGACGGGCGCGAACACCAGCGCGCTCACCAACGCTAAGGCTGTAGCACGCGCACCGAAGTTGTCGAGAATTCGCATCACGTGTCGTTTATTGGCGTCACTCAGCGCGCACACTTGAACGCATTTGTCATGCTCGGGCTTTACATTACACGAGAGTGGCCAGTAGGCCAGAAGCGCCCCTGCGTAAGTAAGATGCGGCTCGCGTAGTGCGCGTATCTATCGGGAAGGAAATTCGAGTAATTGGACGGGTTGAAAGCGTGCCCCGGATCCTTTTTTTGTGGAACCGTCGTCCCCGCTTTCGCAGGCCTTCAACCCGCGCGTCGATATTTGCATGCTCCCAAAGCAGAACCAATGGAGCCCGGGTTTCAAATTTTGCGGTACGCGAGGTTTAGTACTTGTCTAGCACGGCCCTCTAAGCCCCACATAAAAAGGAGCTTATCCACGAACCCAGTCGTACGTCCGCCGGTCACCCCGTGTTGTGGAGGCCAGCGGCGATACCATTGATAGTCGCACCGAGTGCGTAGTCGTGCTCTTCGCTCGCCTCGCCCGATCGTTTGCGGCGCAGCAGCTCAACCTGAATCAGGCTCATAGGGTCCACGTAGGGATTCCGCAGTCGAATCGACTGCGACAAAACTGAGTTGCCTTCCAGCAAGTCCTTTTGTCCAGTGACGACCATCAGCATCCGGCGTGTCCGCTCGAATTCTTCTGCGAGTATGCCAAAGACTCGTTCGCGCAGGTCGGCGTCGGGCACGAGCGCCGTGGCATAGAGACGCGCGATCGCCATGTCGGCTTTGGCCATCGCGATCTCGACGTTGCGCACAAGATCGGAGAAGAGCGTGAACGACTGCATCATTTCTTTCAGCCGGTTCTCGTGGTCCTTGCCTTTCGCCGCGTATCGCTCCAGCGCGTAGCCAACGCCGAACCACGCTGGCACTGCGTGGCGGCTCTGCATCCAGCCGAAGACCCACGGTATCGCGCGAAGTTGCGCGAGTTCGCGGCTGGCGGTCCGACGCGCGGGGCGCGAACCGATTCGCGCATGCACGAGTTCGTTCACCGGCGTGGCTTGCTCAAAGTACTCGAGAACGTCGGCGCTCCCAGCGATGCATTTGCGGTAATAGGCGAAGGCGTCGGCAGACAGTTCGTCCATCACAGCGTCCCACTTCGTATCGTCCGCGGCGGTGCGGCCGCTCGGACGCATAAGCGCTTCCAGCGAAGCCGCAACCATCAACTCCAGATTCCATTCCGCGAGCACGGTGTCCGAATACTTCCAGTTCAGAACTTCGCCCTGCTCCGTGATGCGAATCTCACCGGAAAAATCGCCCACGGGTTGCGCGAGGATTGCGCGGTGCGTGGGTCCGCCGCCGCGCCCTACGGTGCCGCCGCGGCCGTGAAAGAGACGCAGCGTAACGCCACATTCGCGCGCGGCCTCGTGCAGCTCACGATGTGCTTTTTGCAGCTCCCACGTGCTGGTGATCATGCCGCCGTCTTTGTTCGAGTCCGAGTAGCCGAGCATCACTTCCTGCCGGCGTCCCCACGAGTCGAGCAACGGTCTATATTCCGCGGAAATCCAGACGCGCTTCATGATTTGCGCGGCGGCGCGCAGCGATTCGATCGATTCAAACAAAGGGACCGGCATCACTCCCGGATCGTCCGCCGTCGCTGCCGCCTGCAGGCCGCACAGTTTTGCGAGCGCCATCCAGTTGAAAATATCTTTCTCGGACTCGGTGCCGCTGATCACGTAGCAGCGAATCGCCTCAGGCGGATAAAGCCTCTTGAGCTTCGCCGCCATGCGAAAGGTTTCAATCACGTCGCGGGAGCGCTCCGATTTCACCGCGAGACCGGTACCGGTCTTTGTGATTTCTGCCGCGCTGATTTCTGCCAGCGTTTCAGCATGCGCGTTCGCGTGCTGGCGGAGATCGAGCGTATGTAAGTGAAATCCAAACGTGCTCACGATCCGAGTGAACGGGTCGACGAGCAGCTCGGCAAGCCGCTCGGCACCATTGGTCGCGAGACTAGCGCGCACGAGCTCCAGATCGCGCTCAAGCTCCGCGGAGGATTGGTAAGCTCGCGCGTTGCGCGATTCGTCGCGGCTGTACTGCAGCCGGATTCTCACGAAGTCTAGAAATTTGCGCGTGAGTTCAGTTTCGGAAATCCATTTACCGAGCGAAACTTCGCCACCCATCATCGTTTGGTAGGCAGCCAGAGAGCTCAAAAGCTCGGGCGAACAACCCGTTTGCCTCGCCGACGAGCTGAGCTGTTCGGTGAGCCGTTCAATCTCGCGGATGTAGAAATCGAGAACCACGTGGCGAGCCATCTCAAGTGCGTCAGCGGTAGCCTGGGGCGTGATCAGCGGATTGCCGTCGCGATCGCCGCCGATCCAGGATCCAAACTGAATCACACCGTCCAGCTCGTTGCGGCCGAGTTTCTTCCCGTAGACGGACTCAAAGGACTCCGAGAACTCCGCATAGAGCTTCGGCAACGTGTCGAACAACGTCATCGGGTAATAGTCGAGGCCCATGCGAACTTCGTCGATTGCGCCCGGCTTTTTGAGGCGCACTTCGTCGGTCTGCCAGAGCGCCGTGATTTCCGCAAGGATCATCGATTCCAGATTCGCAGCGTCGGCTTCGGGCAGTGGAAGGCGATCGAGGTCTTCCAGATGTTGTGCAATTCGCCGCCGCTTCATAAGCACGCTGCGGCGCGCGACTTCGGTCGGGTGCGCCGTAAATACCGGCACGATTTTCACGCGCTGCAGCGCCGCGAGCGCGTCGGCGAAGCAGATTCCCGCGTCTCGCATCCGCGTCAGAGTGCCGCGAAACGAGCCTGCCAGCGGAGGCTGCTCGGTGTGCAGCTTCGCGGCACGTCGCCGGCGCTTGCGATGATTTGTCTCCGCAAGATTCGTCAGCTCAAAGTAGATCGCAAAGGCTTTGGTGACGCGGTGCGCGGCGTCGAGGTCCATTTTCTCAATGACGGCGCGAGCTTCGCCCATAAGCTTGTTTTCAGCCGCGAAAGCGCCCGTATCCTCGCGCCCCTGAATCAGAAGCCGGCGGAGTTGCTCGACGCTCTCCAAGAGTGCGTCGCCGCCCTGTTCCACAAGCACGCGTCCGAGGAGCACTCCGAGCGAACGCACGTCCCTCCGGAGCGGAGTTTCCTTCTCGGCATTTGCGGTGCCAGCCGTCAATTCCGCCAAACGCCTGGCCTGATCGCGTGCATTCCAGAGCGGTTCCATTCCAACCATGATGAAGCCACGGTCAAAAGGCCGCAAGCATTGGCTGTCGGAAGAGGGAGAATTTCGAATTGAAAAAGGCGTGTTTTTGTTGCGATTAGAAAGTGTCCCGACCGTGTGTTTTGTTGGAGTTACGGCGATTTCTAATCGGATCCAGTTGCGATTAGAAATTGGATTTGAGGGCTGGGTAAAGCCGGGTGGGATGCGACCGGCGGCCGGAACGAAGAGCCGCTTCGCAGGTGCACAGAAATGTCAGCCTACAATAAATCCGTGAATACGTTACCATAAAGGTAACTAAGAGTCAACGAAAAAGTAGTTGGTGAGAGCGGCTAGTGGCCAGGCAAAGCCATGGCGAGCGCGAGTTTCAAAATGGGAATGAGGGCGACAGAGTGCTCGGTCGATTGAGAACGCGTCTGCGTAGCGCAGTCATCACGGACTGCCCGACTCGGGGTTGGACGGCAGAAGCTTCCCCTTGACAATCTAAAGGAGCATCTTCAAACTCCCCTCGTTAATCTAAAGGAGCCCCAAGGAGAGAAGATGAGTCCTTCCGGAGATGTGTTGCAGGGGACGCTGGATCTGCTGGTGCTCAAAACGCTGGCGCTCGAGCCGATGCACGGCTGGGGTGTCGCCCAGCGCATTCAACAGGTGTCGAAGGATGTGCTGCAGGTGCAGCAAGGCTCTCTGTACCCGGCGCTGTACCGTCTGGAGCGGAAGAAATGGATCCGCGCGCGTTGGGGAGCTTCCGACAACAATCGCCGTGCGAAGTATTACGAGATCACTCCAGCCGGACGCCAGCAAATGGAGAAGGAAGCCGAGCAGTGGGAACGGCTATCTTCTGCGGTCGCATTGATTGTGCAGCGCACCTAACGCCACCTGAGCGGGTGCACGGTCGAAATTGTTCTCACGGAATTGGAGTGAAATATGTCGAACTGGCTTATGAAGGTGTTCTCCTCGCGCAGGCGTTTCGAAGAGTCGATGGAGGAAGAGCTGCAATTTCACCTCCATCGCCAGACCGTTGCAAATCTTGCCGCTGGCATGACGCCCGACGAGGCGCGGCGCCAAGCGCGGCTGCAACTCGGAGCGGCTGATGGCGTGAAAGAAAACTGCCGCGATGAACGCCGAGGGCATTGGTTCGATTCGTTTGTGGCGGATGTTCGCTACGGCTTGCGTGGTCTTCGCAACAATCCGGGATTTGCGGCGGTGGCGGTGCTTTCGCTGGCGCTGGGGATCGGCGCAAACGTGGCGATATTCACACTCGCCCAGGAGGTGCTGCTGGAGAAGCTCCACGTGCCGCGTCCCGACGAGCTGCGGATGTTGAACTGGGCGGCGGGCAAAGGAAACGTGATCCACAGCACCTGGGGCCAGTACAACAAACTTCCAAACGGAGACTCGACGAGCAGTTCGTTTGCGTATCCGGTCTACCAACAACTGCGCAAGTCGAACACGGTTCTAGGCGATTTGTTTGCGTTCAAGCCGATGAACCGCATCACGTCGACGGTGAATGGAGAGCCGGAAATCGTGCAGGGACAACTCGTTTCTGGAAATTATTACCAGGAACTCGGCGTGGTGCCGCAGTTGGGACGCCCGATCGAACCCGCGGACGACGCGACGATTGGCGCCGGAGCAGTGGCGGTGATCAGCGATAGCTACTGGGCGCGGCGATTTGGGCGGTCGCCAGAAGTGATCGGCAAGACGATTTCGCTGAACGGAATACCGTTCACAGTCGTAGGAGTAAATCCGCGGGGATTCACTGGGGCGCACCAGGCGCAAATCTCGCCGGAAGTGTTCGTTCCGTTCGCGATCCAGCCGGTCGCGTTTCCCCGTCGCGATGGTCACGATGGCTTGATTCTGACCGAATCGAAGTTGTGGTGGATGATCGTGATGGGTCGCGCGAAGCCGGGAGTTTCAGACGCGGAAGCTACAGCATCGCTGAACGTGGCACTGAGTCAGGCGGTGCGCGACAAGATGACGGTCGGCAAAGACGACGTGATTCCGCGCATGATGCTGACGCCGGGAAACCGCGGACTCAATTTTGCCGGCAGCCAATTCAGCCGGCCGGTGTACGTGCTGATGGCGCTCGCCGGTTTCGTGCTGCTGCTGGCGTGTGCGAATCTCGCGAACCTGCTTCTCGCTCGTGCGTCAGCGCGGCAACGTGAAATGAGCGTGCGGCTTGCGCTGGGTGCGGGGCGCGCAAGAATCGCGCGTCAAATCATGACGGAAAGTTTGATGCTCGCAGGATTCGGGGGCGCGGCCGGTCTGTTTCTTGGATTCCTATGTCGCAACGCGATTCCGCAACTGCTTTCCAATTCTTGGGAGCCCGCGCCTTTCGCACCGCACTTTGGATGGCAGCTGCTGTCGTTTTGTGCCGGCGTGGCGATTCTGAGCGGCATCTTGTTCGGGCTCGCGCCATTGTGGCGAGCTGTGAAAACGGACGTGAGCGCCGGCATGAAAGAAGGGGCGCGAGCCACTTCGGCGCGCCATCGCGGATTCGCTGGGAAGTCTCTCGTGGTGTTTCAGGTCGCGCTCTCGCTCGTGCTGGTGGTCTGCGCCGGACTCTTCGTTCGAACGCTCTTGAATTTGGCGTCGGTGAATCCGGGATTCGATCCGAAGAACGTGCTGCTTTTCGATATCGCCCCGCCAGCGTCGCGGTTTCCCGCGCCGAAGAATATCGCGCTCCATCACCAGATCGAAGAAGCCGTGCGCGCGATACCGGGCGTTGAATCGGTGAGTTCAAGCGGGGCGGCACTCGTGGCAAATGATGTTTCCATCACGGATTTCGATCCGAAAGACGGAGTGAAACGCGACGGCATCGAACTTACCGCTCACATCAACGACGTCGGCCAGGACTTTTTCACGGCCATGCGCATCCCGATTCTATTCGGCCGTGAGTTCAACGCGGACGACACCGAGACTGCGCCGAAAGTGGCGGTCGTGAATCAGACGCTGGCGAAACAGTTTTTCCCGAATCAAAATCCAATCGGCAAGACGTTCAACGACGAACACATCGAAATTGTCGGCGTCTGCGCGGATGCGCAATACGACAGCATGCGGCAAGTTCCTCCCGCGACGTTCTACGTTCCGTACCGGCAGATGGAAGACGCGGGCGGGCTCACATACGAGATTCGCACGCATACCAACGCCGCAAGCATCCTGGCCGGCATTCGAGCAGCCGTGCAATCGATCGACAGGGATCTACCGCTCGTGGACGTACGGACGCAAACCGAGCAGATCGACGCAACGATGCAGCAAGAGCGGATATTCGCCACGCTCACGGCGGGATTCGGCGTTCTCGCGCTGATACTGGCGGGCGTGGGAATTTACGGGCTGATGGCGTACAACGTGGCGCGGCGCACCAACGAAATCGGCGTCCGTATGGCGCTGGGCGCGCAGCGCAGCGTGATTGGGCGAATGGTCCTCCGCGAAACTTTCGGACTTGTGCTCGTCGGAGTCGTGATCGGCGTGCCTGCCGCATGGGCGCTTTCGCGCGTGATCGCCAGCCAGCTGTTCGGCCTATCTCCGCACGATCCACTCACGCTCGGGGCAGTCGTGCTGCTTCTTTTTGCGGCGGGATTTCTTGCAGGCTTCGTGCCATCGCGCCGCGCGACGAACATGGATCCCATGGTCGCGCTGCGGCACGAATAAAAAACTACTTGCTGGGTACCACGACCGTCTCCGCGCTATCCGCGGGAAGCGTCAGGGTGATGTCCGTGGTTTTCTTTGGACGAATCACGAGGCGCTTGTTCCAGTCGCTGAATGAGCCTCTGGAATACGCGCGCACGTCGTATTGCCCCGCGCTGTAGCGCTGAAACTCGAAATGTCCGTTCGCGTCGGTGTGCGTGGCGTGGGGATGCAGGCCGTCGGAAGTCTGGATCGTGACGCTCGCGTCTGCAACCGGCCTGCCGTGAGCATCGAGCACTTGCCCCTCCAGCGTGCCTAGTCCGAAGAGGTTTTGAGCAGGCAGCGCAGCTGCTAGACCGAGAACGAGGAGCAGGGTTTTAAGAATTCCGAGTCGCCTCACGAGCCACCTCCCGGAGCGTTCAATCGTTAATTTTAGCGTGCCTGCGGAGCGCATCCCGAGTCGGCGCATGGCGATGTTGCGCAAAGCCAACTCCTGTCCGACAGGACAGGCGATAGCTTTTCGTGTCGTTCAGTATTTGTAGTGTTTGCTTGCCTTGGAGTGGCCCGGCTGTTCCATGCGTCCGGTGTCGGGATTTGCGCCGCGTTCGATCGCGAGATAGTAGGCGAGGAGCTGTAGCGGAATCAGATGAACGAATGCGGATAGCCACTCGCCGCACTCCGGAACGAGCAATACGTCTTCGGCGGCGATGTCTTGATTCGCACTCGGAGTCGCAATCGCTGTTCGAAGCACCTCCAGCTCGCCCGCAGCGCGAAGAATTTGGCGCGCGCGAGCATCGGAGTCCGAACCCGTCAGCAGCCCAATCAAAGCAGCCCGCGAGTCCGTTTCCGAGAACGGCCCGTGCAGAATTTCCTCCGTATCGAATCCCTCGGCCGCAATGTATGCAGCCTCTTTGATTTTCAGCGCGCCTTCGCACGCCGTCGCCCACGCCGCGCCTGAGCCAAAAATTTCGATCCGGTGCAGCTGCGCCACCCGATGCGCCAACACTTTCACCAACGGTTCCAGATCGAGCGCGCTCAACATCAAGTTCGGTACGCTCGTCAGTTTTTCCACGGCTCCGGCACGCACAAGTAGTTTTTTGCGATCCGCGATTCGTACAATCATCAGTGCAAGCGCCATCAAAGCCGTTGTATAGCTCTTGGTGTAGGCGAACGCCTTCTCTTGCTCGCACGTCTCGATTTGAAAATCGGCGTTGCGCGCGCCTTCACCGCTGTTTAAACCCGTAATCGAAACCGTCAGCGCGCCTTGTGATCGGGCGCGCTTCAGCGCCTCCACCGAAGCGGACGATGTGCCCGTGTGCGTGATCACGATTACCGCGTCATTCGCGCCAAACGCGATCGGGTGATGCAGCAGCTCGAACGACTGTTCGTAGTGCGCCCAAAATCGCCCGGCCGTAAGCTCTCGCATCCAGCTTTCACAAATTCGCGCGATGTGCAGCGAGCTGCCGATCCCAACGAAAGTAATGCGCTCTTTCGTCGCCACCGCGTCAGCTACGCGCTCGATCTCCGCCCGTTGCGCGAGCACTCGCTCGATCAGCGTGGGTTGCGCGTGAACCGCGTCGTACATGTGGTGTGGATGCGCGGCACGTGCGTCTGACATGTTCAGTCTCCGGTTCGCAGCGCCTGAGCGTAACAGCGCTCGAGCCGCCGCATATTCTAGTGCCGCTGGCGGAGAATGCAGTAATCTTTCAAATCGGAATTCGAGCTTCGCATTTTTGCCGGGTGCGCCGGACGGACAGGAGCCACAATGCCCCGCTATCTCTCGCAGCACACGCTCGGCTGCCTCACTCGCCAGGGCGCCGAAGAGCTCACTCGGCGCTTGCTCGGCGCGACGGACGTGACCGTCAGCCGCGTCATCGTGAACACGCAGGAAGGTAAGATGCTCGCGGAATTCACGGCTCCGACTCGCGACGACCTTGAGAAATGGCTTGCTCGTGAAAGGTTTCATTTCGACTGGCTCTTGCGAATCGAATTTGAGGCGGTCCCGGGCGGCGGGCTGGAGGCTGTATCGTGATTTATCGGAGTTGGCGCGCGTACCATTGCTCCCCAGCGTCTTCCGTTGTAGGCTTGAGTCGATGAATTGCCGCGTACAGAATGGTTGCTGCGCCTGTTGTTGTCTGTGTTGTGCGCGCGTGTGTTCTGGCGCGGGGAGGCTTGGCATCCGGTAGGGAGCGACATCAGCCCACGGTTTTCAACCCACCGCCAGAATTGAGCTGGCCGGTGGGTTTTTTGTTGTACGGGCCGTTTTCGCGCCCAAAGTTTCCGATCGAACGCAGAACGAACTAAACAGGAGAAACTAGATGGCTGATTACAAACACCCCGAAGTTCTCGTCTCCACCCAGTGGGCCGCGGATCACGCGAACGACCCAAAGGTTCGGCTCGTCGAAGTGGACGTCGATACATCCGCATACGATCAGGGCCACATCGCCGGTGCCGTGGGCTGGAATTGGCAGTCGCAACTGCAGGACAACATCCGCCGCGACCTGATCGACAAGGGCGCCCTCGAAAAGCTGCTCGGCGATTCAGGCATTTCGAACGACACAACGATTCTGCTTTATGGCGACAACAACAACTGGTTCGCCGCCTACGCGTTCTGGCAGCTGAAGTATTACGGCCACAAAGACGTGCGCTTGATCAACGGTGGGCGCAAGAAGTGGGTCGAAGAGAAGCGGGCGCTCACGACCGATGCGTCGAAAGTCACGCCGGCGAAGTACACGGCTACGGGCCCCGATGAATCGATCCGCGCACGCAAGGAACAGATTTTTGCAGCGATCGACAAGAACAAGAAGGCCCAGCTTGTGGACGTCCGTTCGGTCGACGAATTCACAGGCAAGGTCATTGCGCCTCCGGGAATGTCCGAGACCGCGCAGCGCGCAGGCCACATTCCCGGCGCGGCCAATATCCCCTGGGCGCAAGCTGCAAACGAGGACGGGACGTTCAAGTCAGCCGAGGCGCTCCAGCAGCTCTACCAATCGAAGGGCATTGTTGGCGGCGACGAAGTGATCGCGTACTGCCGCATCGGCGAACGCAGCTCGCATACCTGGTTCGTGCTGAAGTATTTGCTGGGCTACGACAACGTGAAGAACTACGACGGCTCGTGGACCGAGTGGGGCAACTTGGTGGGCGCACCGATCGTGAAGGAAGCGACCGTAGCTGCGGCACATTAAAAAGATTCACCTGGCGAGGGACGGAAGGAACGAAGGGGAGTCGCGAGACTCTCCCTTTTGTTTTCTGCGGACGTTCTGTCGAACGCCGACTTACTGGGGAATTTGGTTCTCGGGGACGCCTTTGTGGCGAGCCTCGTCCTGCATTG
>Ga0210391_10002113_pt1 | contig 17415 bp, 12 predicted proteins | sample IncBWC12OmetaG_FD_160573 | JGI IMG/M metagenome (GOLD analysis project Ga0210391, IMG submission 160573) | Forest soil microbial communities from Barre Woods Harvard Forest LTER site, Petersham, Massachusetts, United States - Inc-BW-C-12-O ... | reverse complement strand
CTCGTGCGCAAAAACTTCGGTATCTCGCCTTTCGATTCTGGCATTTGCCCACTTAGGCCGCGTAATCGTCGAGACCGCAATCAAAGTGCAATTCAGTACCTACCGGCCGAACGCTGCCCGCGTCGATCGTGACAGTCGGAGTTTTCTCGAATGCTTGATAATTGTTGAGCCAGTGTTTCCCATCTGCGACCGGTCCAAGACGGATTAAGATTTTCCCGTTCTCGATTAAGCGGGCAATCACCGGCAACAGATTCCTAGGCTCAACTACTTCCTGTGGAGTCGCGTTTGTTTTCGTTCTCGTTTGCATTCGCACAGGACTGGATTTTACATCAGTACCAGAATCAGCGGTACAAGTCGCAGGTGAAACCGTCGTTCAACCGAACTCCGATTGCCGGGTCTCGGCAAGCACTCGTGGATGAAGCCAACGTGGCAAAACTAGGTTCGGAACGCTATCTCGTCAAAGCAACCCCTCCTCCGTAAAGGCCAGCACTAGCTGGTTCTTCTGCCGCTTGTCGTTCATCGAGTCCTGCGTCCTATTTGTCGCTCCCTGCTGTTTGGGCCTTCGCCGCCTGCGCGACATGTACGCCCGCTGCTGACTTCTGCTGCACGGTCAGAGTGAATCGCTTCGGCTTCAGTCACGATTCCGTGGCATACAGCAGATCTCCCGAGATAAGTTCGATCGCCTTCCCCGCACAACCGTTGGATTTACCACCAGTGCCTTTGATGGATGTGGGCTTCGCGGAACCATTCTCCTCCATCAGGATGGGTAAAGGACTTTCACCTCCAAGTGATCGAACATGCTCGGCACACAAAAAAGGCGCGACCCATCGGATCGCGCCTCCTTTCAGTCAACTACCTGAATTGCTTCTAGCACCCATTACAGGATGCACAACACTCGGCCGAAGGGCAGCACGTCGTAGTTGCTGCCTTCACTGCTCCTGTAAAACCGAGTGCGATCACCGCCATCAACACAACTGCCCGTAGCTTCTTCATGGATTTTCTCCTTTGAAAAATCAAATGTGTTTTTGGTCGGCTGACGACAATGCCGCCAGCGGGAAAACCAGGGCAAAATTCGGGGAGTGATTTCTAGATGCGAAGAAGTTGGGTTGCGAGGAGTATGTCTCTACCGCCGTGCGGCACAAGCGGAACATTTTCAGCCCCACGATAAAACCGAATCGTCACTAAATCAACTTTGCTAAGCGAAACGAAATCTTGCGCCAGAATTATCCGGGCCTTCGAGATTTCCGGCTTTGCGGCAACTGTCACTTCCACGGGACAGCACGACATACCATCGCCGCGCACAGGCTTGCCGTCGTTCGGTTTCAACGGTGCACTTCCACCAAGATGATGATGCGGACAGTTTTCCATGCCCGCCATCAGGTCAGACGAGTGCGGCTCGGCTGAATTCTCGTGCGCTGTAGGACCCGTGCCGGAACCGGCATGCGTGAGGCTCGGAAGGGTGCAACCCATGAGGCACGCCAAGACCGCCAGCCACACCGAAAGTCCGGCGGCCACCGCTCGTCTCAACGTGTGAATCCGCAAAAGCATCTCCGACAGCGTATACCTGTCGATTCCCGAAAACAATTGGTACGGTAACGGGAACTCCAAAATTCCGCATGGTGGACGATTACCGTTAATCAGGGATCTATTGCCGTAACACGCCGCAACCGAGCTTGTAATTCCGCAATGGATCACGAGTCAAGTGACCCATGAAAATGAATCGCAGAGTTATCGCTTCGGCACCCATGCTCGTGACCGCATTCGCAATTCTGCTCGTTGGCGGGGTCGGTACGGACGCACAAACCCCAGCGCAACCTGCAATGAATGTGACGTGCCCTCGGCCGACTCCTGGGGCCGTGATACAGGAACCGGAGGATCTGCGCAGCGAAAATGGCGTGTTGGCAGTGCACGTCGCCTTTCGCAACGAACTCGATGCTAGCAGGCAGATCCGTTACTGCTACGTATTCGGCGCCGGGCTGCAGTCACCCAATTTGCGGCTGCGTCCCGGGGACCTGCTCATCCTAACGTTGCAGAACGATCTCACGTCAGTCGCGGCGTCGTCAGCGTCTGTAAACTCCAATCCTGCGAATATTTCTGGAGCGACGCGGCGGGAGATCAAGACGTCTTCAACTGACCCCTGCGGCGACATGCGTATGAGCGCCACCTCCACCAACTTGCATTTGCGTGGACTAACCTTTCCACCCGTTTGCCATCAGGACGACGTGCTCAAAACATCCATTCAGTCCGGCGATCCACCGTTCGAGTATCGTTTCCGCATCCCCGCAGATCAGCCGCCGCAGACGCGCTCGCCGGTCCGGGAGCCTGCGGCACCGGTGCAAATTCACCAGCGGGCATTCAGGCGCGATTTGGCATGGGCCGCGCCTGCCGTTGGTGCTAGTCTCGCTGTATGCCCGGGAGAATTTCCTGGATGGCGCGGTGCTGGACCAAAGCTCCATCACCTCATTCATCGAGGACAATTGGGGGTTGGAACGCATCGGCGGAGGCTCGTTTGATGCGATCGCGGGGTCAGTCGACAATATGTTCGACTTCCGCAATAAACGACATGATCGGCTGTTCCTAGACACAACAACGGGGCAGATCGCGGCGATTCAGCACTAACGAGCGTTGATCGTTTCTTGCAACCGCTTGAAACAAAAGAGTTGTTAGCGGGCGAGTCTGTAAGCCGGATTCTGTTGCTGCGCTGTCGCTAGCACCAACTTACGTTGGGGTTTGCGATGGCGCGGCCGATGATCATTCCTCTAGGTCCCGGATCGCTCCGGGACTCGAGCAGCCTACCCGAGGGTCGCAGCAAGTCGCTCTTGCGAGCTGCTTGCATACGGGCTGGGCCAGCCCTCCCCTCCTATTTGGCCTTGCTCCACGCGGGGTTTTCCGTGCCCCGGATGTTGCCATCCGAGCGGTGGGCTCTTACCCCACCTTTTCACCCTTGCCCAATGAGCTGCGCCGAAACAGGCAGGGCTGTGGTTTCCCGCAGGCCTGCCGCCGAGGTGCAAACATCACCGGCGGTTTAATTTTCTGTGGCACTTTCCGTAGCCGCGCTTCGTGGCTTGCTTGCGCAAGTTGTGAAACGCAACCCCCTGGCGTTACCAGGCGCGTCGCCCTGTAGTCCGACACTCTTACGAGCTGAGGACTATGGGAGTCCGGACTTTCCTCCCGTATGTTGCGCTTGCGCGCAATACACCGGCGATCATCCGACTCACCCGCTGCGTTTATTATAGGGCATGATGCGAGAATTACCAGGCGCGATGATTGTGGCGTCAGCGGTGAGATCAACGCCCACGACGGCCTTCTAACCTTTGGTGAGAAGTTTTTCGAATTGGGGTTCGGTGAGGATTGTTACGCCCAGGGATTTGGCTTTGTCAAGCTTGGAGCCGGCGTCTTCGCCCACTACGACGTAGGTGGTTTTCTTGCTTACGGAGTTGCCGGGTTTTCCGCCGTGGGAGACTACCAGGGCTTCGGCTTCTTCGCGGGAGCGTTTGGCTAGGGTGCCGGTGAAGACGAAGGTCATTCCGGCGAAGCGGGTGGACGCCGGGACTTGGCGTTCTTCTTTCATGTTCACGCCGACGGCGCGGAGATGGTCGATTAGTTTGCGATTGGCGGATTCGGAGAAAAATTCACGGACGCCTTCGGCTACTTTCGGGCCCACTTCGGGAACTTCCATCAATTCTTCCGGGGTGGCTTCGGCTAGCTTGGCCATCGAGCCAAAATGTTCGGCGAGAAGTTGCGCGGTGCGTTCGCCTACGAAAGGCATGCCGATGGCATAGATGAGACGGGCGAGGGTGTTCTTTTTGCTCCCGGCGATTTCCTCCACGAGATTTTGCGCGGATTTTTCTCCCATGCGGTCGAGATTTTCGAGCGTTTTCAGATCGAGTTTGTACAGGCCGGCGAAATCGTTTACTAAATCTTTTTCGAGGAGCTGGTCCACGATTTTTTCGCCCAGTCCGTCAATGTTCATGGCGTGGCGTCCGGCGAAGTGCAGCAGCGATTCCCTTTTGCGCGCGGGGCAAGAGACGTTCACGCAGCGGTAGGCGACTTCGCCTTCGGCGCGGTGGACCCTCATGCCGCAGACAGGACATTTATCGGGCATCTTGAATTCTTTTTCTTCTTTGCCGTGCTTCACTACTTTGAGGACGTGCGGGATTACTTCGCCCGCGCGTTCGACCAGCACTGTATCTCCGGCGTGGACGCCGAGGCGCTGGACTTCGTCCATATTGTGCAGAGTGGACTTGGTGACAGTGACGCCGCCGATCTGGACTGGTTCGAAAACTGCGAAGGGAGTGAGGACGCCCGTGCGGCCTACGCTGACTTCAATTTGTTTGAGGACGGTGGTTTCCTGATGCGCCTGATACTTGTAGGCGATGGCCCAGCGCGGGGCTTTGGAAGTGAAACCGAGTTCATTCTGCAGGCCGACTTCGTTTACTTTAACTACGATGCCATCGATTTCGTATCCGAGCTTTTCGCGCTTGCCGTCCCACTTAGTGATGTAGTCTTCGACTTCGGTGACGCCGTGGCAGAGAGCCCAGTCGGCGCTGACTTTGAAACGCAGGTCGTTGAGCGCTTCCAGGATTTCGGAGTGGCGTTTTTTGGGGATGCGGCCATCCACCAGCAGGTAGTACGCGAAAAAACCCAGATGGCGCGAGGCAGTGATGTTGGGATCGAGAACGCGGACGGAGCCGGCGGCGGCGTTGCGCGGATTGGCGTAGCGCTTTTCCCCTTTGGCGTCTTGCTGTTCGTTCATGGCTTCGAAAGCTTTGCGAGTCATGATCGCCTCGCCGCGCACTTCGAAATTGCCTGCGAGGCCGGCTTTCTTTCGTTGGGCTGCGTCAATCCACAAGGGGATGGAACGGATGGTGCGCACGTTGGGAGTGACGTCTTCGCCGGTGTTGCCGTCGCCGCGCGTGACACCGCGGACTAGAGCGCCTTTTTCGTAGATGAGGGACATGCTGAGGCCGTCGAATTTGTGTTCGGTGACATATTCAACTTTTTCGCGGCCGGTGAGTTCGCGGACGCGGCGATCGAAATTCGCTAGGTCGTCGAAGGAGAAGGCGTTGTCGAGGCTAATCATCGGGGTTTTGTGGCGGACTGGCTGAAAACCTTCGCGGGCAAGGCCGCCGACGCGTTTGCTGGGGGAATCGGGCGTGGCGAGCTTGGGATTATCGGCTTCCAGCTTTTTCAGCCGGAGCATCAGCTTGTCGAATTGCGCGTCGGTGATTTCCGGGTCGTCGTTCACGTAGTACAAATATTCGTGATGGCGGATTTTTTCGCGCAGACTTTCGATTTCTTTTGCAACCGCGCTGTTCTTAGCCATGAACACCCCGTGCCAATGCCGTCGGTGAATTGCGCAGGGTATTATACAATGCCCGTTTAGTTTCACAGGATGAACGCAAGCTTATGCCTGCAGGAATTCAAGACGCGCTGCTGATCTACAACCCGACGAGCGGGGGGCGGCGGCAGCGCCGTTTCATGGAAATCGAGCAAGCAGTGCGGATTCTGAAGGATTTTGGAATCACCACGGAGATTGCAGCGACTACGGCGGCGGGATCGGCGCAGGGGATTGCGCGGCAGGCCGTGCTGCAACGGCGCGGGATGGTGATTGCTTGCGGCGGCGACGGCACGGTGAATGAAATTATCAATGGATTGGCGGGGAGCGCGGTGCCGATGGCTTTGCTGCCCGCGGGAACCGCAAATATTCTGGCGAAGGAACTGCGCATTCCTTGGGACATTCCGCACGCGGCACGTTTGATTCCCGACGGCGTGATTCGGCGCGTGGCTTTGGGGCTGGCGACTTCATTGAACGGCGCGCATTCGGCCGATATGCCTTCGGGCGGGCGTTATTTTCTTAGTGTGGCCGGAGCGGGGCCGGACGGCGCGATTGTAAACGCGGTAAATGGCGAATTGAAAAAGCGAGCGGGGGTTTTGGCTTATTGGGTTGAGGGGATGCGGCAGCTGGTTAGTTACGATTTTCCGGAGATGCGCGTGCGGTCCGATGGGCGGGAACATCTGGCGTCGATTATTGTGGTCGGCAGGACTGTGAATTATGGCGGGCCGTTCAAGATTACTACTGGCGCGAACTTGTTCGAGGATTCGTTTGAGTTTTTGACGAATACGACGCGGAGCCGGCTGCGTTACATGGTTTGTTTGCCCGCTTTGTGGCTGGGGAAACTGCGCAGCATGAATGGGATTGCGGCTTGGAAACATACTGAGGTGATCTGCGAATCGGCGAACGGGGCTGAGGTGTTCGCGCAGGTGGATGGGGAAGCGATTGGACGTTTGCCGCTGGCATTTCGGATTGTGCCGGATGCGCTTTCTTTGGTGACGCCGGCTCATTTGAAGTAGCTGTGTTGCGGTCGGATGCGTGCGATGGATTTTTTGTGCTAGCGGCTGCCTGAAAACACTACCGTGGAGATTCTCACTCACGCGCTGGTTTGCTTGGCGCTGGCGCGGGCTGGCCAGAAACTGCTGCCGCGTTACGGAGCGGCGATGGTCGTGGTTTGCGGTGTCGCGGCTGATTTAGATTTTTTGAGTTATCTGCGTGGTCCTTCCGCTTTTTTGCGATTTCATCGTGCTGTGTTGCACTCCGTTTTCGGTTCGGTTGTGCTGGTGTGTGTGCTGGCGTTCGCTTTCTGGGCTGTCGGGCGGCGAGTCGCCGCGAACAGGCCCAGTTCGATGTCACCTCCTTTGCGTTTGCTTGCGGCAGTCGAGGTTTGTGCCGTCGGCGCCGTGGCACATTTGCTTTGGGACCTGGCGAGCGGAATTGGCGTGCAGTTACTTTGGCCTTTTCGCTCGGGCTGGACGGCGTGGAATCTGCTCAACAATGTTGATCCGTGGGTCTTGCTGCTCCTGGCGTTGGGGTTACTTTTGCCGAAGTTGTTTCGGTTGGTCAGTGAGGAGATTGGGGAGCGGGGGAAAGGGCCGCGGGGGGAGCGCGCTGCTGTCGTTACCTTGCTATTGCTCCTGATCTATGTGGGTGTGCGAGCGGGACTGCACAACCGCGCTGTGGACGAATTGAATTCGCGCGAGTATCACGGGGCTGCGCCGCTGGATGTGGGGGCCTCCCCTTCTGCGCTTTCGCCGTTCGCTTGGCGCGGGGTGCTTTCGACGGAGAACGCTATTGATGTCATTGAGATTTCGCTTGCACCGGGGGCGGGATTCGATCCGGATCGAGCGGTGGTGCACTACAAGCCGGAAAATTCCACGGCGCTGGTCGCGGCGGAAAATACGAAGGCCGCGAAAACATTTTTGCGCTACGCACAGTTTCCGCTGGCTAGCTTAGAGCGCGGAGATGAGGGTTGCAGGTTCACATTGCGCGATATGCGATTTGCCGCTGGCGACCGCAGCGCGGACAACATTATTGTACGGGTGGAACTGAGCAGCGATTTGCGGGTGTTGCGGCAGGAATTTCGCTACGCCAACTCGGCGGAACGGTAGTAACGATCGGCTGTTGCGTTGGAGCGGCGCCCGGAGATTACACCTTTTTCGCGGAACTGCGGAATACGAAGTGGGTCAGGACGTAGAGCAACAGGACAAGCACCAGCATGGCTAGCACGAAGGCCCCGCCGTGCGATTTCAGGTAGATGAGCGCGGCGTCGCCGTAGCGCACGGCGAGAATTCCTTCGCCGCCGTAGCGCAGGCCGCGGCCCAGCAAAATCGCGAGGATGAAAGTGCGCGGCGGGACCTGAAAAACTCCTTCGGCCAGGACGAAGGGCTTGAATGGAAACGGCGGCGGCAGGAGGGCGGGCAGAAACGCGCTGAGGAAACCGTTGTTATCGACCCACTGTTTGATTTTTTCCGCTTTGCCGCCGGCGTGTTTGTGAAAGAAAGCTTCGCCGCCTTTTTTCGCCAGGAAATAGAGAACCATGGAGCCTAAGAGCGAACCGCTCGCCGCCATCGCGGCGTAATAAGGCATGCGCGCGTGGTTGGCGATGCTGAGTTCGATGAGCACTGCGTCGGGAAAAAAGGGAAAGGAAAGCACCGACGAATCGAAGAAGGTGACGACGAACAGGCCGCCGCCGCCGAAGGCCATGACCAGACCTTGCAGCCACACAAGTATTTTTCGCCGGCCCATGATTGCAAAATGCTCCTGGAAATTCGCACGATTGTATCAGAATTTCTTCGCAGGGCCGGCGCGCCGGCAGATTCATTCGGATCGCGAAAATTGCTCTATCTAGTGCGGTCGGTTAGAATTTGCGCTTGCACAATTCCACTTCATCTTCCACTTTGCTTGCGAAATTGAATGAGCGGCAGCGCGAGGCTGTGCTGACGACCGAAGGACCGTTGCTGGTACTGGCCGGGGCGGGCACGGGCAAGACGCGCGTGATCACTTATCGCGTGGCGCACCTGATTGAGATGGGAGTGCCGGGCGGCGCGATTCTGGCTGTAACTTTCACCAATAAAGCTGCGGCCGTGATGAAGGAGCGCATTGGCGATTTGTTGCGCTCGACGGGGCGCGATGCTTCGGACGTGTGGGTCTCGACGTTTCATTCTTTCTGCGCGCGATTGATTCGGCGGGAGTCGCAGCATTTGGGATTGCCGCGCGATTTTGCTATTTACGATGATGACGACCAGACTGCCGCGGTGAAACGCGCTTTGGCGCAGCTGGAACTTTCCACTGACGACTACCCGCCGCGCAGCATGCGCGCGCAGATCAGCTACGCGAAAAATCATGGAGTCACTGCGGATGAGATGGCCGTTTCGGCTGCGGAGGCGCGTGATGACGCGCGGGAACAGGCTGCGGAAGTATTTCGCGTGTACAACGAAATATTGCGCAAGGCCGCGGCGCTGGATTTTGACGACTTGCTGCTGCGGGCGGTGGAGCTGCTGCGCGACCATGCGGATGTGCGCGCGGCGTGGAATGCGCGCTTCCATTATTTGATGGTGGATGAATTTCAGGATACGAACCGGTCGCAGGAAGAACTGGTGCGCCTGCTGGCTGGGACGCGTAAGAACGTTTGCGTGGTGGGCGACGAAGACCAGTCCATTTATGCGTGGCGGGGGGCGAGTGCCGGAAATCTGAAGCGGTTCACGGCGGATTTTCCAGACGCGAAGCTGATTCGGCTGGAGGAGAACTATCGCTCGACGCAGACGATTCTGGATGCGGCTGCCGCGGTGGTGAAAAACAATTCCGACCGGCTGGGAAAGACTTTGCAGGCGACTTTGGGCGCCGGGGCGCGGTTGAAATTTTTTGAGGCGCCGGATTCGTCGGCGGAGGCTGAGTTTATCTGCGGGCAGCTGTCGGGGCTGGTGCGCAACGAGCCGGATGCGCGGATTGCGGTGCTTTATCGGACAGGCGCGCAATCGCGTTCGTTTGAAGAAGTGCTGCGGCGGCTGGGGGTGCGCTATCGGGTGGTGGGCGGATTTAGCTTTTACGAACGCGCGGAGGTGCGCAACGCGCTGGCCTATGTGCGCCTGATTTTTCATCCAGAGGACGACGTGGCTTTGCTACGTGTGCTGAACGTGCCGCCGCGCGGGATCGGCGCTGTGACGGTAGCTGCACTGGAGGCGCGCGCGAAGGAAAAATCGCAATCGCTGTGGGCGGTGATTTCCGGCGGCGAATTTCTTACGGGCAAGAAATTCAGCGGGGCGCTGCGCTCTTTCTGCAAGCTGATCGAGGATTTGCAGAAAGATTGTCAGGATATGCAGCCGACGCAGTTGATCGAGCGCGTGCTAGGCAGCACCGGATATCTGGATTGGGTAGAGCAGCAAGACAATCTCGAGCACGCGTCGCGCGCGGAAAATCTGCGTGAGCTGGCGAACGCGATGGCCGAAGCTACCGAGCAAGGGCAGACCCTGGAAGATGTGCTGGACCAGGCGGCGCTGGCGAGCGATTCGGATCAGTATGATGACACGATTCCCGTTTCCTTGATGACTTTGCATAGCGCGAAAGGTTTGGAGTTCGACGCCGTATTTCTGGCGGGACTCGAAGAGGGGCTTTTGCCGCACGGGCGTTCGCTCGGTAGCAATGCCGAGGTGGAAGAGGAGCGGCGACTGTTTTATGTGGGGATGACGCGCGCCAAGCAATCGCTGGTGCTGTCGCGCGCGGTGTACCGGCGGACGTATGGCGAAGAGCGGTTGCGCGCGGCGCTGCCTTCGCGTTTCCTGGCGGAAATTCCTGGAGACTTGATTGAAGCGGCTCTTGGCTCGCAATCGGAGCCTGGGGAAACACGGCGCTACGAGCCTGATCCGGAATTCTCCGACGGCTATGCTTACCGGACGAGGACGCGGACGCCTTACGGTGCGGCGTCGCATGGTGCGCGGCGTGCGTCGAAGGATCCGCTGATTGGGACGCGCGTGCGTCATGCGAAGTATGGCGTGGGCACGATCATCGAAGTGGAAGGCGAGGGCGAGGATCGCAAGTTGACTGTGAGCTTCCAGGATCACGGGGCGAAGAAACTCGTTGAGCGCTATGCCAACCTGCAGCTGGCGTGAGGCGCGGTTTGCAAAACGCCGGTGCGCGGCGCAAACAAGCTAGGACGAATGCGCTGTGCTGTAGGATGATGTCGCGGGCGGAGGGCGGCGGCACGCAGTATTGCGCCCCGGCTTTTCGCAGGGTAAAGTTTCTCGCTCGCTCACAGGGAAGGTGACGATTGGGCGCACAGCTTTTCCGCACGAAGGACATTGACCGGCTGATCTCCGATTCGGAGAATCCTGAAAAACAGCTGAAAAAATCGCTCGGTTGGCTGAGTCTTACTTCGCTGGGAATTGGAGCGGTGATCGGCTCGGGAATTTTCACGATCATCGGCACCGCGATCGCCGGGCAAAAACTGCAATTCAAATCCGTGTTGAACGCGCCGCTGCTGGAATATCTGATATATCACTCGGCATCGTTCGGGCGGCCGGGCGCGGGACCCGCGATTGCGCTTTCATTCGTGCTGGTGGGAGTAGTGTGCGCATTCGCGGCGCTTTGCTACGCGGAGCTGGCGGCGATGATTCCGATCGCGGGCAGCGCTTACACGTACACGTATGCGACCATGGGCGAATTGATCGCGTGGATTATCGGCTGGGATTTGATTCTGGAATACGCGGTTTCGAACATGGCCGTGAGCGTGGGATTTTCCGCGCACGTGGTGAATCTGCTGGATTGGTTTGGAGTGCATCCGAGCTTGCGTTGGATCACGCCGGCTTATCTTCCCGCGGGCCTGGCGGATTTGCAGGGAAATACCTTGTACGATCCGGGCTGGCATTTCGGATTTAACTGGCCGGCTTTTATTATTGTGATGTTGCTGACGGTGATTCTGGTGCGGGGGATCCGCGAATCGGCGAACGCCAATAATATTATGGTACTGCTGAAGATCACGGCGATCATGGTGTTCGTGATTTTCGCTTCGCGCTACGTGCACCCGGCGAACTGGCATCCGTTTGCGCCCAATGGATGGCCGGGGATACTGACGGGCGGCTCGATCATTTTTTTCACGTACATCGGCTTTGATTCTGTTTCGACGGCGGCGGAGGAGTGTAAGCAGCCCAAGCGCGATTTGCCAATCGGAATAATCGCGACGCTCGTGATTTGCACGCTTTTATATATCGCAGTGGTGGTGGTACTGACGGGGCTGGTGCGCTGGGAGACGTTGCTGGATGATGCGGCGCCCGTGGTGAACACGCTGAAGAAGTTGGGCTTCAGAAATATTCAGCTGATCGTGCTGCTCGGTGCGCTGACCGGAATGATTTCTTCGCTGCTGGTGTTTCAGCTGGGGCAGGCGCGAGTGTGGTTCGCGATGTCGCGCGATGGATTGTTGCCGGGAGTATTCAGCCGCGTGCATAAACGATTTCGCACTCCCGATTTTTCGACGATCGTGGCGGGATTTCTGGTGGGTATTCCGGCGGGACTGCTGGACATTGGAACTTTGGCGGACCTTTCGAACATCGGGACGCTTTTTGCGTTCGCGTTGGTGGCAGGGGGCGTGCTGATTCTGCGTTATAAGCAGCCGGACCGCCCGCGAGCGTTTCGCGCGCCGGGAGGCATAATGGCGCCGGTGATTACGATTTTGACGTGCCTGCTGTTGATGGCCGGACTGCCAATTACCAACTGGATCCGGTTCTTTGTGTGGCTACTGATCGGATTGTGCTTTTATCATTTTTACGGACGCCGCCACAGCCAGCTTTCGGACGCGAATATCAAGGCGGATGCCGACCGGGATAAGGATAAACTGCGCTAATGCGCCGTTCGCTGCATCGCGCAATGATTTTGTCGGCGGGGATTTTATTCCTCGCGCTGGCGCCGCTTTTTGGCTGGGGCGAAACCGCTGACCGGTTGGTGACGAATCGAGCCGTGGACACCCTGCCGCAAGAAATGCAGCCGTTTTTTTACGCGAACCGGCAATTTCTGGTGGAGCACGTGGGTGCGGCGGATGAAGCGGACCCCAAAACCGGGACGGCGCGTCATACGGATTTCATTCAGCTGGATCATTACGGGCCGTTTCCCTTCTCCACGTTGCCGCGCGAATACAATGCGGCGATCACCAAATTCAACCGGCGCGTGCTGGAACAGTACGGAATTCTCCCTTGGGAGATTGGTTTTTACAGCAAGAAACTGACGGACGCATTTCGCGAGCACGATTGGAATCAGGTGCGGATGTCCGCGGCGACTTTGGCGCACTACGTGAACGCGGCGCACGATCCATTTAACACTACGATTAATATGGATGGGAAGCTTTCGCTGCAGCCCGGCGTGAATGAAAGATTTTCCAGCGGTTTGGTGGACCGGTATCAATTATTTTTCTTCGTGCAACCGAACGAAGCGGCGTTCATTCACGATCCTACTGATCATGCTTTCGAACTTTGTTTGACGGCGCATTCCTGGCTGGAAAATGTGCTGCTGGCAGACCGGCGCGCGCACGAAGGGCTCGCCAATTACTCGCAAGATTATTACGACCGGTTCTATTCGCTGGCTGGAGCGATTCTGGTGCGCCAGCTTTCGGATGCTTCCACCGACGTAGGCTCGTATTGGATGACGGCCTGGATCAACGCGGGCCGGCCGCAATTGCCGCAACACTAGAATGAATTTGCAAACCAAGCCGGCTCGGCCGCCCATGGCCATCGACGCGCTGCCGAAAGCGGAAGTGCATTTGCATCTAGAAGGATCGATCCGGCCGGAGACCGCTTTGAAGCTTGCGGCGCGGCACGGAGTGGTGCTGACACCGGAGGAAGTGGCGGCGCGTTATAATTTTTCGAGCTTCAACGGATTTCTGGAAACATTCAAGTGGGCAACTTCCTTTCTGCGCACGCCAGATGATTACGCGCTGATCACGCGGCAGTTGTGCGAAGAGCTGGTGCGGCAGAACGTGGTCTATGCGGAGTTTACGATTTCCGCAGGCGTGATTTTGCGGCGGATGCAAAATCTGGAAGCGACGGTTGCGACGATTCGCGATGCGGCCCAGTCCGTTCCGTTTGCGCGCTTGCGTACGGCGTTTATCCTGGATGCAGCGCGGCAATTTGGGCCCGATCCGGCGAAGGAAGTTGCGCGTTGGGCGGCGAAGCTGCAGGCGCTGGGCGTAGTGGCGTTTGGCATGGGCGGCGATGAGCTGGCGTACCCTACGGTCAATTTTCGGCCGGCATTTGATCTGGCGCGGCAGGACGGGCTGCACATCGTGTGCCACGCGGGGGAGATTGGCGGACCGGATTCGGTGCGCGAAGCAATCGAATTATTGGGAGCGGAGCGAATCGGGCACGGCATCGCGGTGATGCGGGACGCAGCGTTCGCAGATACGCTGGCGATGCGGCGTGTGGTTCTGGAAATTTGTCCGACGAGCAATCTGTGCACGGGGGCGCTGGCCCGGCAGGTGGAAAAAGTGGATGCTTCGCTGCGCGATCATCCGTTGCCGGATTTTATCAAGCGCGGAATTGCGGTGACGCTTTCCACGGACGATCCCGGAATGTTTCATACCGATTTGCTGACGGAATATTCGAATGTGGCGTCGCTGGGAGTGACCACGCCGCAGCTGCTGCGGTTGATGGAGCAGAGTTTTCACGCGGCGTTCCTGCCGCCGGAAGATAAGCGAAAATATCTGGTGGATTTTCGTACGGCGGTGGATTCGGCGGGGCTGCTATAATCTAGGCGATGAAAGCACACGTCTGGGTAATGTTGAAAACCACGGTTCTCGATCCGCAGGGTCAAACCCTTCAACGAGCCTTGTCGTCATTGGGATATTCGGCGGTGAAGGATGTACGCCAGGGGAAATTTTTCGTGCTGGCGCTGGATGGAGTGAGCCGCGAAGAAGCGAAGACGCAGGTGGAGCGGATCGCGAAGGACGTGCTGACCAATCCGGTGATCGAGGAATTCCGCTTCGAGATTTTGGAGTGACGCGCCTGCCGCTTCCCGGGCCTTCGACTTCCGTTCCCGATGTAACATCTGCTGCACTCATGGCGTTCGCCGCCGTTGCCTGATTCGACCGATATGCTAACCTTGTTGTACGCGCGGCTGCTTGTAGCTTCGATCCCAAGGCAGCTTCCAGGAGCAAGTCTTCGTGTGCGGAATTGTCGGTTACATTGGCCACAAGCCCGTAGTGCCGCTGATTTTGGATGGGCTGAAGCGCCTGGAATATCGCGGCTATGACTCGGCCGGAATTGCCGTGGTGCAGAAAGACGGCAAGCTGGAAATTCGGCGCGCGCCGGGCAAGCTGCACAACCTGGAAGAATCCATTCGCGCGACGCCGCTGGAAGGCGTTTACGGGATCGGGCACACGCGCTGGGCCACGCATGGCCGCCCTACCGAAGAGAACGCGCATCCACATCGCGATTGCAGCGGCGAAATTGTGGTGGTGCACAACGGGATTATTGAGAATTACCTCGAGCTAAAGCACCAGCTGATTGCCGAAGGGCACAAATTCGTCACTGAGACTGACACGGAAATCATTGCGCACCTGATCGAGAAATATTCGCAGGGTGCGTCGCTGGAAGCGGCTGTGCTGAAGTCGGTAAAGGTGATGACGGGGGCTTTTGCGCTAGTGGCTTTGTCGGCGCGCGATCCGCTGAAGATTGTGGCGGCGCGGCTGGGCCCGCCGATCGTAATCGGCTTAGGCGACAAGGAATTCTTTGTAGCCAGTGACATTCCGGCGATTCTGCAGCATACGCGCAGCGTGTTCTTTTTGGGCGATGGCGAGCTGGCGGTGCTGACGCCGCAGGGCGTTTGCGTGATGGATTTCCAGGGACGCCCGATCCAGCGGGAGCCGCAGCATGTTACGTGGGACCCGATCATGGCGGAAAAGGGCGGGTTCAAACATTTCATGCAGAAGGAAATCTTCGAGCAACCGCGCGCGGTGCGCGACACTTTGCTGGGCAGAATTTCGCAGGACACGGGTAAGGTGTTCCTGGACCAGATGGATATCAGCGAGGAAGAATTCAGGAATTTTGAAGGTGTGAAAATTATTGCGTGTGGAACGAGCTGGCATTCGGCGCTAGCCGGCAAATTCATGATCGAACGGCTGGCGCATCTGCCCGTGGAAGTGGATTATGGCAGCGAATTTCGTTACCGCGATCCTATCGTTAACAAACATCATTTGGTGATCGCCATCAGCCAATCCGGCGAGACGGCGGACACTTTGGCGGCGCAGCGGGAATCACGGCAGAAGGGCGCGAAAATTCTGGGGATCTGCAACGTGGTGGGTTCGATGCTGACGCGCGAGGCCAATGGGACGATTTACACGCACGCGGGGCCGGAAATTGGAGTGGCGTCCACGAAGGCGTTCACCGGGCAATTGACCGCTTTGATGCTGACAGCGCTTTATTTGGCGCAGGTGCGCGGGAAGCAGACGCCGGCGGCTGCCAGATCGTTGATGCAGGAGCTGACGCGCATCCCACATAAGATCGAGACGATTTTGCAGCACGACGGCGAGCTGGAAGAACTGGGACGGCTTTTTTTCCGGCACACAGATTTTCTGTATCTGGGACGCGGCATTCATTACCCGATTGCTTTAGAGGGCGCCCTGAAACTGAAGGAAATTTCCTACATTCATGCGGAGGGATATCCGGCGGGGGAGATGAAGCACGGGCCGAACGCGTTGATTGATGAGGATCTGCCCGTGGTAGTGATCGCGACGCGCGACGAATCGGACCCGGGCTCGATGACGCGCTACGAGAAGACTATTTCGAACATGCAGGAAGTGAAGGCGCGCGATGGAATCGTGATCGCGGTGATTACCGAAGGCGACCGGCAGGCACGCGAAATTGCAAATCACGTGGTGGCAGTGCCGGCGGCGCCGGAGTTGCTGGCGCCAATACTGGAAATTGTTCCATTGCAACTTTTGGCTTATCACATCGCGGTGCGGCGCGGTTGTGATGTGGATCAGCCACGCAACCTGGCGAAATCGGTCACGGTCGAGTAGCGGCTTGGCGGGACTCTGCCACAGACTTCCCTACAAACTTCGCGACCGGCTTCTCCACTGACTCTTCCTGGCGATCTGCAATTCGCGGGTTCCCCTTACGGTTTGTGTGTTCTAGAATTGTGAGATGATGCGCCACCACGTCTTCCACAAGCTTTCGTCGCTTCTCTGCGCGTGCCTCCTTTTAGGTATTGCATTCACGCCACTGTCGGCATCTCGTCTGCGTGAGGCTCCGCAAAATGCGCGTCCGGGAACGGCGCGGCTGGACTCCGTGCTGGTTGCCGGCTCGCTGCGATTTACTTCGGAGCAGATTGTGACAGCCATCGGGCTGCATCCTGGCGAAACCGTTGGCCGCGAGGAACTGCAGGGTGCCGCGGACAAGCTGGCTGCGTTGGGCCTCTTCGCGAACATTCAATACAAGTTCGCGACCGTGGGGAACGGCGTGAAGGTTACGTATCAAGTGTCGGACGTGCCTGCGCTGCCGGTGACGTTCGATAATTTTCCCTGGTTCAGCGACGAAGAGTTGGCCTCCGGGCTGAAGAGCTCGGGCATTTTGTTCGATGGCGGCGCGCCGATGAAAGGCACGATTCTGGATGCGATCTCCGACGCGCTGGAAAAACTGCTGGATGCGCACAATCTGCATGCGCGCGTGGCGCACGAAGTCGTGGCGCATGCTTTCAACAATGAGACTGTGCAGCAATTTCGCGTCGAAAACACGGAGTTGACGATTCAGAAGATCGACTTCTCCGACCCGCTGGCGCAGAACGATCGCGTGGTGCAGGAGCGCCTGCCGGATTTGATCGGCAAACCGTATTCGCGCAGCCAAGTGGAACTTTTCGAATTCGAACAAGTGCGGCCGGCGTATCTGACGCGCGCGTATCTGAAGGTGCAATTCGGGCAGCCAGTGGCGCATTTTGCCGCGACTCCGACGAATCCGCTATCCGGGCAATTGATTGTGGCGGCGCCGATCGATGTGGGCGTGCAATATGTGTGGGGCGGAGTGGAATGGAAGGGGAACGATTCCATGACGGTGCAAGATCTCAATAAATTTTGCGCTCTGCTGCCCGGCGCCCCCGCGGATGGC
>Ga0210391_10002112_pt1 | contig 17421 bp, 16 predicted proteins | sample IncBWC12OmetaG_FD_160573 | JGI IMG/M metagenome (GOLD analysis project Ga0210391, IMG submission 160573) | Forest soil microbial communities from Barre Woods Harvard Forest LTER site, Petersham, Massachusetts, United States - Inc-BW-C-12-O ... | reverse complement strand
AGCACGGAAGTTAGAGATATGCAAGAAATCGCACAGGAGGAGAACCGCATTCCTCTGCCCGCTAAAGCGAGCAGTTCCCTGCGGTTTTTAATCTATGGACGAGAAGACGAAGGGAAGCCACAGGTGTGCTTGCGGACGGGAGCAGGGCACCACTGGAGTTTAGTAGCCCAAACGCATTGCATAGCAATAATTCGCTGTGGTGGCGATCGAGTAGCTTCTAAACCCGCACCCCGCCTGCGGCTTGCCCGAGGCAGGCGAGGATGCACCACTCGACAATTCAAAGGCGCTCATTTGGATGACGCGAAAGGGTCGGCCACCCGCCGGCAGGTTCAGAGGGGGCGAAGAATCCGTTCGACTCTGGCGTCCAAGCCGGGTACGAGCCACCGGAACAGGAGCGTTGCTGCGATTGCCCCGGCGAGTTGCGCTGCAAGAAACAGAGGCACGTCAGCGGGACGAATTCCTGCGAACGTGTCGGAGAGCGAACGAGCAATTGTGACTGCCGGATTTGCAAAAGAGGTCGAGGAAGTGAACCAGTACGCGCTGCTGATGTAGGCCGCGACAGCGAGAGGCACGATTTGTGAGCGCTGGCGCGAGCATCCCCAGATGACGCAGAGCAGCCCGAATGTTGCAACAAACTCGCTGAACACTTGAGCGGGACCGCTGCGCGCATGATGTGATACAGAAATCGTGGGCAAGCCGAACATGAGGTGTGCCGCGATTGCGCCGCAGATCCCTCCCACGCACTGTGCGGGGACGTAACACGCGGCAACCGTCCACGACACGCCGCGCTCGATGGCGTCGGCGAGCGTAACGGCAGGATTGAAGTGCGCGCCGGAGATTGGCCCGAACGTGAGAATTAACGCGACGAGCGCCGCGCCCGTAGCGATGGTGTTGGCAAGCAGCGCGATCGCAATGTTGCCGCCCGCGAGTCGCTCGCCCATGATTCCCGAGCCGACGACAGCGGCGACCAATAATCCGGTGCCCAGAAACTCGGCCACGATTCTGCGCGGAAGGGTGGGCGTCATTGGTGGCCGATGCGGTCGATTTCTTTTTTTACGGCGAGAGAATCGAGACTGGCAAGCGGCAGACTCAGAAATAAATCGATCCTGCGGCCGAGCGTGAGGAAAGCGTCCTTAAACGCGCGGTCGATTTCTTCCGGCGTGCCAGTGACTGCGGCCGGGTCGGGAATTCCCCAGTGGGCCGTGATGGGCTGGCCGGGCCAGATGGGGCAGACTTCTTTCGCGGCGTTATCGCAGACCGTGAATACGAAATTCATTTCCGGCGCGCCGGGCTTGGAAAACTCTGCCCAGCTCTTGCTGCGCGCATTTTCTGTCGGCAGATTCGCGGCGTGGAGCTGTTTGAGAGCGTCGGGACGCACCGAGCCGGAAGGCATGCTCCCCGCGCTGTAGGCGGTGAAATGTGGATCGCGTTTACCGTTAAGGATGGCTTCGGCCATGATGGAACGCGCGGAGTTCCCGGTGCAGAGAAATAGCACGTTGTAGTGTTGCGCCATGCGATCTCCGGCTGCTAGGCGCAGCACTCCGGGCCGCAGCAGGACTTTCTAACGGCCGTCGGTTTGGTGGCGCGGATGAAAGCGCTGAAAAACTTGCCGTCCACCTGCGGCGCGATCTTGTCCACGTCGAAGCCCTGGCCGGAGAGAAACTCGCGCGCGTCTGCAACGCGGTAGATGCGCGTGGGTTCGATTTCGGCTTCCGAAAATCCAGCGCTCTTGAGTTTACTGAGATAATCGTTTTCTTCGAGCGCACCTGCGATACATCCGACCCAGAGCAGAACGCTCTTGCGGATTTCGGGAAGCATTTCGCCGCGGGTGACAACGTCAGAGACGGCGAAGCGGCCGCCGGGTTTTAGGACGCGAAAAGCTTCGCGCAGCACAGCGTCCTTGTCGGAGGAAAGATTGATCACGCAATTCGAGATGACCACATCCACGGAATTATCGGGCAGCGGAATGTGCTCGATTTCGCCTTTCAGAAATTCGACATTCTCGACTCCGGCTTTTTTCGTGTTCTCGTTGGCGAGCGCGAGCATTTCGTCGGTCATATCGAGGCCGTAGGCTTTTCCGGTTGGGCCAACGCGCTTCGCGGAGAGCAACACGTCTATGCCGCCGCCTGAACCGAGGTCGAGAACGGTTTCACCGGCGTTGAGCTTTGCGAGCGCGGTGGGATTTCCGCAGCCGAGCGAAGCGAGCATCGCTTCGGCGGGAATTTCACCGGCTTGCGCCGCGTCGTACAGATTCGAGGTGATGGGATCGCATCCGCAGCTTGCAGAAGCGGCTGTTGCTCCGCAACAGGAGCTACCGCCGGTGGTCGCGCGGAGCGCCGCCTCGCCATATTTTTCCTTCACGGCATCTTTGATGTTTGCTTCGGCCATGTGTGCCTCCCTACTTGCAGATTTGAATTACGTCGCGCGGGGCGACGGCTTTATTTCGTGTGCAACATTCGGCATAGAGAAACTGCAAGACTTCCTGGAGCGCTTCGGTATTGGCGCAGTAACGAAGGAAGGTGCTCTCGCGGCTGACGATGACCAAGCCTTCGTTTCTTAGTTTGTCGAGGTGATGCGACAGCGTGGAGTTCGGAATTTCAAGCTCGGACTGGATTTCACCGACGACCATGCCTTCGGGATGCGCCGAGAGCAGCAACTGCATGATGCGGAGGCGCGGTTCGGTGCCCATCGCGGAGAACATGTCTGCAAATTTGGCTATCTCCTCGCTGTTTTTCTTCGATGAGAGGTTCGGCATATTTCGATGATTGCAGAAATATGGAGCCGTGTCAATTGCCCCGAAAGGGAACGACATAGACTTTTCTCCACAGCTGGTGAAGCCAGCGGGCCGATTCGCTGGTTCGAACGCTTGCTCAGGGAACTCGGTCGCGAACTTTGGCTGGGAGACTCCGCCAAGATTCGCGCCAGTGAAGTGCGCAGGCCAAGCCGCGCTATGGTTGTTCGGTCAGCGCGGGGTTCGGGGTTCGGCGTTCGCGGGCTACGGATTCGGTTATGGCGTAGTCTGCTGGGATCTGGAACAGGGCGGGGTCGGGTTCGGTGCGCTCGATTTTTTGCATGGCGATGGTGGATTGCACGCCGGTCCTGGTGTTGCCGGTGATCCGCAGCACGAGTGCGGAAAGTGAATCCGAGCACCAAAGCTCAGAGGTGCTTTCGCCGTTCCGAGATTCTTCGCCGGAGGTCGGGCCGAGCATTGGCATCGTTGCGCGCTCTCCGTGGGCCTCGACTCCTTCGATTATTTGGGTCCCGAGGTCTTCCGCCTGCGAATGCGCTCCCGGGCGGATGGACGCCAATCGGAATGAGCAGAACGAGCGCGGGATGATTGACCGAAGATCTGCCGACCGCGGCGCGCTGGGGCGAGAGTGAATAATCGTGGCAGTCGCGTTCGCGGTGTTTATTCGCGTCAAGGTTTCGGCTACGGGATCACAAATCGTGATGGTGTGTTCCTGGACCTGGCTTCCCGTCTCGGGGCCGTTATCATGCTTGAATTCCCCGCCGACCCTTTCGATGCGTACGCGGCCTTGAGTGTCGCGCGCCACCGAGAGCGGTCGTTGCACTAACGGGCTGCGCAACTCTGGGTGGCCTGACCGGGTGACTACCACGTCAGCGTGAAACGGATTATTTGCAACGATGCCGACTTCGCCGTAGCCGAGCGTGTTGCGGCCGCACTGCGCTGTGGTGGACGACGCGGCTAGTAGCAGCAAGAAGCCGGCGGTCAGGAGCGAGAAAGAAAAAAAGCGGTGGCAGAGCATACGAGTCCCTCACGTATTGGGTCGAGTTGCGGGGCCCGCGAATCGATGAATAGGATTTGCACGACTTGATTTTGGTTGCATTGCAGCGCCTTGCATCGTGCCCCACTATTATTGCCGCGAGCACGCAGCGACCAACGGCCACAACGTCAATCGGGAGATTGGCGTTCCCGGGAATGGCGGCGATTTGGGTTGCGTTGCGTGGGGGTGCAGCGGCTAAACCCCCACCCTTCGCATGAAACTAGGGCGCGAAGGATGGGGCACCCGTAAAATCCAATGCGTGGGTCGACGTGTTATGGGGGGGTGCGCTCCCGACTACGAATCGTAGCCGCGGGGATGGCGTTGGTGCCAGCGCCAGGCTGAGTCGATGATGGAGCGCAGATCGGATTTCGTGGGGACCCAGCCTAGGACGGATTTTGATTTTGTGGGATCGGCCACCAGTCGCGGCGGATCGCCTGCGCGGGGCGGTTCGAGGCGAATGCGGATGTCGCGGCCGGTGACTTGCCTGGCGGTTTCGATTACCTCCAGCACGGAATAGCCGTGGCCTGTGCCGAGATTCAGATAATCGGATGCGCCTCCGCAGCGCAGATGGCCCAGGGCGCGGATGTGCGCGTCGGCCAGGTCCACCACGTGGACGTAATCGCGAATGGGCGTGCCATCGGGCGTGGGATAATTTTTTCCGAAGACCGCGACTTCCGGCGGTGCTTTCGCCGCCGCCTGCAAAATGCAGGGGATCAGATGCGATTCGGGATCGTGGTGCTCGCCGCACTTTTCCGTGGCGCCGGCGGCGTTGAAGTAGCGCAGGGAGACGAACTTCAGGGCGTAGGCCACGTCGAAGGAATGCAGCAGGCGTTCCATGAATAATTTTGACCAGCCGTAGGGATTTACGGGCCACTGCGGTTCGCTTTCGGAGATGGGGACGTGCTGGGGCTCTCCGTAGGTGGCGGCGGTGGAGGAGAAGACGACGCGGCGCACTCCGGCTTCGACTAGAGCGCTCATGAGGGCGATACCTTGCTCGACGTTGTTCTCGTAATACCACGCCGGATTTTTTACGGATTCGCCGACGAAGGTCACGGCCGCGAAATGGATGCAGGACTCGAGCTGGTGCTCGGCGGCGATGCGGGCTAGGAGGGTGCGGTCGCCGATATTGCCTTGATAGAACGGGACGTTGGCGTCCAGCGACGGTCGGTGGCCGCGCACCAGATTATCGAGGACTACGACGCGCTCGCCTGCGCCGCGCAATAGTTCTACCGTGACGCTGCCGATGTAGCCGGCACCTCCTGCGACGAGAATCGCCATCAGGCATCCTTTCAGTCTGAATTTCTGGAACGATTGCGCGAATGTGACTGCGGATTACTTTACTACGCGGCGTGTTAATGCTGCGTGAGGAAATCTGAGTAACGGCGTGCCCGGTTCGATGAACCTGTGGCGGCCCTGACAAATTCAACCACAAAGTCCAAGGCGCCCAGTTAAAGGTGGCCGCTACAACGGCAACAACAAAGGCGACGGCAAAGGAGCCGGCGGGACGCCGGCGCTAGGAAAGGCAACGGCTGCCTGGCGCAGCGGTCGGCTACATCAGGCGCGGTTGGGATTGTAGCGGATGCAGTAGATGAGTCCGATAATCAGCAGGATTGCGCCCCACCAGACGCTGGCGTGCAGATCGTAGAGCACGACCTTGACGGCGGGAGGATGGGAAAGCTGGTAGAGTCCTGCGAGAAAAATCAGCACGCCATTGACCAGCAGCGAAACGCCGATGAAGAACCAGATTGAAATCGTACCGTCAGATCGCATGAGCCTCACCAGAAAATAATATTCAACGCAATGAAAACGATGGTCACGATCACCGCCCAGAACACCGGTTTTTGATATAGCGGAACTTCCGCTTCCGACGGTATTTCGGTTGCGCCGTAGACCAGGCCGACCAATTCACTTTCGGGCTTGGGCTTGGTAACCATGCTGACTGCTACCGTCACCACCACGCAAAGGATCCACGACCACAGACCGCGATACATATTTTCCGCCATGTCCTTCGCGTCGCTGGAAAGCGCGACGTATCGCAGCGCCGTGGGATCGACCTTGACCCACGCCCACATTCCGACGGACGACACCGTGCCGGCGAGCAAGCCCCAGAAACCGCCCGCCGCCGTCGCGCGTTTCCAGAGCATGCCCAGGATCACCGTGCCAAATAGCGGGGCCACGAAGAAGCTGAATAGCGCCTGCACGTAATCCATGATGCTGAGGAACTGCATCACCAGGTACGCTGTGAGAATGCTGATCAGCACTCCCACAAATGTGGACCATCGACCCATCAGCACGTAATGCGCGTCGGTTGCTGTCTTCTTGATCAGCGCTTTGTAGATGTCGTAGGTCCACACTGTGGAGAAGGCGCTGACGTTTCCCGCCATTCCAGACATGAATCCTGCGATCAGCGCTGTGATTCCCAGGCCCAGCAATCCGGGCCCGCAATAGCGCGCGAGCATCAGCGGCAGCACTTCGTTATAGCTGTGTCCGCCGCTCGCCACCGCCGCGGCTTCACCGGTGAGTTTCATCGGGAGCACGGCGAGGCCCAGTAGGCCGGGGAGAATCACGATGAACGGTACGAACATTTTGAATGCCGCGCCGATGATTGGGGCCATTTTCGCGGCGCGCAGGTCTTTCGCGGCCAGGACGCGCTGCACTACCAGGAAGTCCGTCGTCCAGTACGCGAACGAAATCACGAAGCCCAGGCCGAAGACGATGCCGGTCCAGTGAATGCCCATCGGGTTGTCTTTAAACGAGCCGAGCGTGGACCACAGATGTGTATATTCAACAGAAGCGTTCTGCGCTACTTTGAGCTGCAGGGCTTTCCAACCGCCCGCTTCAATCAATCCCATAACCGGTATCACCAATGCGCCGGCCCAAATCAGTATGAACTGCAGCACCTCGTTGAAAATCGCCGAGCGCAGACCGCCGAGCGTCACATAGACCGCCACGGTGATGGAGGAAACCCAGATGCTGAAATTGATGTCCCATCCCAGGACGACTTTCATCACCAGCGCCATCGCGTACATGTTGATGCCGCTCATCAGCACGGTCATGAACGCGAAACAAATCGCCGAGAGCGCGCGGCTGGCCTCGCCGAAGCGCAATTTCAGATATCCGGGAACCGAATGCGTCCTGGAAATGTAGTAGAACGGCATCATCACCAGGCCGAGGAACAACATCGCCGGGATCGCGCCGATCCAGTACCAGTGCGCCGCCAGAATGCCGTATTGATAGGACGCCGCCGCCCAGCCCATCAGCTCCAGCGCGCCCAGATTTGCGGATAGAAAGCTGAGGCCGGCGATCCACGCCGTCATTTCACGGCCGGCGAGGAAGAAATCTTCGCCCGTGTTGGAGCGTCCCTTCAGGTAAAAACCGATGGCCAGCACCAACACGAAATAAAAAACCACAATCACCAGATCCACTGGCGCCAGACGCACCAGGCGATCTGCGGTGATCATCGCCATGCCCAGATTCATCATTCGTTTTCCGCCGATCTTCGCGCTGGCCGGACACCCTCCGGCTACTCAAAAACTGTGAACCGAAACTTGAAAGGAAAGACTAACATTAGCCGGCACAATTACTTGAGGCCAGGGCGCGCCAAGTATCCGAAAAGGAACCTGGGCGCACGATAAGGCAAGGCGAGTGCCGTGATTCTCAGTGCCATCCGCGTTGCAAGTATACGTTTACCGGATAGAGGGGATTTAGCACACGGGCCGCCGCGCCGTCAACTAAGGAATGCGCGCATGGATCATGGGGTCGCGACGCCTAAGCTGTGGGGGCTTCGAGGATTGGTCATTGGCGTCTGTGCAAGCGCTCGAAATTCGTGGCCTCAGCGGCTAGGTGTCCTGATTATGCGGCAGCTACGGCACGGCTGAAGCCGTGCCCTGACGAAATTCAGGAATCCTTGCACAGACTCTGAAGTGCGCCGCTACAACTTCCAAATACCGGCGTCATTGCGCGCGTGGTCTTGCGCGCCACGCGTCCGGCAGGCCTACGAGCGACGGATTCAGGTCGGCCACGCACGCGCAGCCCATCAGTCTTAGCACCCGCTCGAGGTCGGCGCGCAGAATTTCGAGCGCGCGCACCACGCCTGCATGCCCGGCCGCGCCCAGGCCGTAGGCGTACGCACGCCCCACCAGCACGGACTGCGCTCCCAGGCACAGGGCCTTTACGATGTCGGAGCCGCGGCGCACGCCACCATCCATTAGCACTTCGGCTTTGCCGTTCACTGCCGCAACGACTTCCGGCAGCGCGCGCAACGAAGCCGACACGGTGTCGAGTTGTCGCCCGCCATGATTTGATACCACGATGCCGTCGGCGCCGCCGTCGATCGCGCGACGCGCGTCTTCGCCCGTGAGCACGCCCTTCACCACGAGCGGGCCGGGCCAAAGTTTGCGCAGCCAGCGCAAATCGTCCCAAGTGATCACCGATCGCGCCAGCGCTGCGCCTACTTCCATCATCGGCAACGGGCCCGCTCCCGGCGCGACCACATTTTCCAGGCGTGGCACGCCGCCATCGAGCAAGAACGCAGCGAGCCAGCGCGGATGCATCAGCACATCGGGAACGAACGGAATTTTCGCGAGCAACGAGTTTCCCAGCAGTTCTTTCACGCCGTTGCGCACGTCGCGTTCACGCATGCCGGCGATGGCCGTATCAATCGTAATCACCAGCGCGGAAAATCCTGCCACGCGCGCGCGTTCGATCGTCGCTTCCGCGACCTCGCGCCCTCCGATCATATAGAGCTGGTACCACACGGGGCCGGTGGATGCAGTCTTCACGTTTTCCAGCTTGTGGCCCGAAACCGTCGAGAGGATGAACGCGGTGCCGAATTCACCGGCTGCACGCGCCGCGGCCAGTTCACCATCGGGATGCATCAGGCGGCTGTAACCGACCGGCGCGAGAATCGCAGGAAAAGCAATGTCGTTGCCCAGGACGCGCGTGCGCAGGTCGCACCTTTCCATCGCCACGGCGTGCCGCGGGCGCAGAACCACTTCCTGAAACGCGTGGCAGTTTTCCCGCAGGGTCACTTCGTCGCCCGCGCCGCCGTCCATGTAATCGAACACCGCGCGCGGCAGCCGCCGGCGAGCCATGCGGCGCAAATCTTCGATGTTGACGATTCGCGGAGAATTTAGCCGAGCCATCGCCCCTCTTGTGATGTGTTCGTGCGGCATTCACGCAACGGCCGCGCCACGCGCATTATAATCCTGCTTCGCGCCTGCGGCCCACGCACCGGCGCATTGGGATTGAAAAATATTCGTCGCTTCAAATGGTGGACTAGTTCCAACCCATTTCACAAACATTCAGCCTCTAGGAAAATACGGGGATTCAGGGGTTATAGCCCCTTTTTTTTGCGCGGCTTTCCGGCGGGGCTGAAGCCCCGCCCTTGCGGTCCAGCGATTCATGGGATTACTTCGAACGATGTGGAATGGGATGGAAAGATAACGGCCAACTCAACACGCAACGAGCAGCTGCAGCGCTCGCCAATTTAGAAAAACCAAATGATGTCGCTGGCGAGCGTGAGCTGGCTGTGGCGTAGGCCGTTGTCATACGAGCCGGGCAGTTCGTTCTTTGTCCCGGGAGGCGGTGAGGTCAATCCCAGGTTGGGATTGTAGATGTGTTCCCAACGCACCTCGGGACGGAACAAAATCGTGGTGCCGATCCAATGCCCCCATCCGAAAAGGTGTTCGGTGTACCAGCCTTTGGTTCCGGTGCGTTGGCCGCGGATATCATCGAACACTTCATTGCGAATCGAGATGTAATTGTGCGCGTTAAGTTGATCTTCGAGGTAGTTCACCATCGCCCACTCCGGAGCGAAGCAGGTAGTCTCCGTAGTGTTATTGCAACGCGCGCCATTCGCGCCGAAGATCAGGATAGGATCGGGCACGGTGCTTCCGATCAGTCCGACGTTAGGATTGTTCAGGTTGGGAGTGTTGCGCTCATATTGATACCAAGTCTCCGTGGAGGAGTGCCAGCTCTTGTTGATGACGTGATACCAGGTGAAGTAAAAGGCATTCAAATTGTTGTAGGCATACTTTCCGGAGTTGAGGGAATTGTCGCAGACGTAGATATCATCCTTGCTCTCGTGCCACATGTATTGAACGCAAGCGTTGAGAGTGAGCTTCGCGAGCCGGCCCGTTTCCTTCCACGGCGCAATTTCGCAGCCTGGTGATACGCCCACTTGCACGGTCCAATGGTCGTTGATCTTGGTGGTGGTGTTGATGCCGGTTTGCGTGTAGCAATCAAAGGTGTAGAGCAGCGAGTGGCTGAAGGTGTAATTGTTGGGAGCGAGTTGGGCTTCGATGTCCGGGAGCGAAATGTAGCGGCCGATGCGGACGTCCATGCCTTGCGCCACCTGTGGAAAGTAGAGGTCCGCATACACCATCACTGGATCATCGCCATATTCTTTGTTCTTACCCAGCAGCTGTTGACTGAAGATGCCGTTCGCGGTGGTGAAGCGGTAGTCCAAGCCCCACAAATTGGAGATGCGGAAGCCCCAATCAAAATGATCGGTTTGCACCGTGTCTGGCTGGCGCTCTATGTAGATCACTTCCTGATCGGGCTGGATGGAATTGGGCACCTCGTCGTAGGACGTGGGGAAGTTGCCGTACTTACAATTGAGCGGCGGCGCGGCGCCGCACAGAGCCTGGCCGTTTGATACGTTGTGCGAAGTGCTCCAGTTCCCGCCGAAATTCAGCCAGCCGTAAATCTGGATACCGCTTTTCTTCCACCACTCGCCGTGGTCTCCGCTCCAAAGCGCCTGCATCAAGGGGCCGGATTGCGTGAACGGATAGCCGATGGTGACCGTGCCACCAATCGGCCAGGTAGAGAACGGAAATGGCGGGCCGTTTACGGGCGCGGGATCACCACGGAAGGCTGGAGCGGGCCCGCTTGGCGTGGTTCCTTTCCAGTCTTGTTTGTACGCATCGGCGAGACGTTTGAAGAAATTGCCTTGCGCGACATTTTGCGGCGGACTCTGTTGCGGTGGGGTTTGCTGATTCGTTTGCGCGGGCGCATTTTGTTGGGGGGCGGCGACAGGGGTTGTCTGCGCCGAGAGTGGGGACGCTGCGCATGACAGCAGCACGATACCTAGAGTGGTCGTGGCTAGTGCTCGCCATGCAGACCGAATTGGGTGACTCATCGAGTCCCGTCTTCCTTTTCGCGTGATTGTTGAACAGGCCCAGTATTGCGGCTTCCGCTGATCCTAAGATCCCGATTGCGTGGGGCCCCAGAACCGTGGGTGCCATGTCCTGCGAGTTCCCGCTAGAACGGTTGCAGGTTTGCTCGACATGCCACCCGGCGCGCATCAGGAAGATATACGCAAGGCGTAAGGATTTAATAAAGTTTCGCATCGTTTTTGTGGATTGGCGGGTCGTGTTTTTTTGAATAGCGGGTGGGCGGCGCGAGATTCGCAGGTCCGCAAGCGCCGGCGCCGGAATCTGGCGGAAATGTGCGCAAACACTTGCTGCCTGTTCTGGCGATTCCCTACAAGATGATTCGACCAGGCCGGGCCCGTAGCAGAGACAATCCACGATGGGCATCTGTTCTGAGGAAAATCCGTCCAGACTTTTCGTGCGTTCACCGTCTTCATCGGCGTCAACCAGGACTTAAATACGATACCTGGGAAACCCTCCTCCGGAAAATCGTCAGTAAACACTAACCGACATATGAGGACCAATCTGGTCTTCGATGAGCGCAACAACTTGCGCCGGCGATTCTCGGGCAACTCCACGAAGTTATTCGGATCGGAGCATGGTGTTTGGATTGAGGCGCATGGCGCGCAGCGCCGGGACGTAACTGGCGGCGATGGCGACGGCGGTGAGCACGGCGGTTACGCCGGCGAAGGTGGAGAGATCGTAGGGCGAGACACCGTAAAGCAGGCTGGCCATGAGGTGAGAAACAATAAGCGCGCCAATCAGGCCTACGCCGGCGCCGGCGGCGGCCAGAGTGAGGCCTTGGCGTAAAACCATCTTGAGGATATCGCGCCTTTGCGCGCCCAGCGCGAGGCGAATGGCGATCTCGCGCGATTGCTCATGGACCAGGAAGGAGATGGTGCCGTAGATTCCCAGGCCCGCGAGCAGCAGGGCAGTTGCGGCAAAGAGCGCCACCATCTCCATGGAGAACCGCCGCACGGAAAGCGAAGAGGAGAGAACGTCGTCCAAGGTCGCCGCGTGGAAGACGGGAAGGTTCGGATCGACGGCCTGGATTTGGGTGCGCACCTGGGCGGCGATGGTGGCGGGATCGACCTGTCCGCGCAGAAAGAAAGCCAGATCTTTTGCCCACCGCTGGTAGATGTCGAGGTAGACCTGCGGAATCGCGGCGTCCGCGAGCGATTCTGTGCGCGCATCGGCGATTACGCCGACGATGGTGGTCCAGTCCGGCTTCTCGGCCCTCAACCGGACGCGCTTGCCGACCGGATCCTGGATGGGCCAGTAGGTACGCGCGGCGGCCTGATTGATGACTGCGATCGAAGGCGTGTCTTCAAGGTCCTGGTCGACGAAGAGGCGTCCGCGCAGGAGCGTCATGCCGAGCAGGCGAAAGTATTCAGGTGAGACGAACGATGTATCGATCAGAGGAGGCTGGCTGCTCTGCACGTCCTGGCCTTCGCGGATCAAGGGGGACATGTTGAGATCGTCCTTGCCGTGGCCGAGGGGAAGAGCCGCCCGATCGCCGACCGCCGTTTCTTCCACACCTGGAAGCGTCCGGTTGCGGCGGAGAACTTCGCGCAGCAGAACGGATTCCTGCGTGGCGGTGCTGTAAATGTCGGTTTTGGGATCGTTGGGAACCGGCAGCCAGGTCTCGATCGCCGTGACGCGGCTGGGATTGAAGCCGGGTTGCACCTTGAACAAGTCCCAGAAGCTGCGCAGCAGAAGGCCGGCGGCGATCATCAGCACCAGGGAGAGGGCTAATTCACCAATCACCAGAGCATGGCGCAAGCGCGAGCGCTGCTGGGAACCGTTGGAGCCACGACCTTCCTGCCGGAGCGTGGTGTTCAAATCGAGGCGGCTCATGAGCCACGCGGGGGCAAGCCCGAAGACGGTTCCGGCGGCGATAGAGACAACGATGGCGAACGCCAGCACGCCCCAGCTAATGGATATTTCATTGAGGCGCGGCAGGCTTTCGGGAACAAATTGCAGAAGGAATTTCCGGGCGCAGAAGAGAACCGCAAAACCGGTGATGCCGCCAAGCACGAAGAGCAACAAGCTCTCGGTGAAGAGTTGACGAATGAGGCGCGTTCTTGCGGCTCCCAACGCCTGGCGAACCGCCATTTCGCGTCCGCGCGCGCTGGCGCGGGCAAGCAGCAGATTGGCGACGTTGACGCAGCTGATCAGCAGGACCAGACCGACCGCACCGAACAGCAGGATGAGCGATTGTCGAACGTTGCCGACAAGACTCTCGGCCAGGGGAATCAGGCGGATGTTCCATACGGCTTGCGCAGGATAATCCGCGGGATATTGCTTCGTCAGCGATGCAACCAGCGCGTCGATATGTGCCTGTGCCGATGCCACCGGCAGACCCGGTTTCAAACGCGCAAAGGCCGTACCAAATCGCGAGTTGCGCAGCGCAGGCGGAAACGGCACAGCGGCAAAACCGGCTGCCGACCACGCCTCCGTATTCCGCTCCTCGCTGGTCTTGCCCTGGTCGCGAAAACCAGGCGGCATCACGCCCACCACTTGATACACATCGTTATCCATGCGCACCGTTTTCCCCAGAATGCGCGGGTCCGCTCCAAACGCCCTCTTCCAGAGCCCGTCGCTGATCACCGCCTCCAGGTTGAAGCCTGGCGTGTTGTCGCCCGGATCGAACGTGCGCCCCAACTGCGCGCCCACACCCAGCATCGCAAAGTAATTCGGCGTCACGACCTTCGCCGCGATACGCGTGGGCTGTGCGCTGCCCGTAAGATTCGAGGAGCCGAAAAAGTCGATGGCCACGTACTGAAAAATGCCCGAGTTCTCCAGATCCTTCCACTCAGGAACCGAAACGCTGACATCTTGTGCGCCGACACCCGGAAGATCGTCCTCAATGCGCACCAGTTCGTTGGGGTTGGGGTATGGCAAAGGATGCAGCAGGGTTGCGTCGATGACGCTGTAGATGGCGGTGGTGGCTCCGACGCCGAGGGCCATGGTGGCGATCACGATCAAAGAAAATCCGGGAGATCTCAGAAACATGCGAACCGCGAACCGCAGGTCTTGAAACAGATTCTCAACGAATGGAAGACTTTGCTCAGCGTGGTGGTCTTCCCTTATCGCTTCGTCAGCGCCAAGCTTGAGCCTGGCCTGTCGCCGCGCCTCGGCTGGGGCCATGCCCGCGCGCAGATTCTCTTCGATCTGGAGCGCGAGATGTTCAGCGATCTCGTCCCGCAGGCGCTGGTCGGCGCGCCGCCTGGTTGCGAAGTTGGCCACGCGTATCAGGAAACGACGCAGGAATTTCATAAGATATCCTCCGCTTTGACATTGAAAAAGCGTGTGATGATTGCCGCGGTTTGCTCCCAATCGCGGGTCTGGGCCCGTAGTTGTTTGCGGCCGGCTTCGGTAAGGCGATAGAAGCGGGCCCGCCGGTTGTTTTCCGACGCGCCCCATTGCGATGCAATCGAGCCTTCGTGCTCCAGCTTCAGCAGCAGGGGATAGAGCGAGCCCTGGTTCACAGCGAGCAGGTCGCCGCTGATCTGCTCGATCCGGCGGGCGATGCCGTAGCCGTGCTGCGGCCCCAGCACATCCAGGGTCTTCAGGACCATAAGAGCCAGCGTTCCCTGCAAGACGTCCGGCTTTTCCTTCATCGGAAGTCCCACCTCTAGGTTTCCAACAGGAACAATGCCACGCTTCCTTTTGGAAAACAACAGGAATCTTGCTGTTTCATTGCGATGACAAATCCGAAGGACAGGCCTGTCCGGCCGTCGTCGCGTAACCGGAAAGTACGAAAATCCACTTGGACGGTAGAGCGTAGACCAGGCATCAGACCAATTTACCTGGTCGAATGTCTGATTCTGACACTCATCCTCACAACCCACGTCAGAAATCGGGAGAATCGTTCCGTTATCTGGCGGCTCCCGCAGCCAACGGCTCAAACGATTGAACTGCGCTGGCCTCGTCCTTCTGAACGTCGAAGACCTTGTGCAAGCTGGTTGCCTTCAGCAGCTCCTGCACTCTTTGATTGACGTTCACCATCTTGAGCTGGCCGCCCTCCCTCTGGAGAGTCGTATGCGTCCTCACCAGTTCGCCGAGCCCGGCGCTGTCCACGTATTCCACTCCCTGCAAGTTCAATAGGACTCGTTTATTTCCCCTCTCCATTAGGCCCGCAACGACCTGGCGAAGCATGATGTTCCCTTCGCCGACTGTGATTCTTCCCCGCACATCCACCACCGAAATGTCGCCGATCTGTCGCGACGCGGCTTGCATTTTCATGCTCATGCGCCACCGCTCGCTAATGCCCATGCGATCGAGGATTCCGGCCGCCAGTTTTGCGGTTGCTTGCGAATCGGTTCGCACCACGATAAGCGACCGCCCTTCCTGCAAGACCTCTGCGAAGAACGTCAAATCTTGGCACGCCTTTTCGCCCGGAGTCGGTTGGGGAGTTTCCATCGCCACCGCCAGTGACAGGTTTGGCTTTGCCGAGAGCATTTTGCCCACTTCGGAACCAGCAAGCCCGAGCGCAGCCGTCGCGCCGACTCCCAACGCGAACACTTGCCCGATTCCTGGAATCGAAAACAACGTTGCAGCCACCACTCCCGACATCAGGCCGGCCGCTCCACCCACCAAACCTCCTGCGTACCCGCCGAGACTCTTGCCGAGGGTCATGGCTTCACTTTCAGAGCAGGTCAGAAAAACAATCGTGTCTTGCGGGCCGTGGCGGTCCAGCAGTTCCTTTACGGTTTCTTCCGCGCGTTCCCGCGAAGCGAATACTCCAATTACCGTTTCCATTGCATTCTCCTTTGAAGATAACGGGAGGTCCCACGCATTACTTGAGCCTCCCGTCTGTCGTTCGGTTCAGGTTGAGTTCCATTTTCGGCAAATCACACCGCGTAAAGACGCAATAGGGTCGGCGCACTCGCGATCCTTATGGCGTGACGGTCAGCGGCAGAGAAACCACCGCCAGCTCATTTTCCGCGCTGGAGCGTGATAGTTCTTTCTCGCGGCGCGATACCATGAGTTTCAATCCTTGACTGTTTCCGCTCCAAATCTCAGAAAGGAAACACTCATTGCTGTAGCAGTGAAAGATCAGTTTTGGTTCAGCATTCGTTTCCCTGTTCTCCGTGGCGTTCGTAAGTACGAATGTCGAGGCAGACGAATCCGCGCGTCGAATGTGCTGCACTGCTTTGGTCGAAGGCAGCGCTCGCTGGATCCGATATTCACCGGCTGGCATCATCGTGTCCCCAGCTTGAAACGCGAAAGGAACTTTGGCCTGCGTGACCTGCTGCGCATGGCTTGGCGACGGCGCAAGGGCGATAAAGGCCAGCGCTGCGGCAACCGTGATAATTTGCTTTTTCATGTGCTTTCTCCTTTTTCTTTTCATACGCTCGGCAACTACTGTGATTGCCTCACTGTCGAGCTGCGCACACTTTGGCCCTGCACCCGGAAAACCGCAATGCATTGCCGGCAACTTGCGAGTGAACTGCAGGTGAACCGCTAAGCCGCACTTATGAAACCACTTGTTACTGAAGGACTGCCTAAGGGCTCGTTCGTGGCCGCTTGACTACGAACTTGGCAAGGCCTACCGTGGATATTCCGAACGGGGAACTCATGCCGCAGCCAGCGCCCGGTGCAACGATCCTACGATTCGACGTCTACGCTCTGGACCTGCGTGCGGGCGAGCTTTTCAAGAGTGGCCGTAAAATCAAACTCCAGGGACAACCCTTTCGCATCCTCACCATGTTGCTCGAACATCCCGGCGAGTTGGTGACCCGCGAAGAACTTCGCCGGAGGCTCTGGTCCGAGGATACTTTTGTGGACTTTGAGCATAGCCTGAACACAGCAATCAAGAAGCTGCGGCGTGCACTCTGTGACGAAGCTGACAAACCGCGTCTCGTCGAGACCCTTCCGCGGCGCGGCTACAGATTTGTCGGTTCGGTCGTGGACCATCCATCAGCCTCACTGCAACTATCAACTGAACTGCCGAAGGGTTTGGTGGGCAAAACGTGCGTGCTTCGAGATGAAACGGGCGGAGATTTTGTCACTCTTCCGATCGACGAAGAAACAATGATGGAGAAACAAAAGCTCGAAGCAGCCGCCGACGATCTGGGGCTGTCGCTGCTGTTCGCCGCGGAAAAGTTATTGGTGGTGCGGGCAGGGATGCGCGTGAAAGTGCTTGAAGCTCGTTCGGCTCACTCCTGCTATGAAGTTCGCATTCTCGAGGGCGAGCACATGGCTAAGACTGCAGTTGTACCGGACATCTACCTGGTCTAACCGACCAAGGAATCGACGAACAACCTGCTGCCCCACAGTTTAGACCAGCTCCGTGTTTCGCACTTGCGAAGAGATGCCGGCCGAGTGCCGAACCGCCTTACGAGAGACAAAAACACCAACCGCTTGCTGCGGCAATACTTGCCGAAAAGAACCGACCTATCCGGCTACACGCAATCTCAACTGGACAAAATCGCGCTACGTTTAAATCAACGTCCACGAAAAACTTTGGGCTTTCA
>Ga0210391_10002111_pt1 | contig 17422 bp, 14 predicted proteins | sample IncBWC12OmetaG_FD_160573 | JGI IMG/M metagenome (GOLD analysis project Ga0210391, IMG submission 160573) | Forest soil microbial communities from Barre Woods Harvard Forest LTER site, Petersham, Massachusetts, United States - Inc-BW-C-12-O ... | reverse complement strand
CGAGCACCAGCCTCTCGGGAACGCGCATCCCCAAAGTCGTTCTCCCGAAATACAAGGATTGGGGCGATATCCTCCAATGGCAGGGCCAGGAAAATGTCCCGGGGGATTTTCCCTATACGGCCGGCGTCTTCGAGCTTAAACGCGCCGGCGAAGACCCGACACGGATGTTTGCCGGTGAGGGTGTACCAGAGAGGACCAACAAGCGATTCCACTACCTGTCCCAGGGCCAGCCGGCCAAAAGGCTCAGTACGGCCTTCGACAGCGTTACACTTTATGGGGAAGACCCGGGGCCGCGTCCGGATATATATGGAAAGATCGGGAACTCGGGTGTCAGCGTGGCTACTGTGGACGATGCCAAAAAGCTATACAGCGGGTTCGATTTATGTGATCCGGGTACCTCCGTTAGTATGACGATCAACGGGCCCGCGCCCATCCTCCTGGCCTTTTTCCTGCACGCAGCCATCGACCAGGCTTGCGAAAAGTGGATCACCGAAAACAACGCGTGGGAGAAAGTCGAAAAGGCCATCCCGAACAAATACGCGAAGCCAAAATACTACAACCCCGCCTCTCCCGAACGACTCCCCGAGGGCAATGACGGCCTTGGCCTCCGCCTACTGGGCGTCAGTGGCGCGGAGGTCCTTCCCAAAGAAGTCTACCAGACCATAAAAGCCAAGGCGCTTTCGGCCGTCAGGGGGACCGTTCAGGCCGATATCCTCAAGGAAGACCAGGCCCAAAATACCTGTATCTTCTCTACCGAGTTCGCCTTGAAGCTGATGGGCGATGTCCAGGAATATTTTATCGAAAACAGGGTGCGCAATTTCTACAGCGTTTCCATCAGCGGATACCACATTGCCGAAGCGGGCGCCAACCCCATCACCCAACTCGCCTTTACGCTGGCTAACGGGTTCACGTACCTGGAATACTACCTGAGCCGGAAAATGAGCGTGGATGATTTTGCCCCTTCCTTAAGTTTCTTCTTCAGCAACGGGATGGATCCCGAATACAGCGTCATCGGGCGCGTGGCACGGAGAATATGGGCGAAGGCCCTCCGGTATAAATATAAAGGTTCCGAGCGCAGCCAAAAACTGAAGTACCACATTCAGACCAGCGGACGAAGCCTGCACGCCCAGGAGATCGACTTCAACGATATCCGCACAACCCTTCAGGCCCTGTACGCGATTTACGACAACTGCAATTCCCTTCATACGAACGCCTACGACGAAGCCATTACGACACCCACGGAAGCATCCGTTCGCAGGGCCATGGCCATTCAGCTCATCATCAACCGGGAGCTCGGGAGTGCCGCCACCGAAAACTTCATCCAGGGGTCCTTTATCATCGAAGAGCTGACCGATCTGGTGGAAGAAGCCGTCCTGGCCGAATTCGACCGCCTCACCGATAGAGGTGGCGTGTTGGGCGCCATGGAAAGGATGTACCAGCGCACCAGGATCCAGGAAGAAAGCCTGCACTACGAGACGCTGAAACACTCGGGCGCCTATCCCATCGTCGGGGTAAATACCTTTTTGGGAAAGCAAGGCAGTCCTACCGTGGTTCCCGGCGAGGTGATCCGCAGCACGACGGAAGAAAGGGATCAGCAAATCCAGAACCTCACGGCCTTCCATAAACGAAACCAAGGCGCCTCGGACGTCGCATTGGAGCGCCTCAAAGCAGCGGCGGTGCGTGGTGGAAACCTGTTCGACGCCCTGATGGATACGGTCCGGTATTGCTCCCTGGGACAGATCACCCATGCATTATATCAGGTAGGGGGTCAGTATAGACGAAACATGTAACTTTAGGCATGCGCATTCCTATCGCCTTTTCGGACCCGCAATCGTCCGGTAACCCTCTCGTACTTGCCGCCGACCTCGGAGGAACCAAAACCAACATGGCCCTTTTTCAGCACCAGGAATCCGGCCCCGTCCTCCTCAGGCAGGCCCACTTCCCCTCGGCAGAATTCAATTCCTTGGACGACATCGTCCGCAAATTCATGGGAAAAGATCCCATGCCTTCCAGGATATGCATCGGTGTTGCGGGACCCGTTATGAAAGGAAACGCCAAGCTAACCAACCTCACCTGGGATGTCGACCAGGAGCGCCTGGAGAAGAGCCTCGGCGTGGAGGCCGTTGCCCTGATCAACGACCTGGAGGCTACGGCTTACGGACTGGCCGCCCTGGATGATAAAGATTTTCTGATCTTCCCGGGGAAAGGTAACGACCCTGGAAATATCGCCCTGATCGCGCCGGGTACGGGGCTGGGTGAAGCCGGCTTGTACTGGGACGGCTCGCGATATCATCCTTTCGCCACCGAGGGAGGTCATGCCGGCTTCGGTCCCAGGGAAGCCATCGACCTTGAATTATTTACCTACCTGCATCAGCAGTATGAACACATTAGTTGGGAAAGGGTAGTTTCGGGTCAGGGCATCATGAATATATTCCACTTCCTGATCGACGTCAAGGGGGAACCCTGTCCCGAATCGCTTAAAGAAGCCGCCAAAAGCGAAGGAGCCGCCGCGATCAGCCAGGCCGCGCTGGCCGGCACAGACCCCACAGCTAAAAAAGCCCTGGACATGTTCGTTCGCTACCTGGCCATCGAATCGGCCAACCTCGTACTAAAGATGAAAGGCGTCGGAGGCTTGTACGTGGGCGGCGGCATACCCGTGGCCATCCTGCCCCTGTTGAAATCGGGTGAATGGCTGAACGTCTTCCACAAGGGGGGACGCATGCGGCCTTTGTTAGAAAGCGTCACGGTTCGGATTTGCCTGGAAAGCAAGACGGCGCTGTTCGGAGCAGGCTGGTACGGTATGTACCACATGCCCGGCTAAAATAATTCAACGGCCCATCCCCTTTCCCATTTTTCTTCCGCATCCAGGCGGACGATTCCCTCCTTGTGCACCAACTGTTGATCCGAGTGCACGAAATCCGCATGTCCCTGCCAGGGCTCGATGCAAACAAAGGGCGCGCCCGGAGCCGCCCAAATGCCCAGGTCGGGCCAGCCCCCGAAGACAAATCGTAAGCCATGAGGCGTTTTGTCGCTGCCTAACAAGACAGTGTCCGAGTGCAGACCTTGGAACACGAGCGCGTCCGCGGCAAACAGCTCATGCGTGAGCGCAATTTTTTGCTGGTCTTCGAGGAAAGGAATCACCTCCGCACGGAGCAATCCATCTTCCAGGACATGGCGCCCTTTCGTTTCCGCTTGCGAAAACAGGAGGTAATAATCCTCATACTTTGTCCCTTCGACCAAAGGAACCGAAAAAGCGGGGTGGCCTCCTATGGAAAAATACAAGGGGTCCTGACCCGGGTTGCGCACCTCGTAGCGCACGGCAAGTACAGGGCCGTCAAGGTGATAACGGACCGACAATACGAACGGGAAAGGATATACGGATCGCGTTTCGGCATCGTCGCGCAGGAGCAGCCACGCCTCGTCAGGACCGGAGCCTGCCACATCGAACTGGCGGTCCCGCGCGAATCCGTGCCTGGGCAGCGTGTATTTCTTCCCCTCATAATAGTAGGTATTCTCCTTCAGGGCGCCCACGATGGGAAAGAGTATGGGGGAATGCTTCCCCCAAAAGGCGGGATCTCCCTTCCACAGGTAGTTGAGGCCGTTATCCTTCCGGCACAGCGTTTGCAACTCAGCCCCTTTGGGATCGATGGTTGTGGTCAGGAATTCATTTTCAAGGCTTATCATAGTGCGAAATTAGTTGTATTTTAACCAGCATATATGCTCATTCGCCGTTCCTGGCCGATCTTCCTTGCACTTGGTTTTGGTTGCTCCGCCGGAGCCCAGACGCTCCCTCAGGTATGGGACCTCAAGACCTGCCTCGCCTATGCGAAAGATAACAACATTACCATTAGCTCTGCCCGCCTGAACGTGGAAACGGGTAAACAAGAGCTTTTGCTTTCCCGGGCCGCTCAGCTCCCCAGTCTTGGCGGCAGCACCAGCCAAACCTACACACACAGCAAGAATACCAACCCCGTGGTGGGTGGTTTTCAAACCCAGTCGAGTTTTGCCAGCAACTATTCGATCAGCTCCGGGATGACCTTATACCAGGGTGGTTACCTGAAGGATGTAATCCGGCAGAACAACCTGATCCTGGAATCGGACAACCAGAGCGTACTGGAAGATATTGATAACATTTATGTGCAGATCACGGCGGCATATCTCAACATCTTGCTGGCCAAGGAAACCATCGTCTATCAAAAGGACCTCATAAATACTTCTGAAGCTCAGGTCAAACAAGCCCAACAGGAATACGACGCCGGCAGCATCGCCAAAGTAGACCTGGCCGAATTACAGGCCCAGTTGGCCAGCGACAGGTATACGCTGGTTACAGGAGAAAGCAATGTCCGGCAGGGTTTACTCAACCTTAGGGTCCTGTTGCAGTTGCCCTCTGGCACGCCCTTCGACATCGGGACACCGGATACCCTGATCGCCACGGCCCTCGTGCCTTCCCTGGACAGCGCCCAAATGGTGGCGGCCAGGACGAGACCCGAACTCAGGATCGGGGAACTGGGCGTCCAATCGGCTCAGGTGGACCTGGCCAAGGCCAGGTCGGGATACTACCCCACCCTTCGCGCCAGTGCCGCCTTGTCCACCGGTTATTCGAACAATGAAACGCCCGGATATTTCCAACAACTCGACAATAATTTCTTTCAGCAGGTGGGGCTGACCCTATCCATTCCCATCTTCAGCAACCGGATCAACCGTACCAACGTGGAAAATGCCAAGATCGAAATTCAGCAGGAGGAGCTCAACCTGAAAGGAGCCCGGATCGGGTTGTCTCAAACCGTGGAGCAGGCCTATATTAATGTCCTGAACGCCCAGGCCCAGTACAATGCCTCGGTCGATCAACTGAACTACACCCTGGAAAGTTACCGCATCGCCACGGAAGAACTGAAGGTGGGGGCCGCCAATGTGGTGCAGTTCCTACAGCAAAAGAATGCCTACGTTCAGGCTCTGCAGGCCTACACCCAGGCGAAGTACAATGCGGTGCTGGATGTGAAGATTTACGATTTCTATACGGGGGTGCCCATCGAACTATAAACCATAAGCAATGAAAAAGATATTCCGATGGTGGTGGATAGGAGTCCTGGTGTTATGCGCGGGTGGCGCGTATTGGTATTGGGGTTACTACAAGGAGGAAACGCCCATCCAGGTGCAAACTATCCTGCCTTACGCGGGAAATATATCCAAAAGCGTGACCGCAACAGGCTCCCTGCAACCGGTGGATACCGTCGCGGTAGGCACCCAGGAATCGGGGACCATCGCCAGGGTATTGGTAGATTTTAATTCAGTTGTAAAGAAAGGGCAGCTCATTGCAGAATTAGATAAATCCTTGCTGAATGCGACCGTTTCCCAGTATAAAGGGGCCCTGGAAGCGGCCAAAAGCCAGGTGGTCTATCAAAAAGCGAATTTCGACCGCCAACAGTTATTGTACAATACGGGGGCGATCAGCAAGGCAGACTATGAAACGGCCGATTACCAATATCAATCCGCCGTGGGAAATGTAAACAGCATCTCTTCTCAACTTCAGGCAGCCAACCAGAACCTGGCCTATGCCAGCATCTATTCTCCCATCGACGGGACGGTCCTGTCGCGTAATGTCAGCGTGGGTCAGACGGTCGCATCCAGCTTCAGTACCCCCACCCTGTTCATCATCGCCAAAGACCTGACCAACATGCAAGTGGCGGCGGCCGTGGATGAGGCCGATATCGGGGGCGTCAGTAACGGGCAAACGGTGACCTTTACCGTGGATGCTTTTCCGACCGACGTGTTCATGGGGAAGGTCCAGGAGGTACGCCTCGATCCCACGACTTCGGCCAATGTGGTGACCTATTCGACGATCATTGCCGCGCCCAACAAGGATAAGAAACTGAAACCGGGCATGACGGCAAACATTTCCATATATACACAGGTGGATTCCGGCGTGATGTTGATCCCCGCCAAGAGCCTGAAGTTCACGCCCGACCCAACCCTATCCAAAAAGTTTACCATCGTCCCCGACTCCCAGGCTTTGCACATCAGCACCTCAGTTCGCATGGATACCATCGGGATGAGCGGTGACGTGGTGAAGAAAGGTTCCGGCAAAGGCAGGAGGGCTTCGGTGTGGGTATTGAGCGGGGATTCCCTGGTGCAAAAGGTGATCCGTACGGGACTGAACGACGATACCAATGTGGAGGTCATCAGCGGACTATCCGGAGATGAAGCCGTGGTCACCGGCGCGCAAGCGGCCCCCGCAGCAAAAGGTTCCGCCGCCGCCCCCACGAGCCCGTTCATGCCGCGCCGCGCAACCACACCGCCCAAAAAACCCGCGGCCAAATGAAAAAAATCCTGGAGATACAAAATCTGAAGCGTGAGTTCCACATGGGCACGGAAATCGTTCGAGCCCTAAAAGGTGTGACATTCGACGTGAATGCCGGCGAATTCCTCACCATCATGGGCAGCAGCGGCTCGGGCAAGACCACGATGTTGAACATCCTTGGCTGTTTGGATAAACCCACCGACGGAAAATACCTCCTGGATGGCGTGGACATCGGTAAGCTTTCCCGCAACGAGCTGGCCCGCTTGCGCAACCTTAAGATAGGCTTCGTATTCCAGGCCTACAACCTTTTGCCCCGGACCTCCGCCCTGGAAAATGTGGAGTTGCCGTTGCTTTACAATTCGAGTATCTCTTCTCATGAGCGGAAGGAGCGCGCCATCCACGCCCTGGAATCGGTGAAGCTCGCGGATCGCCTGGACCATAACCCCAGCCAACTTTCGGGGGGGCAGCAGCAGCGGGTGGCCATAGCCCGGGCCCTGGTCAATCAACCGGTCATGATCCTGGCAGACGAGGCCACCGGGAACCTCGATTCACGAACCTCTTACGAGATCATGGCCTTGATGCAAGAGCTGAATGAGACCCAGCAAAAAACAATTGTATTCGTCACGCACGAACCCGATATCGCCTCCTTCAGCAGCCGTACGGTGATGCTGCGGGATGGGAAACTGATGAAGGATACTCCCGTGGAAAACAAACGCTCCGCCAGGGACGTGCTGGCTGGGATACCTGCATCGGATGACTATTGACCATGAGCCCAATCAATCTCATACGGATCGCCTGGAGGGCACTGCTGCGAAACAAGCTGCGCGCCTTCCTTACCATGTTGGGAGTCATCATCGGGGTGGCTGCCGTGATCGCCATGGTGGCCATTGGACAGGGGTCCAAGCAAAGCATCCAGTCTCAGATCGCATCCATGGGTTCCAACATGCTTACGGTCCGTCCCAACAGCAACGTGGCGGCAGGCGCCCGCCTGGACGCCACCTCCGTCCAGTCCCTGACCCTGGCCGACGTGACCGCCCTGGAGAAAGAGGCGCACCTGCTGAATGCGGTATCTCCGGGGGTGCAATCCAAGGGACAGTCCATCAACGGGTCCCAGAACTGGCCCACTACCATTCAGGGAGTGAGCCCGTCTTACCTGGACATCCGGGACTGGCCCCTGCAGGATGGGATTTCCTTCAGCGATGACGACGTCACCACCGCCGCCAAGGTTTGCCTGATCGGCCAGACCGTCGCCACCAATCTCTTTCCCGGAGGGGAAAGCCCGATCGGAAAGATCATTCGTTTCAATGCCATCCCCCTCAAGATCATAGGGCTGCTAGGCGTGAAGGGGGAAAATGCCTTCGGCCAGGACCAGGACGACATCATCCTGGCTCCATACAGTACCGTGATGAAACGCATTCTCAGCTCCATCTACCTGCAAAATATTTATGCCTCGGCCATCAACGAGAATTCCGCGGACCAGGCGGTCGATGAGATGAGCCAGATATTACGCACTTCCCATCGGTTGCGGTCGACAGACCAGGACGATTTCCTGGTCCGGTCTCAGGCCGAACTGCTCAACACCTTCAGCTCCACCAGCCAGCTCCTGACCGTGCTGCTTACCGCCATTGCGGGAATATCGCTGATCATTGGGGGAATCGGCATCATGAACATCATGTACGTATCCGTCACCGAAAGGACCAAGGAGATCGGTCTGCGTATGTCCATCGGCGCCCGGGGCATTGATATCCTCATGCAGTTCCTCCTGGAAGCCCTCCTGATCAGTATAACGGGGGGTATTATCGGGGTGGTTCTGGGCGTGGGGGCGGCCAGGCTCATTACCCTTTTCCTGGCATGGCCCACCCTGGTCTCCGAATCATCCATCCTCCTGTCCTTCCTGGTGTGCGCAATAACCGGGATCTTTTTCGGATACTATCCGGCCCAAAAGGCATCGCGCCTCGATCCAATCGAAGCTTTGCGGTACGAGTAAAGCGTTAGAGTTCCACGGGGACGAAATGCCCCGCTTTGAACTCGCCCAGTCCGGGCTCCGTGGCTTTTTCCTTGGTGAAAAGGTCGTAGATGTTGTGGAGGACGATCTTAACCCTTTTTGGGGTCAATTTCCGATAGATATTCAACACCCTTTTACCGGCGGGGAGAGGGTCACCCGAAACGGAAGCTTTGTGCTCGGACCAGGCTGCCGCATAATCGCTTTGCTGGGGGGAGGTGGCGAAAATGGGTTTTTCCGCCGTCTTTTCTGCAATGATCACCAGTAAGACGGGGACGTTGTTTACAAGGGAAACCCTGGATCGAACCTCTTTAGGGTCAGCCACCTCGTACCATATCATGTCGTCCAGTTCGGATCCTAGGCTGAGCAGCATCTTTTTCACCCGGAACCCGTTTTCATCTGAAAAGATCCTGAAGTACAATTCGGGGCTGAATTGGTAGAACCCATGCCCCATGTAGTTATTGGCAGGGGTGATGCCGATGTAATGTCCCCCGGTCTCCAAAGCCATCATGGAGCTTCGGATGGCCTCGGGGAAATTAAACACGTGTTCCAGGGTACCTCCGTCCACCACAACCGTATAGGACTGGCGCAAGTGGCTGGGCAGGGGGGTGTTGAGGTCGTGCAGGATGGTCGCCTTTTCATAATCCGAATTGTCCATACTGTCGATCTTTTCGGCTCCGAGCAATTTGAAAAAAGGTTCTGAATAACCATCCCTGAACTCCAACTCATCGACCCCATTGGCTTGGACGGCATTTTTCGATAAGGTGCGGAGGATGTCGTTCTTGGAGCCGAGGAAATTCATCCTTCCCAAGGTGAGCGTTTTGGTAAATGAAACTCCCAGGTTTTTGGAGTAAAATAGCAAAGGCACGTCATTGGCGCGTATTCCCATGGATTATCCGTTGAATTGAGGGCGGAAAGGTAGGATTTTTTTAATATTGCACCCATGTTGTTCAAGGATGTCATAGGTCAATCGGCCGTTAAGGAGAGCCTCCTGGGCATGATTGCACAACAACGCCTGAGCCATGCCCTGCTCTTCCTGGGGCAGGAAGGGGCAGGGGCCCTCCCTCTAGCCCTGGCCCTGGCGCAATACCTGAACTGCGAGAATCCCGGGGCAAATGATGCCTGTGGCATATGCCCCACTTGCCGGAAAGCGGCTCAAATGATCCACCCCGATATTCATTTTTCATATCCCGTCATCCCGCGAAAAGCCGGCGACAAACCCGTAAGCACGGACTATATCGTGGAATGGAGGGATTTCATTCGCCAGTTGCCCTACGGCAACGCTTATGATTGGCTTCAATCGATAGGCGCGGAAAACAAACAGGGAAACATCACGGCCCAGGAATGCGGGGAAATCATCCGGACCCTAAACCTGAAGAGTTTCGAGAGCCCTTACAAAATCCACATACTTTGGATGCCCGAATACCTGGGTAATGAAGGGAATAAGTTGCTGAAACTGATCGAGGAACCACCCGCGGGGACCCTCTTTATTCTGGTGGCCGAGCAGGAAGGCCTGATCCTGCCTACTATCCTTTCCAGGACCCAACTGATCCGGGTACCGCCGCTTGGCGAAGCCGAAGTGGCTTCAGCCCTGGAGGTACGCGCCTCGCTGGACCCACCCAAGGCGCTCCTGGTGGCCTCCCTCAGTGAGGGTAATTACCGGGAGGCATTGCAACAACTCCAGCACGCGGACGAGGACTGGCAAACCCTCCTCAGGGAATGGTTGAACGCCGTGGTCCGGGGGGGGCCCGTCGCCCAGGTCAAGTGGGTGGAGAACATCAGCAAACTGGGTCGCGAGCGGCAAAAGCAATTCCTCAGGTACTTCAATCACCTCCTGGAAACCGCCATTCGCCTGGGATGCATGGACGATTCCGCCGGACCGGTCCCGGAAGTAGAGCGTGATTTTGCCCTGAGACTGAATAAAATAGCGGGTAGAGAGGCCCAGGAGGCTATCGTTCAACTTCTTGATGACGCCTTTTATTATATTGAAAGGAACGCTAATGCGAAAATGCTGTTCCAAGCCCTAAGCCTTAAATTGTACCATATCATTGCTAATAAATCGCTAATTTTGAACAATTAGCACAAGGACAATAAAGCAATACACCGTATATGGGTTGTGGAAGTTGTGGTTCTGTAGCGAATGGTAAACCGGCAGGATGTAAAAGTAACGGGGGATGTAGTTCGGGAGGGTGTAATAGAATGAATGTGTACGATTGGCTGGCCAATCTACCCTATAGTGATCCCGGAAGCAGTTGTTCCATTGTCGAGATTTCTTTTAATAACGGAAGCCGAAAGGACTATTACCGAAATGCCACCCTTCAGCCCCTGGAAAAGGGCGAAATGGTGGCGGTAGAAGGGGTTAGTGGCTTTGACGTGGGCATGGTGAACCTGACAGGAGAACTCGTCAGGTTACAGCTCAAAAAGAAGAATGTCGACGAACGGAATCCCGATATCAAAAAAATCCTTCGCCGGGCCGGAGAACAGGACCTAGCCAAATGGCAGGAAAATAAAAAACGGGAGGCGCCCGCCCTCATCCGTTCACGGGCCATAGCCCGGCAGTTGAATCTCCAGATGAAGCTGGCCGAGGTGGAGATCCAGGCCGATGGCAAAAAAGCCACCTTTTTCTATACCGCGGATGACCGGGTGGACTTCCGGGAACTCATCAAGATATTCGCCTCCGAATTCCGCGTAAAAGTGGAAATGCGCCAGATAGGCATCCGCCAGGAAGCGGCGAAAGTGGGTGGGATAGGCAGTTGCGGTCGGGAACTTTGCTGTTCCACGTGGCTGACCGATTTCAAAAGCGTCAATACGACGGCCGCCCGTTACCAGAACCTGAGCATCAATCAAACCAAGCTGAGCGGCCAATGTGGTCGTCTGAAGTGTTGTCTGAACTACGAACTGGACACCTACCTGGATGCCCTTCAGGCCTTTCCCGACCGGGGAGAAATCCTGGAGTTGGCCAAGGGGACAGCCACCCTCGTTAAAAAAGACATTTTCAGGAATATCATGTGGTATGTCCTGCCCGATACTGCCAAACAATATCCCCTTACCGTTGAACGTGTCAAGCACATCCTGCAACTTAACCACCAGGGTATCAAGCCCGAGGAAATGCAGATAGCTGAGGTCCACCCCAGCAAGCTGAAGGAAGAAGAACCCGAGTTTGTCGAATTGGTAGGCCAGATCAGCCTGCGCAGTCTCGAACGCAACAGCAAACGCCGCAAACAAAAAGAGCGCGACGTCAAAAAAGAGGGCCCCCGCCCCGACAATCGCAACGACCGCGGCCCCGACAATCGCGGGGCTGATCGTCCCGAACGGAGGGACCAATCCAAAGGGCAACCAAGGGAAGGCAACCGTCGCCCCGACGGCCAACGCCCCGATGGTCAGCGTCCCGACGGCCAACGCCCCGATGGTCAGCGTCCCGATGGTCAACGTCCCGATGGTCAACGCCCTGATGGTCAGCGTCCCGATGGTCAGCGTGGTGGCAACTCCCAAGGGGGACGCCCCCAAGGTGGCCAAGGCGGCGGCAGACCCCAGGGTAGGAACCGTGGCGGCGGCAACTCGCAAGGCGGCAACTCGCAAGGCGGCAACTCGCAAGGCGGAAACGCACAGGGCGGCAACCGACCCCAGGGTGGTGGCGGTCGGTCGCAGGGCGAAACGCCCAAACCCTAACATGCGTAGTTATACGCAAGCCAAACCCGAAAAGGTACGTGTTTGATTTCGCCAAGACTTGTATTACTTTGGGGGGCAACCCCATAAAAATCAAACACCCATGCAAATCAGCAACGCCCGATTCCTGGCAGGCATCGCCGTATGCGGAATGCTTTCGCTTTCCGGATGCCGACCCAAGCCCAATCCCGACGGAAAGATTCCTTTTGATCCGGGACAAGCCAGGGAGCACATCATTTCCGGCGCACAAGCCAAGGAATACCTTACTTCTTTTAAAACGGGGGACACGACACTGCTTCACCTGTTGAAAGACACCACCTTCCTGGAAAAGCATTTCCAACTTCCCACGGCTGAATCCTTTAACCGTGATGCCATTATCGCTTTGCTGGATGCGGATAGCGCGGCGGGTATCCGGATATACCTGGGCAGGGACGCACAGGGTGAAGTCCGCTTCGTTCTGGTTCCCGTGGACAAGAACGGACAGGACATCCACACCAAGTTGTTGCCTGATTCCACGGCTGAAGGCTCGGGACCACAGGTGCGCTCGCTTACCGTGACTTCGCAGGCGATAGAAATCGGACAGCGTTGCCCCACCCAGTGTGACACCACTCTCCAAGGATTCAACCCCTGAAGGCCGGCCGGCTAACTAAAATGCATAAGTTATATCCTTTTCTGCAGGCGGAAATACCTCTGGTGCCGGCGTTTTGCGTAGCGCTCTTCCTGTGGAAAAAGATCGAGCCGGATTATCGTCCCTTTTGCGTACTGCTCGGCCTCGCGGTGCTTTCCGAGGCGGCTTCGTATTGGAGCATTCACTGGTTGCACACTTCCAATGCGATAGCCACAAACATTTATGGACTGCTGGAATGTACGCTCATCATTTACCAGTTTTACCGCTGGAATAGTTTCCGGGGAAAGGTCAGGTGGTACTATTCGCTCCAGGCAGGAAGCCTGGTTTTATGGGCCTTTTGCAACCTCCTCTTTTTCCATATCGGCGACTACGACGTTCCGTTTTATCGGATAGGCTATCCATTCGCCCTGGTGATCCTGAGCGTCAATGAAATAAACCTTATGATTACCCACGACAGTCGTAACTTGTATAAAAATGCAAGGTTTGTAATCTGCCTGGGATTTATAATTTTTTTCCTGTACCAGATCCTCTATGAAGGGGCCTTTTTGGTCAGCGAAATGGACAAGAGCGAGGTGGTTTCCAATAAAATCATAGCTCTTTTTGCTTACGTGAATGTATTCGTGAACGGGCTGTACTTCGTCGCCGTACTGCTGATTCCCCGGAAAAGGAACACCGCCTTCGAAAGGATTTTCAATAGGATCCGGGACGAGAACTGACGCGGGCGCCCGCAAAAGCCATGGGGAATACGATTTATTATACCACTCTGCTGATAGGTTGCCTGGTGGGGGTGATCATTCTGTTTTTTGTGGTTTCTATCATCCGTTACCACAAGAGATACGTTCGCCTCCAGCGGGACCGCATCCTGGCGGAAGTGACCATCCTGGAAAATGAACGCCGCAGGATTGCCGGGGACCTACACGACAGCCTCGGCCCCCTGCTCAGCGCCGTGAAGTTGAATATGAGCAGTATCGAACCCGAAAACAGCTTCGAAAGGCAGGTCCTGGAAAAGTCAGGAAAGTACATAGACGAGATCATCGCCAACATGAGGGAAATCTCCTATAACCTGTTGCCCAGCTCCCTGGAAAGGAAGGGGTTGGTGGAAGCGGTCAGGGAGTTCATCGGTCACCTTCATTCTGCGTCCCCGGTCCGGATACAGCTCCATTGCTGGAAGGAGATCGTGATACCCAAGGAAAAGGAAATCCACGTATTCCGTATGGTCCAGGAAATCGTGCACAACACGATCAAGCACTCGGGAGCCAGGCACCTCCATATCGGGATATCGCACGAAAGCAACCGCCTCCTCGTGATGACCAAGGATGACGGCCATGGCTTCGACGCCCAAAAGGTCCGGGAATCTTCGGAAGGCCTGGGCCTCCGGAGCCTGGAGAGCAGGGCGGAAATCCTCAGGGGGGTGCTGACCATCGAAAGTAAACCCCAGGAAGGGACAAGGTATTATATTGAAATTCCATTATAGTCCAAACACGCAAATTATTATGTCTGAAGTCGCTCCTATTCGCCTGGTGATCGCCGATGATCACGAAATATTCAGGGACGGGTTGGCGCTCATGCTTTCCAGGCAAAAGGATATGGTCCTGGTGGGTCAGGCCCCGGACGGGGAGGCCTTGCTGACCGTGGCCAGGGACAACAAGCCCGATGTCATACTCGCCGACATAAAAATGCCTCACCTCGATGGGATAGAGGCCACCAAGATATTGCTGGGGGAATTCCCGGACCTCAAGATCATCGCCCTTTCCATGTTTTCGGAGGAAAACCTGATCGTGGAAATGCTAGAGGCGGGTGCGCGGGGATACCTCCTGAAAAATGCGGACAAACAGGAAATCGTGGATGCCATCGTTTCCGTGGCGGACAACAGGGTGTACTATTGTAAAGATACCTCCGCCACCCTGGCGGCCATGATCGTCAAGAGCAATTTCAACCCTTACCGCAAACGGGAGATCGTGGAATTCAATGACCGGGAAATGGAAATCATCCGCCTGATCTGCAAGCAATTTACCGCCCAGGAAATGGGGGAGACCATGTTCCTTAGTCGCCGGACCGTGGAAGGCTACCGGACCAGGATACTCGAAAAGATGAACGTGAAGAATACCGCCGGCGTCGTGATTTACGCACTCAAGAACAAACTGATCAGCGAGAAGGAACTGCTGTAAACGGGGCCGGGCGCTTAGGCGCGCTCACTCAGTTCCAGCCACCGCATTTCCTTCACCTCCAGGAGCGCGAGCACCTCCAGCATCCGCGCACTGGCGCGCTGCAACTCGTCGTAGGGCAGATTTCCGGTGCTCATCGAAGTCTCTAACGCGCGTTTCTCGGAATCCAAAGCTGCGACATCTGCCCCCAGTTGCTCGAATTCCTGCCGCTCCTTGTAGGAAAGCTTGGCGGCGCGCGCCGAAAAGGGTGCAGGAGCCGAAGGCGGGGGCGGCGCGGCCACCGGGGTGGGAACGGGAGCCGACGAGCGATACTGCGAATAATTTCCCGGGAAATCGCGGACCCGCCCCTCCCCCTCGAAAACAAACAGGTGATCCACCACCCGGTCCATAAAATACCGGTCATGGGATACGATCAGCAGGCACCCCGCGAAGTCCACCAGGAAATCTTCCAGGATACGCAGGGTCTGCAGGTCCAGGTCGTTAGTAGGCTCATCCAGGACGAGGAAATTGGGGTTCCGGAATAGTATGGTCAACAACTGGAGGCGCTTTTTTTCGCCACCGCTGAGTTTCGACAGGAAGGTATATTGTTGCTCGGGTGGGAAGGCGAAGAGTTGCAGGAACTGGGCGGCGCTGATTTTGGATCCGTCGGCCAGGGGAAAAAACTCAGCCATGGACTTCACATATTCAATCACGCGAAGGTCTTCCGTCCACTCGAGCCCCTCCTGCGAAAAGTGACCGAAGACAACGGTATCTCCCGGGTTGATTTTTCCGCTGTCGGCCGTATCAAGGCCCATGAGCAGGCGGATAAAGGTGGATTTGCCTACCCCGTTCTTCCCCACGATGCCGATGCGTTCCCCCTTTTTGAAGGTATAGTCGAAGCCGCGCAAAATGGGAAGCGACCCGAAGGACTTATAGACCTTTTTCATTTCCATGACCTTTCCTCCCAGGCGGGTCATTTTACCCTGGAGGGTCAGCTCGGTATTTTCAACACGTTGTTTGACCTTTTCTTCGAGGGCATAATAATTGTCCTCGCGAGCCCGCGACTTGGTCGTGCGTGCCTTGGGTTGTTTGCGCATCCACTCGAGTTCCTTGCGGAACAGGTTTTTGTTTTTCGCCCCGGTGGCGGCCTCCGCATCGATACGCGCGGCTTTGGCATTCAGGAAGTAGTCATAGTCTCCCCGGTACACATAGGCGCTGTGGGCGTCGAGCTCGATGATTTCATTGCACACATTGTCCAGGAAGTAACGGTCATGGGTAACCAGCAGTAACGTACTCCTCGAGGTGCTAAGGTATTCCTGTAGCCATTCGATCATGTCCACGTCCAGGTGGTTCGTCGGTTCGTCCAGCAAAAGAAGCGTCCGGACCCCATGGAGTTGGGCTTCCAACAGCGCCTGGGCCAGGGCTACGCGCTTCCTTTGGCCCCCCGAGAGCTGGCGCATCGGAACCTCGGGATGGTGCAGGGAAAGGCGGCCCAGCACTTGCCGGACCTGGCTTTCAAAGCCCCAGGCGTCGAGCCTGTCCATCTCGTCGAGAGCGTCTGGTGAACCGGAAACGGGAGCTGAATCGGAAACCAAAGAAGCCGACTCGTAAGCCTTCACGGCGCGGATCACCGGATGATCCAGGCTGAGGAGGTTTTCCCATACGCTGAGACCGGGATCGTAGGAAGACTCCTGGGGAAGCATGATGACCTGCACATCCTTGTGCACCCACACCGTCCCGCTATCGGGAGTATCCCTCCCCGATAGGATATTCAACAAAGTTGACTTGCCGCTCCCGTTGCGGGCGATCAGGGCGATTTTATCACCCTCTTCTATATGGAATGAAATGGAATCGAAAAGTTCCCGGGCACCGAATGACTTGCTGATATTTTCTACCGAGGCATAATGCATAACGGAGCAAAGGTCGTATTTTCGGGCATGCCGGAAAAAATTGCCATCATTGGTTTGGGTTATGTTGGTCTGCCCCTCGCTGCTGCCTTCGCCACGAAACATATGGTGATAGGATTCGATATCAATTCAGAAAGGATCGGCGCGTTGCGGCTCTGTAAGGATAAAACGGGAGAAGTTGATGAAAGGGAGCTGAAGGCGTTGCTCACAAGGGAAAAAGGGGGACCGGGTCTTTCCCTGACCGACCGACTCCAGGACATAGCCGACGCAACGTATTTCATCATTACCGTGCCCACCCCGGTGGATAAATACAACCGTCCGGATTTGGGTCCGCTCTACAAGGCCAGCGAGACCGTGGGAAAGGTGTTGAAGAAGGGCGATACGGTGATCTACGAGTCTACTGTTTACCCCGGTGTCACCGAAGATGAATGTGTCCCCGTGCTGGAAAAGGTCTCCGGTCTAACCTTCAACGCCGATTTTGCAGCGGGATATTCCCCCGAACGGATCAATCCGGGAGACAAGGAACATACGGTAAGTAAGATACTGAAGGTGACGAGTGGTTCCACGCGCGAAGCAGCCGAAAGGATCAACGCCCTCTATGCGAGCGTCATTTCGGCGGGGACCTTCATGGCATCTAGCATCAAGGTGGCCGAGGCGGCCAAGGTCATCGAAAACAGCCAGCGGGATATCAACATCGCCTTCGTGAATGAACTGTCCAAAATATTCACCCTGCTGGGTATCGATACCCGTGAAGTCCTGGAGGCGGCGGGGACCAAG
>Ga0210391_10002109_pt1 | contig 17426 bp, 10 predicted proteins | sample IncBWC12OmetaG_FD_160573 | JGI IMG/M metagenome (GOLD analysis project Ga0210391, IMG submission 160573) | Forest soil microbial communities from Barre Woods Harvard Forest LTER site, Petersham, Massachusetts, United States - Inc-BW-C-12-O ... | reverse complement strand
AACTGCTGGCAATCCATGGAATGACAATAGATCGGGGAAGAGTGAGCGCCCGTTCAACCTTCTCCGATGCTGTGCGAGCTGCCGCAATACGGACCTTCGAGGCCATCCTCAACCGCCGAGGGCGGGCAGCAGGGCGGCCCCGCCCATAAAGAAAATCACTCCAACCACCACGCTGTAGGTAGCAGTCTCCCCCACTACCCACTGCAGCAGTATTGGCTTGTTGGCGCTAAAACTCAGAACACCGACGATAGAAGCAGTCATCAGCAGGTTCATCGTAATCAGCCCTGCGAGAAAGACCCCTAAGCCCACCAGCCCGAGGGATGCTCCGCCAAGATTGGCAGCCAGCAAGAAGATAAGCAACTGGCTCGGGGTCTCTGCGCCAAGCCCATGGATAACACCAATCAGAAACACGATAGATGGATTGTAGGGTTCTCGCTCTCGCTTAGGCATCTCGATAGGGCCGCGATCGAAGAGGCGCTGCAGCTTCCAGGTAACCCATTGGATAATGCTAATCAGGATGGCCGCCCGCGAACGGGGCAGCAGCCCATCCTCCTTTTTCCGCAACAGGCTTCCCAGTACGTAAATTCCAAGCAGGACTAATGTCGCTCCGACCGCACGCTCTGCCCAACGATCGATCTGTCTGGGTAGCGAATGTTGAAACAGAATGACGGCGCCGCCAAGGGCGCCTAAGGTGACGGCGTGGCCAAGTATGTAAACGAACCCCATCTGCATAGCCGACCTTTTGGAAGGCTCCATGCTCGTGATGTCTGAGATGGCCGCGATATGGTCGTAGTCAAATCCATGACGGAAACCCAATATACCCGCCGAAACAAATGCAAGATCCAGAGTGCTCAACGACATCCTTGTTTATCCTTCTCTTGAACGTTAGTCATCTGTAACGGCTGTACCATATGGGATCAAAGTCTTGATCTGATCTGTTCCCGAGATGCCAATAATCTTCCAGCGCCCATCGCTCTTGCTGAGATGAAGGGTTTGTACCTCATTTCGATTGGCATAGACATATTCGATCCTGAGGCGCGCCTCCACATCACTGGGCTGATCGGCGACAGAAAGTGCGACGCTTTGAAACGAAGAACTTTGCGCAGTCAAATAAGTGGCAAACTGTGTTTTCCCATTCTCTCGAATCACCTGCTGGATCTGCTGCTGGAGCGGTCCCGAGAATGTATCGACATAGACGGCTGTGTCACCGGCGCGGGCGGCATCAAGCATGCCGTAGACCGTGTCCTCCGGACTCGCGGCCCTCGCTCGTGAGTGAGAGAACAGCGCGCTCACTGTCCCTGGCACTCGCCAGCCATGGCTACGAAGGTAGACCAGGCTAAACAGGATCAACAGAAACCATCCGGTCAATAGCGCGGGGCGTTTGACGAGATTCATCTCTGCGATGCTCCATCAGCATTAGCCGGAGGGGTTGGCGTGGAGCTCTCTTGCCGTCCAATCACACTTAGATCAAGGTTGCTATTGGCATCGACAATCAGCTTCTTCAATTTAGGAAGGATCAATTCCATCGCCTCGAGATACACCCGCGTGCTCGTCACTTGCGGAGTCTTGCCGTATTCCGCGGCGACGGCGGTAAACCGTGCGGCGTCTCCTTGAGCTCGCTTGATTTTTCCATCGGAATACGAGTGAGCCTGATCGAGCAGCTGGTCCGCCTCACCGCGGGCTCGGGGCAGAAGGTCATTGGTATAGCCGTCGGCCTCATTCACGATGCGGAAGGCGTCGGAACGCGCCCCGGCGACGCCGCGGAATGCCTCCGCAGTCTCAGGCGGCGGCGATACGCTTTCAATGTTGATACTGGAGAGCAGGGCTCCCGTACGGTAGCCATCGATGATTGTCTGTGCCGACTTCAGTACATCACTTTGTATGGCTAGTTTCTGCGTGGTTAAAATGTCGTCGACCGTGGTGTGGGCGATGCGTCGAACGAGCTCAGATTCAACCGCCAAACCGACGGTCCGATCGGCATTTTGCGCTTGAAACAGAAAATCTCTCGGGTTGCTGACGGAGTACTGGATGACGACCCGAATATTCAATAGATTCTGATCCCCGCTGAAGAACTCGGAGTTGGCCGTCTGGGTTCGGCCAAGGATGCTGTCTGGGATCTCTCCTCCTACGACCCTGCGCCGCAACTCACGCACCTTGAGCTTGTAAACGGTGTCGATTGGCCACGGCAAAGCATAGTGAATGCCGGGGAAGACACGCGGCTCAACGACTTTACCCCATTGCGTAACCAATCCCTGTTGGTCGGTCTGAACGATATAGATTCCCGAAAGCAACCAGGCAGCGAGGAGATACCACAGGATGTGACGATATCGCCGGCCCCTGGGGGGTGTCGGTGTGTCCGCCGGAATTGCAGCCGGCACAGGTGGAGAAATGAGTATGCTCATTTCGAGGCTGCCTGCCCTTTCGTCAGGATCTTCAGCAGGTCAGAGTCAGAGCTGAGAATAATGGTGGTTTTGTCATCGAGGATCTTCTTGTACGACTCAAGCGTCCGGGTCAACTTGTAGAACTGTGGATTCCTGGAATACGCCTCACCGTAAATGCGGGTCGCTTTTGCGTCGCCCTTGCCACGGATCGTTTCCGCCTCCTTGTACGCTGCGGAGAGGATCCCTTCCTTCTCGCGATCTGCATTGGCGCGAATGGCCAACGCTTGCTCTTCACCTTCTGCGCGATACTGCATGGCAATCCGGCCGCGCTCTGCCCGCATGCGGGCAAAGACGTTCTGTTTGTTCTGCTCCGGCAAATTAAGCCGCTTGATGCGTACATCCTCAATGCTGAGGCCGTACTGCTGTAAGGCGGCGCGATCGCTGCTGGCAGTAATGCTCTGCAGTATCGAGGCACTCTGCAGCTTATCCTTGTCCGTCGAAACCAGGGCATCTAGATCCTCATTGCCAAAGGCGGCGGAGAGGCCGGACCAGATGATGTCGTGCAGGCGCATTTCCGCAGAGGGAACATCTCCTACGCTCTGCAGAAAACGGCTGGGATCTTCAATGCGCCAGGCAACATAGTTCTCGATGACCAGGTTTTTCTTGTCACGCGTAAGAAACTCCGATGGCGCAGGATTGTAGATTCTCAGGCGCTTGTCGAAGCGGAGAGCGGACTGGAAGAACCATTTCACGTGAAGTCCGGCTTGCGTAACCGTCCGCACCGGCCGGCCAAATTGCGTGATCAGGGCGAATTCCGTTTCGCTGACGGTGTAAAGCGACAGCGAGGCGAGCACCACGCCCAGGCCAGCAGCAATCAACAGCGTTTTGTTGCGTGTCATACCGGTTTACTCCGAGGGTAGTGGCCGAATTCCATTCGGCAGTTGGACACCGTTCTGCAACAGGTACAGTTGACGTTTGCTGGTAGTTTTGTCGACGATCAACTTGTTCCGGCCGGGAAGTACCTGCTCGACTGTTTCTAGGTAGAGTCGTGATGCCGTTACGTCCGGAGCCAGCCGATAGGCGTCGGCGGCAGACTCAAAGCGGCTGGCATCGCCGCTGGCGCGCGACGTGCGCCCCACCTGGAATGCTTTGGCATTTTCGAGCATTGCGGCCGCGTTGCCGCGAGCAAGGGCAATCTGTTCGTTGCTATACCCCTCTGCCTCGTTGATCAGACGGCTCTTCTCCTCAAAGGCATCGGACACTTCCCGGAAGGCATCGACCACTTCAATCGAGGGGTGAACATCCTCCAACTTCACCTGCAGCACGCGAACGCCCGCGCCGTACCGGCTAAGGCGGTCCTGCAATTCCTGCCGCGCGGCGGCCTCAATCCCGCGCCGGTTCCGGGTCATCACATCGTCGAGCGACGATGAGGTCACAACGCTCTGCATCACCGCTTCCGCGGCGGACCTTACGGTAAGATCTGCGTCGACCTGCCGAAAGAGAAAATCGTCGGGGTGCTCGGGGATGTAGTGCACCGTGGCATTGAGTTCAAGCATGTTCTGATCGCCGGAGAGCATCAAGGACTCTTCCGGAATGTTCTGAAAACGGCCACTGCGGTGCTGCACGTTCCATTCGTAGGCCGCCGGTTCACCCACGCCATTTCCGCTGGCATTCGATCGAAATCCAATCTCCACCACGCGCACCCGCTGCGCTCGTACGCGGATCAACGTGTCGATAGGCCAGGGCAGCTTATAGTGCAGGCCGGCCTGGCGATCGGACGGCAGTTTCCGTCCAAAGCGCTGAATAACGCCGACCTCATCTGTGCTGAGCATGTAAATGCCGCTCAGTGCGTACAGAGCGATCGCCTTGTAGAGAAGCGGTTTGCGGATACGCGGCCATAGCGCTACGAAGCGGGTGGCAAGCGAGCTGAACTCAAAATGTTCAATCCGGTCATTGATCCAATGAATGCCCTGGCCGATCCGTTGGCCGAAGGGGAGCCGCTCCCATTTCGCGGCCAGCCGTTGTTTCCATTCCCCGGCCGAGGAAACATGGAGCAAGCGCAGCGAGTTCATCATCACCAGGAAGGAAGAAAGCTGGTGGGTGACAGCGGCGCCTACCGGACCAATCTTGCCGGTTGCTGCGCACAGAACAGCGGTTGCATTAAAAAGGCCGGCGAAGAGAAATATGTTTTGCCAGGCGGTGCGGACCGCGCTCCGGCTGACGCGGAAGAACTCCGGTAGCCGCTCCAACGAATGAGGAAGGTAGACGACGTCGGCCGCTTCCGCAGTGACGTCGCTGGCTCCGGCCATGGCAATCCCGACATAGGCCGTAGCCAGAGCCGCTGCATCGTTCAGGCCATCGCCCGCCATGGCAGGTCTGTGGCCTTGTGAGCGGAGCTTCTCCAGCAATTCCACCTTCTGCGCCGGGAGCAGCCCGGCCTCGAGATGAGAAATCCCCAGTTGCTGGGCGATCAACTCTGCCGCTCGCTTTCGATCCCCGGTAAAGATCCTTTGATCGGTCAGGCCAAAGTCGCGCAGCGTGGAAAGTGCTTCGCGAGCTCCTTCACGCATGTGGTCGCGAAAGAGAATTGCGCCACGAAACACTCCCCCATCGGCCACAAGCACAGGTGTGGCCCCCTGTTCGTCGGCATCGTTGATAAATGATTCGAGCCCGGTGACGCCGTTTTCCCGCAGGAACTCCGCATTGCCGGCGAGAATCTGACGCCCATCCAGGTAGCAGAACGCGCCGCGCCCAGGGATAATCTCAGCGCTTTGCGGAGCGCGCGGAGTGATACGCCGCCGATCAGCCTCACTCACAATGGCTCGCGCCAGCGGGTGTGAGGAAGCATGTTCGGCCGAAACTGCCAGGGAGAGAAGCTCCTCTGATGTCACTCCAGCGGAAAGCAACTGGGAGATTTGTACCTTGCCCTCGGTGACGGTGCCTGTCTTGTCGAAAACGAGCACGTCCGTCTTGGCAGCGCGTTCAAGAACGTCGCCGCCTCGCACCAGGATCCCGCGCCGCGCCAACCCGCCAATCGCGGCGACCATCGCTGTGGGCGTCGCCAGAATCAATGCGCAGGGGCAGGCGACAATCAGCACAGACACAGTTCGCAGCCAGTCGCGGGTGAGGCCGTAGGTCAGAGCAGCGGAGAGCAGCAGCGCGGGAAGAAAGTACTTGGCGTAGCGATCGGCAGTCCGCTCCACCGGAGAGCGCCGCTCGCTGGCCTGCTTAACCAGTTCGACCACCTGGGCAAGTGTCGTATCTGAGCCGCTGCGGGTAACACGAATGCGAAGCAACACATTCTGATTCAGCGTTCCCGAAAAAACCTCATCGCCCGGTTTCTTATCCTGAGGCAACGGCTCACCGTTGATCGAACTCTCATCAACGGTAGAGAAGCCGCTTTCGATCACGCCATCGGCAGGAATGCGCTCCCCGCTGCGTACCAGAATCGTATCGCCAGGGTGCAGCTGTTCCGTCGATACGGTCTGTTCATTTCCGTCACGAAGCAGGGTCGCTGATCGCGGCATCTGCTCGACGAAGCGTTCGATGGCCGCGGTGGTTCGTTCCGCCGCATACGACTCCAATCCTTCGCCGACGAGCACGATAAACATAGCCTCGGCAGCCGCCAGGTATTCACCCACCAGCAGGGCGGCGACTACGGCCACGCAAAGAGCAATGTCGGCGGAGATCCGCTTTTCCAGAAGCGCCTGGATGGAACCGTAGAAGGTCTTGTACCCGGCGAGCAACGTAATAATGATCGCCGTGTTCACTCCGAACACGGTCCTGAAGATCCCGAGCCAGTTGAGCAGCAGCAGAATGCCCACGCCTGCCGCATAGGAGTAGTAGAGAATTCGTTGCCGCCGCTCGTCGCTCATTGCGCTAATGACTCCTTTTTCCCAGGACTGCCGCCTTGGCAATTGCCGCAGGAGGCCGACAACCGTACTTCTTGCCCTACCACAAAGGATGGGGCACCCGGTCCTTTGTGGCAGGGCAAGAAATACTCGCCTCTACCATCAGATCGCTCGCATCAGTCTCCTTTGTAGGTGATCCAGAATGGAGAGACCCAAACAATCTCTCCGTTGTCCTGCTCACCGCGCACGTAGTAGTAGCTGTTTTTACCCTTGTTCGGTTGGTTGTCACGCCAGGTAAATTGGACGTTCTGCGTATCTGGCGCATTGGAGTACACATACTTTCCGTCACGAATGATCACCACCTTGGCAAACTTCGAAGTCCCTTCCAGCTTGATGTTCAGCGTCGGTAGCGTGGTGGTGGAGAATTCGTCGCCTGCCAGGTAGTCCCCGCTTCTGACGTCGGCAAGAATCTCATCCGTGGCGGCGTACACGTGGCGCTTGCGGAAACCGTCGATCAGCGATTCGCGGGTCACATCCCCCTTCACCACAATGTTTGCGTAGCTGATGTGCGTGGACACGTGATCAGAGCTCGATTCAAAGCCGAGGCGGTAGCCTTTGTCGAGAGCCAGGCTGATGAATCCTTTGGGGCGCCATCCGCCGATAGAATCCTTCTCGCTGTTCGCCCGCGGCCCATCAGGGATTTCGTAGTTCTGTCGCATGCCCTGATAGATTTCGACAACCGGTTCGACTTTAGGGTCGTTGTCGCGCCAATCGGTGCCCATCGAGGTTGCGCTGGTGTGTGAGGCCGAGACGCCGTCGAACTGATGCAGATACGCATAGAGCATCTGCGTATCGGGTGCATGCGCGAAGTCGTTCTCCGAAGAGAGCGGCAGCCGGGGCAGCGGCCGGATACCGCGCTGCGCAAAGAGCACGTTACGGTGTCCTTCCGGATAGGGAACACTGCGTTCGTAAGCGAACAGTGGTGTGAACTTACCCGGCGCGTAAAACACGTCGGTCAACTTCTGAATAATCCACCAGGAGTATTCACGGCCGGCACCATTGTCATGGTCGCAGCAGCCAATCCAGTCCATGTCCGCGGCATCGAGTACGTAGCGCCATTGGTCGAGCAGTGTGCCGTCTCCACCGCCGTCCATAGATACCTCGCTGTGACGATGGAATTCGCCGCGCACGATGTGATAGGAGCCGTCAGGCCCTGCCTTATATTCGCGAATCGCCTTTTTCCCGGTCACTTCGACGCTCTCCCATGTGGACGCGGAGGGATTTCTCTCCGACTGGGAAAGCGCGACGACGGGGAGCACCTGGTCACCCGGGCCAAGATCCAGTTCCTGGCTCCATAGGTCGTTGTTGTAGGGATCCTTCGTTCCTTCACGCTCGCCCATGATCGAGCTTGCGGGCACGAATTTGCGGCGACCGTCCGACGAGTCGACGATCAGCAATCGCCCGGCTCCAGTCGAAAGCACTGCCGGACGATTATCAAGCAGGTTGTCAGAGTGATCGAGATAAATGGGCTTGGACCATTGCTTGCCATCGAAGGAGATCACATACTCCGACCACACCGTGCCGATAGGACTCCACCAAACGGGATGAGCGGTACGGAAGGCGATGGATACGCGCCCGGAGTCGTCGATGGCCAGACGGGGCAGGGTGTTCTTCGCAGTGGTTTGCACGCCCCCCTCGGGAGCCTGGTCGGGCTTACGGGTCACTGCGCTTTGCGTGTCGGGGTCGCGCGGTTCTCCGTCCAGCTGGCTGCCGGTGGCATCCGGGCGTGCAGTGGGTACGCCGATGAGATTCTTATCGATCGACGACTGAATGGTGACCAGCCGTCCATCCGGCTCGAGCGCGCGCAAGCGAATCGCGCGGCCTTTATAGAGTGCAATCCCCGGGCTCGAGTAGGCGCCGAAGTCCTGACCCCATCCTTCGCCGCCTTCTTCATAGGCGACCCAGAGACGGCCCTTGGGATCGAAGGCTATCGACGGATAAGCTTCATAACGAGCCGAGGCAGCGATGGGAACCTCCGCCTCCCACGAGTTGGACCAGATGCGCGCATAGACGTCATAGTTGCCATTGCGGTACGAGTCCCAGGCCACAGCGACGCGCCCCGCCTTGTCCGCCGCAATTGCCGGGTCCCACTCATTCTTGTCGGAGTTCGAGATCTTCTCCGGCGAGCTAAACGCCTTTCCATCCTGATGTGCGGTAAAGATGGCCGCCCGTCCGTCGCGCCATCCCTGCCACGCGACCCAGACTTTGCCGTTCGAATCGGTCACTGCGACTGGATCAATATCCGATCCGCTTTCTTTGGAAATCTGGATTTCTCCCTGTGGTCCTGACTGGTCAACCAGGCCAGCGAAAATATCGAAGTTGCCACCTCGATTTTCCGACCAAAAGACCCAGGGGCGCCCGCTCCCATCGACCGCGACCGCTGTCCGGTATTGATCTTTGCCTGCTTTCGTTACGGCGACGGGCGGCTGCCACGCTCCGCTTGAGTACTTTTGCAGCCAGATCTGGTCTCCACCTACAGGTTGCCGAAGTGGGAAAAAATCTTTCAGCGGCTCGTGCAGAGGCGCGGCTAACTTCACATGGTCGGGGCTATGGTGGAACTCGACATAGGCCAGCCAGGCGTCCCCGTTCTTATCTCTTGCAATCGATGGATAATCTTCCTCCTCGGGCGTGCTGGTCAGGCGGTAGGCGGCCGGCACTCGATCGATATAAACCCTCTCTCCCAGACGGTAAATGCCCTTACCGTAAGAGAGATCAGAAGCGCGGAATTTGAAATCTCCCTGTGCGGTGGTGAAAGAGAACTCACTGCTCTCGGTCACTCGCTCCACCGTCAAAATAAATCCATTGGGAACAATGGGCGCGCCGCTGCCACCGGAAGAGCCGATGAAACGGATATCTGGATGGGTGGAGAGATGGAACAACTGTCCGTCGATATTATCGCCGGCAGCGAACTTCCACTCGTTGGCCGTAATCTTACCGACTCGCTCTCCGGAGAAGGTTCCATCCCACCGGGTTGGTGCAGTATCCGTTACGCCAAACAGCACACGATACGAGACCGTGCTTTGTGCATGCAAAGAGATGCTAAGAGCGAGTGGGAAATAACCCAGTAAGGCCAGCAAAGTCTTCTTCACAAAAAGCTCCATGGCAACGCGCTGCACGCTGGGGCGTCAGGCGGCTTTGAACAGGGATTCACGTGGGGAAAGAAACCTTCCCGCCCAACGTTAAGCATTGGGGACACATCGGGAAAGGCGTCTAAAGATCTAAAAGGGGAAACTGAGAATGAAGGTCAACAACAACAATGAGGAGGAGCCTGCTCAATGCGCAGCCGGAGAGCGTGGGGCCTTTGAAGTTCAATTCGCATAAGGGATACGCGTCTCCGATGACAATGATGGATGAGGAGTAAACCGTAAGTCAAAACTTTTGAAGAGAATAACATCCTTATCGCGCAATGAGCGCAAATATTTGTTTTCTTATTTTGAATTTCCATCGCCCGCGTTAGCTCCTCGGATCTAACTGCGTGAAAAAGTGCAACGCTGGCTTGCAAAACTGCGAGCCAGCGTTGCCGTCGAGAAAGAAATCAGAACGCGAGGTGCAGGGCCAACTGCAGAATTCGGGACTGGTTGCCCGTTTGTAGCCCGGTCACCTGGCCAAAAGCGCCGTTGCCATACAGGGTGTTAGGGTTTGCCAGGTTGGCGTGGTTAAAGACATTCAGAGCCTCGGCCCGGAACTGTAGCGTGGTTATTTCAGCAACCTTGAAATCTTTCAACAGGGATGCATCTGTAGCGGCCAGCGCCGGTCCTCTCCCGAATGTGCGGCGAGCATTACCGAAGGTAAACGCAGGATTTTGTGCAAATGCGGAAGTATCAAACCACTCGTGTGTCTTCTGTGCCCTGGGGCGTGAGCCAGAAAGATCATTTGGATTACCGACCAGGTTTGGCCGAACTCCATCGGAGTATGTTCCTGTGTTATTGGTGGAGTCGAGGACGCCAAGCGCTGTTCCAGAGTGGAGCTCTGAGATCGCCCCGACTGTCCAACCAGCAGCGAGCGCGTTCACTAGAAACGAGCTGGGATGAATCCGTTTTCCCGGCCCTATCGGAAGCTCATAGAGTGCACTCCCAATCACGCGATTGCGAATATCGTTCCCTGAAAGCCCAAACCGGTCCCGCGGGTTGTAGTAATCGGTGAATGCATCGTTGGTTCCCGAATATCCTGCGTTGTAGTTCGCGAGCTCATTTCTCGACTCCTGGTTGTCAATGAACTTTGACCAGGTATAGTTCAACGCATACTGGAAACCGCCCACGTAGCGCTTTTTTATGCCCGCATTAAACGCGTTGTAGCCGGATTGCCCCACGTCCGCCGCAATGATGCTGACGTTCCCGAATTGCGGGAATGGGCGAAGCGTTTGCGTGTTCTTGGTCGTTGGCAGCAGGGCCATGTTGGCGGGCGAGACCTGGTTGGTGTTTTCCGCGTTGGTGGCAGACAAATGATGGCCAAAAGTCCCCAGGTAACCGAGGGTCAGCAACACCTGATTGCCTACCTGCTGCTCGATGTTAAGGCTTCCCTGGTACAGATAGCCACTTACCCGATCGCGCTGAAAGTATTGCGGAGCCTGGACGACCTTTTGGCCCACGGGCACGGCGCCGTAGGCGGGGGTTAATTGCGCCGGAGTGGGAATGGCCGCCGTTCCCGTGCCTTCGGTTGCGTTGTTCTTCAATACAAATGCGGGTGTCCCCGTACCGGCATTGGGAGAGGAAAGGCTGATCTGCTTAGCAAATCCGGTATAGGCGACGATCGGGGTGGCCTGATCATATTCACCAGGATAGAGAATCGCGGCGCCCCCGCGCACGACCGTGCTTTGGCTGGCCGTATACGCGAAGCCGAGATGGGGGCCGATATTGTGGTAATCCCAATTATTCGCATACTTGCTCACGCCGTTCAGCCCGGAGAATTGGATAATTCCAGGGGTGCCGGATACCGGATTGATGGTTGTCGGGTCAAACGAGTTCTGGCGGTTGTGTTCTTCCGCGCGCGGCGCGTCGAGATCGTAACGGATGCCGACGTTCAAAGTAAGTCTAGGTGTCACACGCCAGTCATCCTGCGCATAAAATCCCCATGAATATGATGTCGTGAGCAATGTTTCCGCCTGTTGCAGGGTGGCAGAATTCACCCTGCCAAGCAGGAGATTGGCCAGGCTACCCAAAGCTGGATTAGTGCTGATACCCGTATTGGTGAATGCAAAGGAGCCACCCGCGGTGGGGAAGTAGTTGTCGGTGTTATTCGATGTGCGCAGTTCTCCGCCGAATTTGAATTGGTGGTTGCCTCTCTGCAGAGAAATGTTATCCACATACTGGTTGCTGTTAATCGGTGTCTGCAGCCTTTCCTGCTGGGTTGTATTGCCGAAACCTGCGAGCCCGGAAAGAGTAACTGTGGGGAAAAAGGCTGCGTTGGTTCCCTGGATGCCAATCTGAGAGGCCAGGGTTGTGTTGGCTCCGGCGGAGATGCTCAAAGCCTGCCTGCGCGAGTATGTGAAACGAAATTCGTTGATCAACGTCGGTGTGAAGTTGTGGTACCACGTGCCCGAAGGATTGTAATAGTAGTTGTGCGCCAGCACGCCAAAATTGTCGGTTCCCGGAGTCGGGTAAATCGAGGCGGTGGGCTCATGATCGGTTTGTGCTAAGAATCGGCCAAAGATGCGATCCTTCTCGCCGAATACATGATCAATCCTTGCAACGTAGACGTCGTATATACCCTGGGTTGGATCATTGGCGCGGAAGTTGGAGATGTTTGGCGCCGCGCCGGCGACATTCGGTGCAGGATACAACTGCACCAACTTCAGCGCCACCGGGTCGAGTTCATCCGGCGGCAGAACGTTCAACCTCCCGTTGTACGCCGCCTGCTTTCCGGTGTTCGGATCAATGACCGGTGTGGAGAAGGCTGAGAAGTCGCCTGTGATTTCGGCGGGGGTCGGTACGTTGATAATCTGAGTGACGCTCGAGGTTTGCCGGCGGCCCTCATAGTTGAAGAAAAACTGTGTTTTGTCCTTCTTGATAGGCCCCCCGAGGCTGGCGCCGAATAGGTTGTAGCGAAGTTCCGGGTTGGTCTTGGAAAAGTAGGGTCTGGCCTGCAAGTCGTCGTTTCGGAAGTATTCGTATGCTGCCCCGTGGAATTGATTGGTCCCTGACTTGGTCGTCATCTGGATCACCGCGCCGCCACTGCGGCCCAGCTCCGCCGCGTAATCGCTGATGGAGAGATTGAACTCCTGCACCGACTCGATTGGTGGGTCAAACATGAGCGTGGGAACGCCGAGCAGAAGATTTTGGACGTTTCCCCCGTCCACCAGGTAGTTGGCGTTATTTCCGCGGCCGCCTCCCACCGCAAAGGTTGCGCTCGATCCCGTGCCGTTGCCGACAACAAACCCGCTTAAACGCTGCAGCTGGGAAGATCGGCGGTCAATCAGCGGCATATTCGTGATGGTCTGGTTCTCGACCACGTCTTCTACCGCTGAGGACTGCGATTGCAAGAGGGGAACGGTAGCATCGGCACTTACGGTCTGGGTGATTGCACCCACAGCCAGAGTCACGTTGACGGTGCTGACGACTCCCGTTTCGACGATAATCCCTTTTTGATCCTGTGTTTCGTAGCCGTCCTTCTTGACCTTTAGATCGTAATGTCCCGGCAAGAGGAGAGGAAAAGAGTAGTAGCCTTCGTTAGTCGAATGCTGTTGCCGGGTATCACCGCTTTCCACACGGGTGAGCGTCAACTGTGCGTTCGGAACCACCGCTTTGCTTGTATCCAGCACCTGGCCTGAAACTTGAGAAGTTTGTGCAAAAGCGGAGCAGGAGCCGAGCAGAACCGCCAAACCGCTGATTAGGAAAGTATATTGGATGAAAGAAAGCGAATATGTTTGCAAAGAGCGGAGAGACATGGCGACGCCTTTCTTTGTCGTCAGGGACGAGGACCACCGGCGAACCTCGGGTTCAAGCCTGTGTTGATAGCCCAGACTGATAACCGGCGGGCGAGCCTGGGCAGGGGCCGAGGGCTCGTTGGACATCTTCACTATCAGTGAAGATGCATTAGCAAAATGGAAAAATTGCCAGGCAGGAGGCCCGGCACAGCGAACAACATCGCTTGGCCGTGCCGTAGTGTGTTGCGGGTTGTGACGTACGTTCCATGTCGATCAAGATCGTAGGTTGCTAAACCTGTATGGGCAGCTTACCGAGTTCCAATTCCTGGATGGATTCTGTTGAATTGATATCGGTTTTTACCACCGGACCGTCGGCGGCTAACTCACTGCCCGCAATATTCGATTTGAAAATTGGCCACAAGAGCTGGGCGTACCAAGGATCCCCCTCGTAGTGCGAGATGCCATACTCTCGGGGATATTGGCGGGAGATGTGGGCAGTTCCAAAGATCACGTCCCACAGAAAAAACATGTTGCCGAAGTTACCCTTGTAGAAACCGATTCCATCATCTGTGCTCGAGGCATGATGCGCATGATGCGTCGCCGGTGTCGAGATGACTCGCTCGACCGCCCAGGCAATCGGGTGAAGCGCCGGATATCGGTAGAGCGGCTTGTCCCAGGGAATACTGGAATGGGCCAGCGTGGTAATGGTGGACTTCACGCCGAGTACGACGACCGCGGCTGGTCCAAACCCAAGATACACAAGGCTGCTGGTGAGATAGGTCTGCGAGAAAAATATAGAGTAAATGGCATTTTGACGTCCGGCCATCGACATACCCATGTAGGGAGCCGAGTGGTGCGTCCGATGAAATCTCCACAGCCATGGAATCTCGTGATGCACCCGGTGGTACCAGTACTGGGTAAGATCGTCCGCAATGCAGAGAATGAGAACGCCCCAGAAGAACGAAACCCAGCCAAAGACATTGTCTTGGCGTGGAAATAGAAGGGGAAGCGCCGTCAGGCTGAACCAGGCAAAGAATGGAGCAAAGACCAGTTTTGGAATCGCGAAGGACGCGAGATCAAGTGCCTTTTCATTGCGGGTCCACTCGCGACCATAGAGCCCAAATGAAAACTCAACCACACCAAGAACGATGATGAAGAGCATGAACCAGTAGCCATGTGTATGGTCTGAAGAGGCATGGTGGATGCCTGAGGCGCTCCCTGTAGCGGACCGCGCATTCTCCCAAGGCTTGCTGCCGCTTAGGTACAGCGTAAGAAACATCAGCAGCACGGGCAACGCATAGATGAATAAGCTGAGAGCTGCGTTCCTTATCATCCTGCGTTGAACAGTGGGATCCATCTTCATAATCTGCTCGCAATTCCTCTCTCGCTGGTGCAGCTACTGACCCAGCAGCCTTTGCGTAATCCATAGCCCCCCGGCAAGGATCAACAGGGGCACCAGGGTTACCGCGGCTCCGACAGCAATTTTTCGCAACAACAAACTAAAATCCGCAATCCGCATAGGTCACACATCGGAAGGCAAGTAGCTTTAAACGCAGTACTTACCTCGGGCACGAAAGTGTTTTGTTTTGGGTGTGAGGCAGGATCAGGAGGGTCGGGTTCTTAGGCTTGAATATTCAGTAGAACTTGCCCACGACACATCTGTCTCGCTACCCGCTGAGACGGGCAACAACAACCAATAAGAGACGAAATGTTCAGCAACCGATAGGTTTGCATAGGGTCAAGTGTTGCGACCAGAAGTAGCGCCGCTGGACCGATGATGCAGTTAGACCCGGTTTTTGTCAAGCCGGATTTGTCCCCCAAATGATGCTGGCAACGATTGGATTGCGAGGTTCAGTCCTTTGATTTAAAGTCGACCCATGTTGTTGCTCCACAAGGCGGCCAGTCTTTGTCTGCACCCGAGTGCGGTCCCCGGCCAGAAGTTCCACCCTTGTTGTTGAGCGTTCTCGAGTCTCCATTCGCGAATGGTCGTTGAGCGCGGCCCGGCAAAAGTTGCATCAGGCGACTGACCAGTTACGAACCTCCAGCCCACGTCAAAATTGGGACCGATACTGCAACCAAAGGATTGACCATGAAGCCCCGAAGCCTCCGGTTGTTGTTTTGCATACTCTTCGCAGCGCGTCTCAGTGCGATCCCACCCGCATTGCTGGGCGCCTCTCCGGCCGGCACCTGGGTAGGCGCTGCGAAAGTCAATGGAAAGCAGGTGCCGTTTCGGCTCGAGCTTCGAGGAATAGGAGAGAGCGTTCAGGGAATTCTGGTCAACGGCACACAGAGCTCTCGCTCGTCGAGCGGAAGCCTCTCCAATCATCATCTGGTTTTGCATTTTGATTACTACGCCAACACGTTGGACGCGACACTGAGCGATGGAACTCTCAACGGCACATTCGGCGGCCATTCGCCTGACATACCGATCACTGCTCATTTAAACGAAAAAACCCCTGCGCCCTCCGCAGGTGCTCCCAACATTTCCGGAGATTGGAGCGTAGCTGTTCAAGGCCCTAAAGGAGAACACGCCTGGAAACTCCGCGTCCATCAATCAGGGGCAAGTATCGTGACCGTGATTGAACGCATTGATGGCGACACCGGCAACCTGTACGGACAATGGGACGAGGGAAAATTCACTGTGAGCCACTTTACCGCTGCCGGTCCGTCGTACGCCGAGTTGCTCCCGCAACCGGCCGGCACATTGCAACTTGTGACATTCGCGCATGGGGGAGGATTGCTGACGCTGCCGGCCCGTCGGGTCGAGGCCGGGAAATCCGGGAAGCTGGAAGCGGCCGACGATCCTCTACAACATACTTTGCTGAAGAATCCTACGGAGCCTCTGGCATTCAGTTTTCCGGATCTGAATGGAAAGCGGGTTTCCAATACAGACCAGGAATTCCGTGGAAAGGCGGTCATTGTCTCCATCGGTGGAAGCTGGTGCCCAAACTGTCAGGACGAAGCTCCTTTTCTCGAAACCCTGTATCAAAGGTTTCACTTGCAAGGCCTGGAGATCGTCGAGGTAAGCTTCGAGGAAGAATCGCAGTTGAAAAATCCTGCGCGATTGAAGGCCGTTATTCGCCGTTACGGCATCACCTATCAAGTGCTGCTGGCGGGGACCCCGGACCAGCTCAACGAAAAGTTCCCCAGGGTCGCAAATCTCAACTGCTGGCCGACAACGTTCTTCATCGGAAGAGATGGGACCGTAAAGGCGATCCACACCGGTTACTCAGGACCCGCCGCTGGGAAGGACAATGACGAGCTACGCAGCGAAACCGTCGCTCTCGTCCAGGATCTGCTATCACGTGATTCCGTGGGAAAACCTTAGATCCGCGGAACTTTGGTCCTTCCGCCAGCGTATCTCTCCACATCTCCAGGCTGGAAAGGACCTCTTATGTCGCTGCCCATTCGCCCCCTACCGTTATCACCATTGTTGGCGCTGTTAGGCGCCATTGTCTTCTTCTCCGCCGGCGAAACATCCCTGGCACAGAACTCGGGCGTTGATCTTGCGCTCCATGCCAACTCCAACGCCAGCGCCGTGAAGATCGGCCTGCCCGCCTATCCTGGTGCCACTTTTTACAAGGATGCTGACAACGACTCCGCAGCCGACCTCGGCCTCACCATCAATGAGTTCCACTTCAGCCTCTTGGCCGCAAATTACGTGACCAGTGATTCGCCGGAAAAAGTGTTGGCCTTCTATCGCAAACCGCTGTCTCGCTACGGTGAGGTGCTTGAGTGCAATCAGGGCAACCCTGTCGGCGCCCTCAAAGTCACCCGCAGCGGGCTGACGTGCGGCCAGGCAGAAGGCAATGGCAACGCCAACTCCTCCACCAATCACGAACTTCGTGCTGGTTCTCCCAATCAGTTCCGGATTGTCGGTATTGACGATTCTCATCCCGGAGCCACCCGTTTCGGACTCGTCTACCTTGAGCTGCCAAAGGAAAGCAGCGAAAAAACAAACTAGCTCGGGTTACCCTAATCCGCATGAGCACGCATCAGCGCTTCCGCGCCCTGCTGGAGACGGCTGGCTCCGGCCCCAGGTTTGTCATCGCGCGCCTGCCGTTTGAACCCGAGAAAGTATGGAAGAACCGCCCCGGCAAACGGGTCAAAGGTACCATCAACGGCGTACCCTTTCGCACGTCACTGTTCGGCTCCGCGGCAAAGGGATATGGACTGGTGGTGAACAAAACACTCCAGAAGTGTGCTCACGCTTATTCCGGCAAGATGGCGGAGTTCGTGCTCGAACCGGATCTCGAGCGACCTTCTGCCACG
>Ga0210391_10002108_pt1 | contig 17427 bp, 16 predicted proteins | sample IncBWC12OmetaG_FD_160573 | JGI IMG/M metagenome (GOLD analysis project Ga0210391, IMG submission 160573) | Forest soil microbial communities from Barre Woods Harvard Forest LTER site, Petersham, Massachusetts, United States - Inc-BW-C-12-O ... | reverse complement strand
TCAATATCACGCCAGCTCACGAGGCGGACCACGTCACCATGGGAATTTCCCTAATAATGTCGACCCGCGGCGTGGGGCTGTTACCCGCCTACGCGCAGAACTTTCTACCCGCGTCTGTGACGAGCCGCCCTCTAAAAGGGGATGTGCCAACTGTCGATCTGGTCCTCGGCTACAGAAAGTCGAACCAGTCCCCGATCCTCAAGCTTTTGCTTTCAAGAGTGGACGAGTTGGTCGCTCGGGCGTCGAAGAAGATCCGATAAAATTAGTCTCCCTTATCGTTGGTATGGCCGTGCGCCGCCTCTTCGTCGCTTTGCGCTAGCTGACCCACCCGGCCTTTGGGTTATCATCCCATTCCGATCTGGAACTCCTTATTGGACAGCCATCGGACAGTCGACGTGCAGATCCGTTTTCGGAGCAACTTGCCGAATCAATGGAACGTCTGTCGGCAACGATGATCCCAACCAGACGTGTACTTCCCTTGCTGTGCGCGCCTAATGGTTGGTCATTGATCGACACGCGCGATACATGCGCTGTCCGCGAGAGTCACTTAGGGAGCAATAAAGAATCCTAAGAATCGTTAGGTTATGAGGCCAACAAGACTAGTATTTTCAACAACTTACAAGACGCGGGTGGCCCTCGAAAAGCCTTGTAAGTAGGGGTAAGGAATCCTTATTGGACAGTTAAAGGACAGTCGCCGTATCAGCTCTGCTAATGCCCTTTTAGAGGCGAGAATTATCGCAATTATTACCGCCGTAAAGGGCGCGGATCTAGGTTGATTTGCAGTTTCAAGTATCCGTGCTCACGCGCCTAACAGGTCACAGAGGCATGGTAGCCAACTCATCGACCACGGGAAAAACCAATCCCGAGTTTGCGGAGTTGCCACACAAATACCGAAACCACCGCCCAAGCCACGGTAGCAGCACAAAGCACGGCCCCGGCTGAATGCGCCGGTAAGAACTGCCAGATGATTACGGCGAACACAAGAAGGCCAAGGCTCCCCATGGCCGAGCCCGCCGCATCTACACTGGCCGCCTGTCTTCCCCTGACCGTTCCGCTCATACCCTTTTTTTCTTTCTGTTGCTTTTCGTGCTTTTCAATAAGCGTCGCACTCGCTGGGAAAATTGCGGGGAACGCGAGCAGAAGCCCCGCAATGACCGGTCCGTAGCGCTGCGCCACGAGACCGGCAATAGCCGTAACGAGGCCGCCGAAGAGAAAACGCAGCGCGTACTGGGTCCACTTCGAGTCCCGAAGCGCAGAACCATCCACGCTAACAGGCATTCTCATTTCAGCGCCACACTCCAGAGGCCGAAGGCGACTGCAAACCATACTGGCATGGCGCCGAGTGTCACCCAAAGTGCCCTGAACGGATATCGCATCAGAATCCAACTGGCCACTGAAGCGAAAATGAAGAATGCAATGGCTCCTGCAATCATCGAACGCGCCTCAACTGCAGCGTAGGGCGCTCCTTTAGTCGCCACTGTCAGGCCCAGCGTCGCAAGTGCCACCGAAGGAGCCGCTCCGAACAGCCCGGCAAAGCTCTTGGGCTTAAGCACGTCCCCGATCAGCGCGAAGATCGACACCATGACTCCGCCAACGAGGAAACGGATGAGTATCTGGATCATCGCATTCCCGATTTCACCAGCTTTAGAGCCTGTCCAGGCCCTTTGATTCCGAGCACTTTGTATTGTTCGCCCGAAAGGCTGTGGTAATTCACGAAAAACTCTTCGAGTTCACGACAGAACTCTTTGCCCAGGTCATCAATTGTTTTTATGTCAGCCCAGCTATGGGCATCCTGCTCAACGGCGACAATTCTGTCGTTGCGTATCTTTTTCTTCTTTTTCTTATCCCCTTGCTCGCCCTGAATCACTCCAATGAGGCGACAACTCAGCGCGCATCCGGCGAAGGCGGGTTCATCCATTAACACCAGTACATCCACGGGGTCGCCGTCATCGGCTTTGGTCGAGGGAACAAATCCGAAGTCATAGGGAAAGGTCATTCCTGCAGGCAGAACTTTCTTTAGTTCGAAAATGCGCTCGTCGTCGTTGAAGGCAAACTTGTTTCGGCTCCCCTTCGGGGTCTCGATGACGACCCGGAGCAGGCCCTTGTCAACGCTGAACGGATTTAACTCAATCGGATTTGCCAATGCTTTTTTCCTGCTGACCCTCTTGCTCATCAATTCTCCTTAAGCCAACCGAACCAGATGCCGGGGAGTGGGATAAGGTTTGCTTTTGAAAACCAACCTCCCCCCGCAAGACAGCATCGAAACGCGACTTACATTCGACATTTTGCACTAGCGGAGACTGAAACAGGAGACCACTATGGAAGCGCCTCCTCGACATACCTCGGGCGATCAGGCTCAACTGCCAGACCGACGACTCTGGCTCAAATCGGCAGCGGCAACACTGGCGTCAGCATATGCCCTTCCTTCATTCGTCACAGCGGCATCGAGCCAGAACTCCGGCCGGCCTGAAAAGGCCATCGAGAGCAAGATGGTCGGCTTCATGCTGGCCCACGAGCAGTTCACAGTGCCGCAGGTGATTGATATCGGCGTTTCTGCAGAGCAGGCCGGCTTCGATCTTCTGGCGACCAGCGACCACTTTCAGCCTTGGCAGGCAAATGAAGGCCACAGCGGTGAAGCGTGGGCTACGCTGGGTGCCTTATCCCAACGCACGCAGCGAGTGTGGATGGGAACGACCGTTACCTGCCCTACTTTTCGCTACAACCCAGCGGTGGTTGCCGAAGCTTTTGCAACTCTGGATTCCCTCGCGCCCGGCAGGATTTTTCTAGGGATCGGGTCCGGAGAAGCGCTAAATGAACAGGCGGCAACCGGTTCATGGCCAAAATGGCCCGAGCGATCCGAACGACTTGTCGAAGCCACTGAAATCATTCGGCAGATGTGGACAGGCAAACCAATTGCGCATCAGGGAAAGTATTACAACGTGGATGCAAGACTCTACGACCGGCCGGAGAAAACGATTCCCCTGCTAATGGCGGCCAACGGCCCGAAGGCGATGCGCCGTGCCGGGCAATATGGCGACGGCCTCGTTACGGATCCGAAGACGTGGAAAGAGCACAAATCAGAGTTTGAGATGGGAGCCAAGTCAGCCGGCAAGGATGCCAGCCGGATGCCCGTTCTCGTCGAACAGTATGTGGTGGTTGGCGAAAAGAAAGACGCAGAGGCGGCCGCGGAGTTATGGCGCTTCGGGCCCAAGGCCTTCAAGTCGTACTACAACGTCCGTGATCCGGAGGAAATCCAGAGCAGGGCGGATGCGGAGATACCGTTGGAGACAGTTTATGGAGACTGGCCGGTCGGCACCGACCCGGAAGCTCACATCAAAACCATCACAGATCTCTTCAGCAGCGGAGCCACCATCGTGAACATTCATTCAGGCCAAGCGGATCAGAAACGAGTCGTTGATTTTTACGGCAAGGAAGTGCTGCCCCGAATCAAGCGGATTTCAGAATCGCGTACGTAGCGCAAGATCCGGCAACGGCGAGGTGCGTGAGCGGCATCGTAGGTTTCCCAGATCGAACACGAGGAGATGAAAATGGCTGCCAAAAAGAAGAGCACTTCCCGAAAATCAGGACGCCGCAAATACGGCAAGGCTGCCGGCAAATCGGTGGAGCGCGCGGTGCACCGCGAGAAAAAGGGATCGCTTCGATCAGGCAAAGGTGGCGCGGTCAAGAGTCGCAAGCAGGCAATCGCCATCGGACTTTCCGAAGCGCGCAAAAAGGGAGCTAAGGTTCCAAAGAAGAAGGGCTCGTAAGCCGAGTGCCTCGTTTCGCACGGTCATCATATTTTCTCCAGGAGAACAAGTTATGAAAGCAATCAGCTATCAAGGCCCGCGCAAGATGTCGGTATCAAGTCATTCCAAACCCAAAATCAGGAAACCAACCGACGCTTTGCTGCGAGTCACAACAACCGGTATTTGCGGCAGCGATCTGCATATGTACGATGGCCGAACTCCGTTGAGCAAAGGTACTGTCGTCGGCCACGAGATAATGGGGGTAATCGAAGAAGTTGGCGAGGCCGTCGAGAGCATCAAGCCGGGCGATCGCGTGGTGCTGCCCTTCAATATCGCCTGCGGTTTTTGCTTTAACTGCCATCGCGGCCACACGGAAGCCTGCCTGACTATGAACCCCGAGGAACCGCATGCCGCCTATGGTTATGCAGGAATGGGCCCGTATCAGGGCGGGCAGGCGGAATTTGTGCTGGTGCCGCACGCCGATTTCAACTGTCTGAAGCTGCCGGGACAGCCGGGTGATCAGTGGGAAGATGACTTCCTTCTTCTGTCGGATGTGTTTCCCACGGCATTCCACGCAACCGAACTTGCATGCGTGAGCGCGGGTAAAACGGTTGTCGTCTTCGGCGCCGGCCCGGTGGGCCTCCTCTCCGCCTACTGCTCGCTGCTCAAGGGTGCGTCCGAAGTCTACCTTGTCGATAGCATTCCTGAACGTCTTGAAAAAGGGCGCGAATTGGGAGCGATTCCAGTAGATTTTAGCCACGGCGATCCCGTAGAGCAGATCTTCAAGTTGCGCCAGCAAAATCATGGAATACAGGACGGGCTGCGGCCAGGGGAGGAGAAAATGAAGGGTGTGGATTGCGCGATCGACGCGGTTGGTTATCAGGCTCGAAAGGATGCCGACCCCAAAAAGGAAAAACCGATGCAGGTCCTGGAGAACTGCCTTAAGGTGGTGAATCCGACGGGCAGCATCGGGATGATCGGCGTGTACATGTCCCCTGACCCCGGCGCGAAAGGCGACGCTAAACAAGGAATCTTTCCCTTTCCGGTGGCCGAGTTTTTTGACAAGGGCATAAGCATGGGAAGTGGCCAGGCGCCCGTGAAGAAATATAACGAATACCTTCGCGATCTGATTGTGAATGGGCGCGCAAGGCCAGGCCAGATTGTGAGCCGTCACATCGATATCGATGACGCTCCCGACGCCTATGACAAATTTGATCAGCGAATTGACGGCTACACGAAAGTGCTGATTCGCTTCCCGCAAAAAAAGGCGGCATAGACAGTACTCTTGTCTTATCCGTTAGAAATGAGCGTCGAATCCCAAGCAGTCGTTCCGTAGGGATTCGACGTTTTTTGTTTCAGAGTGCTCGTATTCGTAGGGCAATAGCAGGGCATGGGCGGTACCAATGGCTCGGAAGCTTCAACGCGGACGCGGGACGCGCAGCGTAATTCCGGAAATCGCTCCGGCGGGCGGCACGGCTTCTCTGGATGCCGCGCGGCCCTCTGCTCTTAGCAACTTCAAGCGATTTCTCAGGGTACTAGGGCCAGGCCTCATCACCGGCGCTTCCGACGATGACCCGTCCGGTATTGGCACGTATGCCATAGCAGGTGCTTCGTTCGGCTTCAATACGCTATGGATGGCGCTCGTAACTCTTCCGATGATGGCCTCCGTGCAGTATATGTGCGCCAAGATTGGAATGGTTTCGGGTCGCGGTCTCGCCGGAGTGCTGAAGACCCATTACCCCAGGAATCTCGTCTATGTCACTGTGTTTGCCCTGGTAATCGCAAATTCTATCAACGCGGGAGCGGATATCGGCGCTATCGCAGCCGGAATAAACCTGCTAGTCCCGATTCCCATCTGGTCTCTGATCATACCCATTGCCCTGTCGGTGATCGCGCTCCAGATCTGGGGTTCGTACCGCCTGATCGCCAATATCTTCAAGTGGCTCACCCTGGCCCTTCTGGCCTATGTCTTTTCCGCATTCTTCTCGAAACCGGATTTCGCGGAAGTCATGCGCGGAACCTTCGTTCCGAATTTTCCGTGGAACCGCACCTTCCTCGCGCTAACCGTCGGAATCTTAGGAACGACGATTTCTCCTTATATGTTCTTCTGGCAATCGAGCCAGGAGGTCGAAGAAGAAATTGCGGCGGGCCGCAAGACTCTGCAACAGCGCAAAGGATCTACGGACGCCGAGCTTCAATATGCCGCGCTGGATGTGAACCTGGGAATGCTCCTGTCGAATATCGTCATGTACTTCATCATCCTTTCCACTGCTGCAACCTTGTTTAAAGCTGGCAAGACCAACATTCAAAGTGCGACCGATGCCGCGCAAGCATTGCGACCTCTTGCGGGACGTGCTGCCGAAGCGCTCCTTGCAATCGGACTGATCGGCAGCGGATTTCTCGCAGTTCCTATTCTCACGGGCTCAAGTGCCTACGCTGTCGCCGAGGCTTTCGGATGGAAGCATGGTTTTGATAAGCATCCCAACCGGGCGAAGGAATTCTACGGTCTGATCACCATCTCGACATTGCTCGGGATGCTGATCAATTTTGCAGGAATTAATCCCGTCAGTGCATTGTTCTGGACCGCCGTCATCAACGGTTTTCTCGCGCCTCCCCTGCTCATCCTTATTCTCAAGATTTCAAATGATCCCAAGATTATGGGCAAGCGAGTGAATGGAAGAATACTGAATATTGCCGGTTGGATAACCTTCACCGCTATGGCAGGGGCTGCCGTCGCGCTCATTGTTACGTGGGGGCAGTAGAATCCGCGTCGAGATCAGCTAGAACTTAAGAGGCCAGCCGGCCCGAATCGCTATCACGCTGACCTGCCGCCCATTCCATCAGCTTTGCGCGACTCATGAAATTCAGAATCCGCTCGGGATTGATCTGCGCTTTCAATGCAGCGGCAAGCCCGAACTCGATAAATTCCAGTTGCGATGGACCATGGGAGTCAGTGCCGATAGAAATCCGGCAGCCTGCTTTACCGGCGAGACGGATCAGATCGATGCTCATGTCCTGACGATCCGGATAAGAGTCGATCTCGACCGCCTTGTCCAACCCCGCAGCGACCGCGAATACCCGTGACCAATCGGCACTCAGTCCCAGCCGGAAGTTATAAATGCGTCCGCGCGGGTGTCCGAGTATCTGGATCGCGGGATTGCGGAGTGCCGCTAGATAACGGTCGGTCTGATCATCTTTTTTGCGCAGGGAGGAATGAAAGCAGCCCAGAACGATATCGAGCTCACCTAGCGCTGAAACCTCCATATCGACCTGACCAGCGGGATTCAGGTTCACTTCTATCGAGCGCAGCGTCTTGCCTGCAGCGCCCAGAGACTCATTGATGGCAGCAATTTCTTCCGCCTGTTGCCGTAGCTGCTCCTCATTGATGCCTCCTGCTATCTTCAAACCTTTTGAATGGTCGGTGATGGCGATGTATTCATAGCCGCGAGCATCTGCCGCTTCCGCCATCTCCTGAATCGAGGCGGAGCCGTCACTCCACTCTGTGTGCATCTGCAGATCTCCTCTGGCGCGGGATGCCCAGGAGAGCTGCTTTTCAAGGATCGCCCGCACTCGTGTTCTCGTCAGGAAATTCTCACGTATATCGGGAGGAGAACCAACGGTCGGCGAGGATTCAATCCACTTACCGATAGCTTTTTCGAGGTAAGGCCCCACGCACGGCAATTCCGTCAGCGATCGGCCCGCGTGATACAGCGACGATGCCTCTTCTGGCCACAGCAAGGCCCTGCGCGAAGCGCGGCGATAAGCTTTGCTCAATGGCGGTTTGGCATCTTCCCCCGCAGTCGCCAACAATTCGGAGAGCTGGGAATTGGTTAACGGGTCATCGGGCAGCGGTGCTCTCATGATTCTAGTTGTGGAAGTATGGCTTGTTCAGGAGGAGGGCCTCGATCCCTTCCACGACGCACTTGATGTCAGCCTTACCGCAAACGCCTCGAATTCCGACTTTTCGCGCCTCTTCGGCAAGTAGCGGTGACGCGTGCATGGAGACCATCAGGATGGGCGTGCCCGGAGAGCGCACTGTTATCTGTCTGGCGGTTTCCAGTCCGTCCATCACGGGCATCTGAAAATCGAGTACGACGACGTCGAATTTCTCGTTACTGAACTTCGTGACAGCTTCCTGACCATTTGAGGCCTCATCGCACACTTTCCAGTGGTCCCGGCCCTCCAGCAAGGTCCGCAGGCTGCGTCGCATCAGCTCGCTGTCATCGACGACCAGAATGCGGGTTTCTTGCTGTCGGGCTTCAATGGCTTGCGGCATCATCGTCTGATGCCGTTTTATGCGGGTATGGTCACGGATAAGTTAATCCCCGGTCCGACAGTGATTGAACAGCTGAATGACAAGCGAGTCTTTAATGGAGCTTCCGGAGGTAGCTGTTGGCATTATGGAGGGGGCCCACAGAATCCTAGTGGAGCTCGGTCAATACACGAAACACTGTATAGGCTAATCTTGGGGGATTCGTGCATTCTTAGGCGGGGATAAACGTACCGGTACCACTTAGGACTCATGGACATCAATATGCCTCGCATGGAGGGCGTGGAGGCGACATGAATCATTCGGCGTGAGAGTCCTGGTTGCAATATAGTCACTGTTACGCAGAACGATGCGACGGTTGCTCGTGAACAAGCCCGTAGCGTCGACGCAAACGGCTTTGTGACAAAAATTGATTTAGTTCGAGGTGTGCTTCCGGAGATGGGGAGGGTGGCAATGAAAAACAATAGCAGCTTGGACGACACAAAAGACGCATCGGCTGACGGTGAGCCCTGGTGCGGTATTTTAGACGGCGCTGCGCCACGCGATCATATCGTCCAGCTTTATCAGGATCAGCAATTTCTTAATCGGGCTGTCTGCCGCTTTGCAGCCGCGGCGATTGCCAACGGCGAAGGGGTAATTCTAGTTCCGACGATCGCTCATTGGGACGCTTTTCGGCCTCGGTTGGAAAGCGAGGGCGTGGATGTAAAAGCCGCAGAAAAGCGCGGACAACTAACGATTGTTGACGCGGATAATCTGCTGCCCACCTTCATGCGTGATGGAATGCCGGATTCGCCTGTTTTTCTAGGCTTAGCTGCAAATGTTGTTTCAGAAGCTCGCGGAGACGGTCGTTACACGAAAGTGCGCTGGTGGGGTGAGATGGTTAACCTTCTTTGGGAGCGCGGCGATGTTGCCGCGAGTATGAACCTCGAAGATTTATTCGACAAACTCGCGCATGAGCAAGATATTTCGATCTTCTGCTCGTTCTTAATGGATAACTTCAATGGAGACGTGCACGCTCGCATGCTGCCGAGACTCAGCGAGAATCACTCCCATCTTATTCCAGTCGAAGATTACTCTCGTCTTGAGAGAGCCGTGTCCGAAGCACTTCGGGATGCCGTTGGCCCGGATGAATCCCGGGTTCTGGAGGACCGACTTCTGTCGCGCTATCCCGGTGCCTTTCACATGCCGCGCTCTCAGGCGCTGCTTTTAGCGTTGCGTCAGACTCTTCCACTTGTCGCCGATGATGTGCTGCAACGGAGCCGCACGTTGTATCGTGCTAATGGTTAAACGATAGAGATATTTCATGGCCAAGGATGATGAGCTAATTGTAGCCGGAACTGTGTCAGGCGGGGCTAAGACTTTGGACGCGATGACCGCAAGCGAGATCGGTGTGCTTGAGGCTGTCGATGTTCCAATAATTGTAATCAGCCGCGAGTACCAGATTGCCCGCATCAACCGAGCCGCCATGACGGTGTTTGGTTTAAAGGTCTCGGATCTCGGTTGTTCTCTTGGCAACACTCTTGCAGGCATAGCGGATCTCAATAGAATCTGCAGGCGGGTGATCTCTGACGGAGCACCACATCGGATTGAAACCCGCGATGGCGATAGACGCTTTCTTCTTCGAATAGCTCCCTACACCGGCAGCGATCGCAGCCAGATTATGGGAGCGGTGCTCACATTCACGAATGTCACCGCCTTTCGAGCAAGTATCGAGCAAGCCATCTACGAACGGGAATACACCAAGGCGATCCTGAATACGGTAGTCGATCCTGTTGTTGTTCTCGACGCCAAATTGCATATACAGACGGCGAACCGGGCCTTCTATACCATGCTTGGCGTTTCGCGGGATCAGACGCAGGGCATTTCGATCCGCAAGCTGGGGGACAACGAATGGGAGACCTCCGAAGCGTGGGAATCCGTAGGAACAACTGTTTCTGGGCCTGGTGAATTTCAAGCTGTCGAGATCGACCGCGAATTCCCGAACGGTAAGAGAACGCTTGTGCTTGACGCACGCCGCTTGGGGGGAGCCGGGGATTCTTTGATTGTTGTCACGTTTCATGACGTCACGGAGCGAAAGCAGGCAGAACGGACCACTTCACTATTGGCTGCCATTGTCGATTCTTCCGATGATGCGATCCTCAGCAAGAAACTCGATGGGACCATAACTAGTTGGAACCAGAGCGCCGAGCGGCTGTTCGGATATAAGACAGAGGAAGCCGTCGGTCAGCACATTACGCTTATCGTCCCGTGGGAGCGCCGTTCAGAAGAAGAAGACATTCTCAGACGTCTGGCACAAGGCAAGCGAGTTGATCATTTCGAAACGGTGCGCAAACGGAAGGACGGCGCTACCGTGGATGTTTCACTCACAATTTCTCCCATCCGCGATGCGTCAGGCATGGTCGTCGGGGCATCAAACGTGGCCCGTGATATCACTGAGCGCAAGCAGGCGGAGCGAGCACTGTCGGAACAAGCTCGCCTACTGGACCTGAGCAACGATGCTATCTTCGTTCGCGACTCCGGCGATCACGTTACCTATTGGAACAAGGCTGCGACGGAACTCTACGGCTTTACGCGTAGCGAAGCATTGGGCCGAGTAACGCACGAGATCTTGCAGACCCAATTTCCCCAGCATCTGGAAAAGATCAACGAACAACTGCATCGCGATGGGCGCTGGAACGGCGAATTAGTTCACACACGGAAAGATGGCACGAAAGTAGTCGTCATTAGTCGGTGGGTGCTGGATCGGGAAACCAATGGAAATGCGCAATGCATTCTCGAAACTAACAATGACATCACGCAGCCAAAGCGAACAGAGAAGGCACTTCGAGAAAGCGAAGAACGTTTTCGGGCGATTGTTGAAACCACTCCTGAGTGCGTCAAACTGATATCGGCAGATGGTACGTTGTTGCACATGAATAGGCCCGGCCTGGAGATGGTTGGTGCTCGTTCCGCAGACGAAGTGGTTGGCAGGAGTGTTTACGACCTGATTGCGCCGGAGGATCGGGAACGATTCAAAGTATTCAATGAGAGCATCTGCCGGGGCGAACAGGGTTTATTACAGTTCGACATTGTTGGGCTAGAGGGTAAACGGCGACACATGGAAACCCACGCCGCACCGTTGCGAAACCCGGATGGAAGCGTTGTGCATCTTGCTGTTACCGCCGACATTTCGGAACGGAGGCAGGCGGAAGAATTGCTGCGGCGGAGCGAAGAGCGGTTCCGCGCACTTGTGAACGCCAGTTCTGACGTGGTTTATCGCATGAGTCCCGACTGGAGCGAGTTGGGCCAACTCGACGGGAGGGGCTTCGTTGCGGATACGGGCGGACCGAGGAACGACTGGCTGAACGAATATATTCACCCCGACGATCAGCCGCTTGTGTTGCAGGCGATACGCGAAGCGGTGCGGACTAGGAATCCGTTCCAGCTTGAACATCGCGTCCGCCGAGCGGATGGAACGCTGGGCTGGACCTACTCGCGAGCGGTTCCGCTACTCAATGGAAACGGCGAGATCCTGGAGTGGTTCGGCGCCGCCAGCGACGTAACTGCTCGCAAAGAGGCGGAGGACAATTTCCGCAACCTGGCCCAAACACTAGATGCAGAAGTGCGTGCTCGCACGCGAGAACTGGAGGAACAGTCCAACCGTGTGCGCCAGCTTTCCTGGCGGTTGCTGCGAAGCCAGGATCAAGAACGCCGGCATATCGCGCGCGAAATGCACGACAGCGTTGGTCAGACATTGACTGTACTTGATATAAACCTCGAACTATTCATGCAAGAGGCGGGGTGCAAATCATCCGAGGTTGCCTCGAAGATTGAGGGAATCCAAAAAACCGTTCAACAGTTGCATCGCGAAATACGCACGACTTCTTATCTATTGCATCCGCCGCTGTTGGATGAGAGCGGATTATATTCCGCGATCAGTTTGTATCTACAAGGGCTTGGGGAACGCAGCGGACTAGAAGTCGACTTTGAGATTTCGGAGCAGTTTGGAAGGCTACCTAGCGAATTGGAACTTGTGATCTTCCGGCTGGTGCAGGAATGTTTGACAAATATTCATCGACATTCAGAAAGCAAGACGGCTTCGATCCGAATAGATCGAGAATCGAATCAGGTCACTTTGGATATTCGCGACCAGGGAAAGGGCATGTCTTCCGAGCGGATGGCTGAGATCCAATCCGGTCGCTCGGGTGTTGGAATAAGAGGTATGCGGGAACGTCTGCGTCAATTCGAAGGAACGATGAATATCGAGTCGGATAGCTCCGGGACCCGCATTTTCGCGACTATCCCGCTCCCCAAAGTTGCATCTCCAGAGGACCAGAGCAACGCTGAGTCCTTGCAAGCAGGCGTGCCAGACATTTTGAATACGGCCTGATTGGGGGGGCTGGCCGCGGAGGACAATGCGCTGGTCCGACGCGGGATCGGTAGGCTCCTATCACGGGAGATCTGCGGCGAGGACTCGAATTCCTGCGAAACGCCAACGGATTCTCGACCGTTCCGGTCAAGTTCTCGAGTGCTTTGCCTTGAGGGAGATGGCGTTCCGTGTTCGGCTCGCTTGAAAGCACGGAATCCTGAATTTTCGACTCATCGGCGCTGCGCCCCATTCAGTGCATATTGCCGGCAATGTTCCAAATAGGCGGACTCATGCCTGGCGACCAATTCAACAACGCTCGCTCGGTCAGTACGGCCTGCCGCCGCCGTGGCGCGCAAATATCCTTACTGGTTTTCATCCGATTTTTCGTATGGGCGGACCTGGCGGAAGTCAACCGATGTCGGCCCGATCGTCAATGACGAGAATGCGCTCCAGTTCCATAACGGCCCGCCGCCAGGGACGGATCACTAAGAACCGTTGAGATTGTCCTTTGTTTATTTTAACCGAACGGCTGCCACGAGCCATATACGGCGTTCCCCCTACCTCGGTATCGGTTGGTGGAGAGACCAGCGCTTATGCTTCGTACCAGATAGTTTGGCACTAGTCTAACTGTCACTCGATTGGGCATGGAGTCCCTCTCTGAGAAGCGGGTATGAAAACTGGCCTTCTATGATTCACGAGTGGTCCCTTTTCCCTCGGAGTCATGCGCCTGATGATCGCATGATCGTCCACGATCATTACAAGGCTTCCCATCACAGACCTCGCCGTGAACAGTGTGGCCCATTCTACAAAACCAGGGAATACGGGATAGGCTGTACGTTCTGGTTCCATGGCGGAAATGAATCCCTTGGCATACGTCAACACAATCCAGCTCCAAAGGGGCCTTTCCACGCGGCATAATCAGCCTTTTCGGTCGGCAGGAACCGGGTAGGCTCGTTCTGATCGCTTGTCGAAGTCCAACTTAACAAGCAACTGGTAAGGACCCAAACGAGTCTTACTACCGCACTTAATTGAGGAGGTTCCACGTGGCGGCACAATCTTCACTGCGCTCGGTCGTAGATCGGGAGACACCGTTAAGCGTCGGAAAGAACGAAGCCTATGCTTCGGGCGTGTCATGGGCAGCGGTAGCTGGAGGAGCTTTCGTGGCCGCAGCCCTTTCCCTAATCCTGTTGTCTCTGGGAACGGGCCTCGGGTTTTCAGCCGTCTCACCCTGGTCGAATAACGGGGCTTCCGCAGCGGCGATTGGAAGCGGAGCCATTGTGTGGCTCATTCTCACTCAAGTTCTGGCTTCTGCTCTCGGAGGGTATCTGGGAGGCCGGTTGCGAACAAAATGGACTGGCGTTCATACCGACGAAGTGTATTTTCGTGATACCGCACACGGATTGCTCGTGTGGGCGGTAGGAATGGTGATTACAGCCGGCTTCCTCGCGTCCTCGGCGGCTTCTTTCGCTGGCGCTCAGAAGAGTGGTCCCGCGACCAGTCCCGCACAAGAGTCCGCGCTGGATCCTACTGCATATTTCGTCGACACATTGCTGCGTGCGAACGGTCCGGCCATTGAGAAACAAGATGTGTCCGAGCGGGCCGAGGTATCTGGGATATTCGCTCATGATTTGCGCCAAGGAGCTCTGCCAAGCGGAGACCAGTCGTATCTTGCCTTGCTTGTATCGGCGCGCACCGGGCTCAATGCATCTGACGCGGAAAAGCGAGTGACCGATGTCTTCGGCCAAGCGCAGGAATCGGCCGATCGTATGCGAAAAGCGATCGCTCATCTTTCACTTTGGTTATTTGTTGCCCTACTTAGCGGTGCATTCTGTGCAAGCTACGCAGGTACGATCGGCGGAAAACAGCGCGATCACGTCCCTGTCTAATTTTCAGTGAGGAACTTAATTAAGGAGGCTGTATGCGTTCAATTTTGCTTTTGCTTCTCGGCGTGCCGATACCGATCGTGATTCTCATCGCGCTTTTCAGTCACTAACTGTTGAAATAGGAGCGAGTTCATGGCGCGTGGAAAGAGTGCTGTTGTGTGGCATGAAAGATCTCGATATTGATTCAAAAATGATAAGGAGTCAAAAATGGCTGATAAAGAAGTCTTGAAGGATCTACTGGAAGACGAAATCAAGGATCTGTATTCCGCTGAGAAGCAACTCACCAAAGCCATTCCGAAAATGGCAAAGGGATCGAATGATCTCGCGCTTCAGGATGCGTTTAAAGGGCACCTAAAGGAAACCGAAGCGCAGGTGCAGCGGCTCGAACAGATCGCGGGGATACTCGAAATCAAGCCGAGCGGGAAAAAGTGCGTCGGCATGGAAGGCTGCATTAAGGAAGGCGCAAAGGCGTTGAGCGAGGACGGGAACGAAACCGTTCTGGATCTAGGCGTCATCGGCGCTGGCAGCCGGGTTGAGCACTATGAAATAGCTGGTTATCTAACTGCAATCGGTCTGGCGGAACAGATTGGTGAAAAAGAAGTCGTCAGCTTGCTAAAGAAATCCTTGTCAGAAGAACAGGGAGCGGAAGACAAGCTGAGAAAGATTGCCGCGAATTTATTGAGCGGCGCACCGCAGAAAGCAGCGGCCTAAGATTCTTTATCTTTCAGCGCGGAAACGCCGCGGGGCGGCGTTTAGGTTTTTTCATGAGATCTGGAATGAAGGGAATCCCTATGCTCACTAAGCGAATGGGTTACGCAGCAGTTTTGGGTCTGATCGCGCTAGTGTCGACAGCATGTAACAACGGCAGCGAGACGGACATAAGCTATAAAGCCGCGATCAACGACCATTTCAAGGCTTATCCCGTTTGCATCTGGTCCCAGCCGAAGAAGTTCCCCGTCCAGGCAGCCACGTCGGACGATGCTAAGACTGAGGGATACGACGCATTGACGCAGGAGGCCCTGCTCACCCGGACTACCGCGGAGAAGAAGGTTCTAATCGTTGCCTCGAAGCAGGTAAACAATTACGACCTGTCAGAGAAAGGTCGGACGTCGTGGACCCCGGATTCCACGCAGCCGGGATACGGCAACTTCTGCTATGGACATCGAGAGGTCACGTCAATCGACAATTCCACGTTGGGCACGAATAGCGAAGGGGCCAAAACTGTCGCCGTCTCTTACCACTATCAAATCGCCAACGTTGCCGATTGGGCCAATTCACCAGAGATGAAGACAGCATACCCTGGTGTCGCGTCCTCACTAGGCTCGAATCCTTCCGACAACGCGACCTTGGTTATGACCGGGGATCACTGGGCATACACGAAGTAAAGGACTGAAATCGTCGGCATACATACGCCGCCCCGCTAGGCGGGCATGAGCTTGCCGATCACAACCCAACGGACTCACACAACATCCAACTACGGCTGGTCAAGGTGATCCCGCGTCGGAGAAACAACGATGAAAAGATCCACGAAGGCAATCATTGGCGGATTCTGTTCAGGTGCCGTCCTTATTTACGGCTGGCGATGGTATTACGGGCGCCGTAGAATTCGAAATTTTCATCTCACCAACGACGATCTGAATTATTCCGATCACTCACCCGAGGAACTCGTTTCCCAACACCTGATCGATTTAAATTCCGCCAACACCGACCAACTGACGGAACTGGGGCTCACCGCAGAGACCCAAGAGCGTTTGATTGAAAACCGTCCGTATCGCACCAAACTCGAACTCGTCTCCCGCATCGTTCTGTCGCCGGACGAATACGCCGCGATTAAGGACAGGGTATCGGTTGCCGAGGCGAACGAGTCGGTCAAGATCGCATAAGAGTCCTTAACCTCGGTGGGTGCCGGGCAGACTGAGGAGAGAGTCGCTATGGTCAGAAAAACAACGAAATCTACTTCTGGAACTCGCAGCCCGAAAAAGCAATCAGCAGGCAATCCCGAGACCAAACCAGTCGCGGGCGGAGAAGTGCATCAGATTGCTGGGGGCCAGCATCCGGCACTGACCACAAACCAGGGTGTCGCGCTCTCAGATAACCAGAATTCGCTCAAGGCCAATCCGCGCGGCCCGGTACTTCTCGAAGACTTTATTCTGCGCGAGAAGATCACGCATTTTGATCACGAACGTATTCCGGAACGTATCGTTCACGCACGAGCTACAGGTGTGCATGGATATTTCGAGCTGACCTCTTCGCTCAAGAAATACACAACCGCCAGAATACTCACCGAGGTCGGGGAGAAGACGCCGGTCTTCACACGATTGTCAACCGTTGCAGGGGGCGCAGGTTCGGTGGACACGCCTCGGGACGTACGCGGATTTGCGGTGAAGTTTTACACGAAAGAAGGAAACTGGGACCTGGTGGGGAATGATATTCCTGTCTTTTTCATTCAGGATGCCATCAAATTCCCAGATCTCATACATGCCGTGAAAATGGAGCCTGACCGAGGCTTCCCTCAATCCGCGACGGCGCATGACACGTTCTGGGATTTTATTTCCCTCACGCCGGAATCCATGCACATGGTGATGTGGATCATGTCAGATCGCACCCTGCCTCGGTCGCTGCGGATGATCGAGGGATTCGGTATCCATAGTTTTCGACTGATCAATGCTACCGGCGAATCGACTTTCGTGAAGTTCCATTGGCGCCCAAAGTTGGGTTTGCAATCGACAATCTGGGACGAAACGGTCAAGATTTCGGGCGCTGACCCGGATTTTCACCGGCGCGACATGTTCGACGCCATCGCTGCCGGCGACTTTCCTGAATGGGAATTTGCGGTTCAGCTGTTTACGCAAGAGGAAGCGGACGCGTTCCCGTTCGACCATCTAGACGCGACCAAGCTGATCCCGGAAGAACTGGTGCCGTTGAAAGTGATTGGGCGCATGGTTCTGGATCGCTGGCCGAACAATTTCTTCGCCGAAACCGAGCAGGTGGCGTACTGTCCCTCTCATATCGTGCCCGGCATCGATTTTTCAAACGATCCGTTATTGCAGGGTCGCTTGTTCTCTTATCAAGACACGCAGCTCTCGCGCCTGGGATCGCCTAATTTTCACCAGATTCCGGTCAATGCTCCCAAGTGTCCGTTCTCGAACCAGCAGCGCGACGGGCACATGCAGAGGGAGC
>Ga0210391_10002106_pt1 | contig 17433 bp, 15 predicted proteins | sample IncBWC12OmetaG_FD_160573 | JGI IMG/M metagenome (GOLD analysis project Ga0210391, IMG submission 160573) | Forest soil microbial communities from Barre Woods Harvard Forest LTER site, Petersham, Massachusetts, United States - Inc-BW-C-12-O ... | reverse complement strand
CCCTTTTGATCGCCGCGCCGGCGACGCGCCCGCCATGAGCCCGCAGGACATTGAAGACATCGTCGTGTTCCTGCAGACTTTAAGCGACGGCTATTCGCAGCCCTAGACAAGGCGTCGCGTCATAGACGCTACGACAGCTTGACCCTACGGCACCTTGTGCGCCTGCACCGTGTGTTGTCCGCGTGGCGGAGTCACGACGATTCCCTCCACACGTCCGTCATTCGCCATTTGAATCGATACAAGCACGGGTAGTTCGTTCGCGAAGAACTTCAGAGCGCTTTCGGCGTGCAGACGCAATGCGGGGAGTCCCCAGTCCGAAGGCGCGAGAAACGTTAGGAAGTTGCCATCCAGCCTCAGTTCGAAAATGCCCTCATCCTCGTTTTTGTACTTGCCCGCATAGTTTTCGAGCGCAGCAAACTCGACCGGCACTTCCGTATGTCGCGTGACCGCCGGCTTGTCCAGCGGGAAGTCAGGCCTGACAAGATGATGAGCAATGTCTGACACGCTCTGCACATGATTCGAAAGCACGACGACTCCGATCCGCTTCAGTGGATCCCATATCAAGGCGCTGGCATAGCCAAACGTCCCGCCGTCCCGGAAAATCAGCCGGCCTTGTTGGTCCTCGATGACCGTCCAGCCCAATGCTTGCTCAACTCCTCTGCTCGGCGTGGCGCGCCGTGAGCTCAAACAGTTTGCGATGAGGGCCGCAAATGGTGAGCTGCGGTATTCCAAAGCGATGGAGGGAATCGCGAGCAAATCGTCCACTGTCGAAAGGAGACCCCCGGCGGCGGCCATGAGCGAATAGCCGGGAAAGGAGAGCATCGAATCGGCCGGCTGCGAAGAGGCATAGTGGCCGGTCGCTAATTTCGCTTTGATGGGCGCGGAAGACGCAAAGGCCGTATTTCGCATCCCCAGGGGCATGACCACGCGCCGCATGAGTAACAGTTCATAGTCAGCGCCGCCTCGCGCGGCGAGAACTTCGCCAAGGAGCCAGTAGCCGAGGTTTGAGTAGTCCCATTGCGTGCCGATATCCTGGGTCAAAGTGAAATCAGCCAGAAACCCGTAGAGGTCCGCGCGTGAATACTCCCGCGCAGCGGCAGCGCTGGGATCGGGCAACGGCGGCATAAATGGCAGACCCGAGGTGTGGGTGGCCAAATCAAACAGCGTAATTTCTTTCCCGGCATGCTGGGGAATTCTGATTGTCGTCGGAAGATACTTCGCAGCGGGATCAGAGAGACTGACTTCACCCCGCCGGATGAAATCGGCCAGTAACAGCGCAGTGAATATCTTGGTTACCGATCCAATCTCGAAAACGGTGCTCGCGTCGACCGCACGCCGATCGCCTTGATTGAAATGGCCGACGGATACAAACCTCGGGCCATGAGGTCCAATCAAGCCTACGGCAATGCCTATGCCGTCATCCGGCCCGGCCAGCGCATCGAGGCGCTGGGCAAGCAGATTATGGATTTGGGTTTCGGGTGACGGCCCGGCGGCATCCTCTGTTAGCGCCGCCAAGGCGCGCGCAAACGCCTGGATCGAGACGGCCAGCGCTCCAGAAGCACAAAGAGCGCGTCTTGTTACTCGCATAAATTGCTCGTCCCGCTTGGCGAAGGCATCCCACCCCAATACCCCAGTCGAGCAACAAAGTTGCGCAAATTCCAGGGAACGGCGGCGCTCGCCCGCCGAACGGCGGTATGATTTCCAAACCAGGGGGGATTTATGATCAAGCGCAAACAGCGCATACCCATGCGCGATTTCTCGCAACTATCCGCAGAAGACGCCGACACCGCCGCCAAGCATCGCGTCAATGGCCGCGACTTGAATCTCTTCAGGGTGCTCATGCACCACCCGGACCTGGTACGGCGCTGGACGGTGTTCGCGGGGCATGTGCTGCGCAAGCAAACCCTGCCGGCACGCGAGCGGGAACTGCTCATTCTGCGGATCGGCTGGTTGAATCAAGCCGAGTACGAATGGGCGCAGCACGTCGAGATTGCCAAGCGTGAGGGCATCAGCGCGGCGGAAATCGAGGCCGTCAAGGTCGGCCCCACGGGCCCGTGGGGCGCCGACGATGCCGTCTTGCTGCAGGCGGTCGATGACTTGTTCGAAAACTCGGTGGTGTCCGAGGCGACCTGGGCCGGATTGGCAAAAAAATATTCCACCGAGCAAATGATCGATTTGGTATTCACCATCGGCCAGTACAACTTGGTCTCGTGGGCCTTGAACACCCTGGGCGTGCCGCTCGATGACTATCTGCCGGGCGCACAGCGGTGAGGCTGCAAGGCAAGATAGGCATTGTCGTCGGTGCCGGGCAGACCCCCGGAGACACGATCGGCAACGGACGGGCCGCGGCGGTGCTGTTCGCGCGCGAAGGCGCCAAGGTGCTGTTGGTGGATAGAGACTTGGCGCGCGCCGAAGAGACGGCGGCGGTGATTGCCAAGGAGGGCGGCCAGTCGCAATGTTTTGCCGCGGACTGGACGCGTGCGGCGGACTGCAAGGCCTACGCAAAGGCTTGCGTCGACGCGTGGGGGCGGATCGACTTTCTGCACAACAACGTCGGTAGCGGTACCGGTGACGGACCCCCGGAGGTCGTCGCCGAAGAACCCTTCGATCGCATCATGCAGATCAATTTGAAGGGCTGCCTGCTGTCCTGTCAGGCGGTGATACCGGTGATGCGTGAGCAGGCCTCGGGCACCATCGTGAACATCTCATCGCTCGCCGCAGTGGCGTATGCGCCCGGATTGACCGCTTACAAATTATCGAAAATCGGCATGAACATGCTGGGTCAACAGCTGGCGCTCGGCAATGCCAAATACGGCATTCGCGTCAATACCATCATGCCGGGGCTCATGGATACACCGATGGCGATCGAGGGCCACGCCAAGGCGCGCAATATTCCCAAAGCCGAGTTGCGCGCGGAACGCGATAAGCGGGTGCCGCTCAAGGCCAAGATGGGAACGGCCTGGGACGTGGCGTATGCCGCGCTGTTTCTGCACTCCGATGAGTCGGCGTTCATTACCGGCGTCGCGCTGCCCGTGGACGGCGGTCAGAGCGCACGGATCGGCTAGACTCGTCGCGCGTATGAACTCGCCACACCTTTGAACCCATCGCCGCCCCGCGGGTCTTTCGCCGACGGCTCCTATGCGAACAGCTACGGAACGCGGCGCTACAAGCTTTTCATTGCGCCGCCCGATCAGGGCGCGCCGCGGCCGCTCTTGGTGATGCTGCACGGCTGCCTACAGGATCCCGATGATTTCGCGCTCGGTACTCGGATGAATACCCTCGCCGAGGAGCAGGGCATCGTGGTGCTGTATCCGGCGCAGTCCGAATCGGCTAACCAGACTCGATGCTGGAATTGGTTCAACCCGGCCAATCAACGGCGCGATCAGGGCGAACCGTCCATCATCGCCGGGATGACCCGCGAGGTGGTCGGTTCCCACAACATCGATGCACGGCGCGTCTACATTGCCGGCATGTCAGCGGGCGGCGCCATGGCGGCCATCATGGCGGCCACGTATCCGGATCTGTACGCCGCCGTTGGAATTCATTCCGGGGTGCCCTATGGCGCGGCTCAGAATCTCTTGGCGGCAATCACGGCGATGAAGGACGGTGCGGCAACGGGTGCGCAGTTGCCGACCAAGGGCATTCCGCTGATTGTCTTCCACGGGGACCAGGACATCATGGTGAACTCGCGCAACGGCGAGCGGCTCCTCGCCCAATGGCTGGGCGATACTGTTCCTGGCCGGATGCAGGACACCTCCTCAGCGCAGGCCAGCGAAGGCAACGGCCGCGCGTTCACACGCACGCGTTATCGCGATGGCGCGGGCCATGCGGTGGCGGAGAACTGGCTGGTGCACGAGGCCGGACATGCGTGGTCGGGCGGCGGCACTGCCGGGAGTTTTGCGGATGCTTCGGGACCCGATGCCAGCCGGGAAATGCTGCGGTTTTTTTCCGAGGTTTCGCAGGCTGGAGCCACGGCCCCCAGGCGCGGCTTGCTCAAGCGCCTCAAGGAGCGGCTGGCCCTGGGACCTCCCCGCGCGGGCTAGTGCCTCGCCTGCAGCCACGCCATGACAGCGGCGGGAACCGATTTGCGCGTCTTGCCGCCGACATACAGACCGATGTGTCCGGCGTCCACTTCCAAGGACTGGTAGTCCTTGCTGCCGATATGCGCGCCAAGCGGAATGCTCGCGCTCGGCGGCACCAGGTGATCCTTCGAGGCGAAAATGTTCAGCACCGGCATCGTGACATTTTTGAGGCGCACCGGCCGGCCGGCCAGCGTCAATTGGTCGCGAATCAGGCGATTTTCCTGAAAGAACCATTGGATGAATTCGCGAAACGCGGCGGCCGGCTGATCGGGGCTGTCGAAGATCCATTTTTCCATGCGCATGAAATTTTCGAGCTGCACGCGATCTCCCTGCAGCTGCAGCAGATTGACGTACTTCTGTTGCGTGAGGCGAAACGGCATCAATGACAAATAGACCAGGTTGAGGAAATCTCCGGATACATTTCCGGATTGCGTCAAGAGGCCGACATCGATGTGCTGCGCCCACTTCGACAATAGGTTTTCCGGGGTTTTGAAATCGACCGGGGTGACCATGGTGATCAGCTGTGCAATTTGCTTCGGCTCGAGCGCCGCGTAGCACAGACTCATGGTGCCGCCCTGGCAGACCCCCAGCAATGTGAGCGATTCAATCGCCCGCTCTTGGAGTACGAATTCGATGCAGCGGCGCAGGTAGCCATCGACGTAGGCGTCGAAGCCTGAGAATCGGTCCGCGCCGTCGGGATAGCCCCAATCGAGCAGGTATACATCGAGTCCGGAAAGCAGCAGTTCGCGGACGAAGGAGCGGTCCGGCTGCAGGTCGAGTAAATAGGGCCGATTGACCATCGCGTAGCAAATCAGCACGGGCTTCAAGTTTGCGGAGCGGGCCAACGCCGTGTAGCGGTACAGGCGAATCTTGTCATCGCTATACACACAGTGCCTCTCGGACGTGCCGACCTCGACATCGCCCAGACTCAGCATGGTCCGCAATACCGACTGCCCACGCTCCTGCATCGCCGCCGCACTTTGCAACAAATCCGCCAATGAATCCGCTGCGGTGCTCATTCTTTGGCGCGCTTGCGGGGCTTTCGCGGCGTTTTGGCAGACTTCTTCGGATGGGTTGGGGCCGCTGCAGCGCCCGACCTGGAGATTGAAGTGGCGTCCGATGCGGCGGGGGCCGCGGTGGCGGCGCGCATCGCATCCTTGAGGGCACGAACTTGGCGGTGCAGCGTGTCGACTTCCGCTCTGCTCGGCAGGTCCAGATGCCGGGCTATCTGTTCAGTCAATTTTCCACGCTCAATTTTGAACGCGCTCGAGATATTGCAAAGCTCGGCGAGCAATCGCGCAAAGCTGTCGCTGTGGGCGGCTTGCGCGTACGTCCCTTCAGCGCTGTCGATCCACGCGTCGTAGAGCTCAGCCGGTGATTGGGGAGTCGGCGGCGCCGCATCGATGCGCTTTTTCATGACCTGAAAGGCATCCTGCAAGATCGCGGCATTCTGCTGCGCGAATTCGGCGTAGCGCAGTTGAAATTGCTGACTCAGTTCCAGCAGTCGTTGAGCGGTCTCTTGATACTCACGCGATAGGCCCAAAGCGGGTGCGCCGGGAAACATCTGCGCGGGGTTCGACCCGCCCATTCCCATACGCTCCACGAAGTCCTTCCAAGGCGCGAGGTGCGGCGGGAGCACCGATGGCGGCATCGCTTTGGCCGACTGATCAGCCAAGCGGGCGAACATCTCCTGGAAGGCGCCGGCTTGATCGACCCAGGCCTTCAGAAACTCGGCACCCGCCGGAAAGGCGCTTGAGAAAGGTCCTTGCGCGCTCATATCAATGTTCTATGCGATGCATTAATTTTGTCGGTTTTAAGGGTCAAATCCCGGTTTTCACTGATTGTGCATCGCATACTGAGGGCGCTATGCTTAGGGCGGCTGGCTTAAGAACCTAAGCATGGCGCTTAACAATATGTCAAACGAACGCCTCATCAAGAAATACGCGAATCGGCGCCTATACGATTCGACGGAAAGCCGTCATGTCACGCTCGAGGACATCCGCAAAATGATCGTCTCGGGCGCAAAAGTAAAGGTGGTCGACGATAAGTCCGGCGAGGACCTGACCCGCGCCGTGCTGCTGCAAGTGATCTCCGAGCAAGACCAATACGGCACGCCGGTCTTAAGCACCGAATTACTGGAAGCCATCATTCGCTTCTATGGAAATCCGGTGCAGGAAATGTTGACCAAATATATGGAGCAGAGCGTCGGCACGCTGGTTCGCCAGCAGGAAGCCATGCGCGCGGAGATGAGCAAGGCGCTCGCCGGTCCGATGGCGCCGCTCGCCGAGTTCGCCCGCCAGAACATGGATCAGTGGTCGAAGATCCAAGCCTCCATGATGTCGGCTTTTTCCGGCGCGAAACCGCAGTCCCCTGCGGCCGAGAAAGAACAAGAGCCCAAAACTTAAGTGAGTCCAGAATGAAGATCAAAGATAAAACCATCGTTATCACCGGCGCCGCGCGCGGCATCGGACGCGCACTCGCCGTGCGCTTCGCCGGCCAAGGCGCGCATATCGCACTGTTGGATATGAACGCGGCGGATCTGGCGGCGGCCACCCAGCAATGCATCGATCTTGGCGTACGCGCCAAGGCGTACACCGTCGACGTTGCGCGCGAAGCCGACGTGGCGGCCGCCCTCGATGCGGTGGTGCGCGAGTTCGGATCGTTGGACGTGATCATCAACAATGCCGGCATCGTCAAGGATGCGCTGCTGATCAAAGTGAAGGATGGCGACGTCGTCGGCAAGATGTCGCTGGAGCAGTGGCGGGCGGTGATCGATGTGAACCTCACCGGCGTATTCCTATGCGCGCGTGAAGCCGCCGAACGCATGATCAAGCTCGCCAAGGGCGGCGTGATCATCAATATCTCCAGCATTTCGCGGCACGGCAATGCCGGTCAATCGAACTATGCGGCCGCGAAATCCGGCGTCGCATCCATGACGGTGGTGTGGGCGAAGGAACTCGCGCGCTACGGAATACGCGTGGGCAGTATCGCGCCCGGCTTTACGCACACCGACATTCTTGCGGCGATGAAACCGGAGGTGCTGGAGAAGGTCATCGCGCCGGTGCCGCTCAAGCGCTTGGGCCAACCGGACGAGATCGCGCACGCGGCCCAGTTCATCATCGAGAACGATTTCTTTACCGGGCGCTGTGTCGATCTCGACGGCGGCTTACGCCTGTAGTCGATCGGGGTAGGCGCCCGCCGGCGTCATATGCGCGGCAGATGTCTCAATAGCCGTAGCAGGCTTCGCGCATTGGAGTGCCGTCAGTAGCGTGCCGGCCACCCATCGCACCCGCGTCACGGAGCAGGCCAACAGGTCGTCCGTGACGGTAGTCAGGTCGATCTCCGTGCCCAAGTCTTTAAGACCCAGTTGACCGGCGATTATTTTTTCTACGGTCTCGGCTTCGTACTCGGCTACGGTGCGATCGATTTGTTCTGCGGGCCCGTGCGCCAGAAAGTGCGTCAGTTCGTGGACCAGCGTCAGCAATTGCTTTTCCTTGCTCAAGCCGCTGCGCAGAATGACCTGTCGTCCACGCGTGCGGCCAACCACCCAAGGGCTCAACGGTGTGCGAAACACCACGACGCCCTGTCGCGCGCAAAATTCTTCCAGGGCGTCGATGTAATGCTGTAGCCGCATGCCTTGATCGTGGCAGATCCGAACGGCTGGGACAACGGGAAAGGTGAGTTGCAGGAGATCTACTGCGACGCGTTAATTTTGGCGATGAATTTTGTTATGTAGAATTAAAGAATCAAGTATTTTTATTTATAATCAATGACTTAATTGCGATCGAAGCTCTGGATCCCAGATCCTAAAAATCCTTTTGCACTGCATACTTTTTTCTGTATAATGCAGCCATCAAGTTAATTGTTGCCAGTTTTAAAGGAGCCCCCCATGACCCAGCCCACATTTGATTTCAGCACCCTGTTCGAGACCTACAAGACCGCCATGGCGCCCGTGTTTCGCGCGCAGCAAGAAGGCTTGAAGACTCTGGAGCGTTTGGCCCACTACCAATTCGCGGTTGCCGGCGACTACTTGGAATGGAGCCTGGCGCAGGCCAAGGCCAGCGTCGGTCCGAAGTCGGCCGCCGAGCTGATCGGTCAACAGACCACGCTGAATTTGTCCCTGAGCGACAAGCTGCGCGCCCGCGCGGAAGAGTTCAGCAAGATTGCGACCGAGACCCAAGGGGCCGTGACGCAGTGGCTCGATGAGACCAGCGCCAAGGTTGCCGAGAAGGCGAAGAAAGCCGCCTAAGGCCAAGTAAGCCTAAGGCCAAGCTCGCGATTCATCGTGGAGCTCGCGATTCAGGCCTCGCCGGTCCAACAGACCGGCGAGGCCTTTCCTTTTGTGGGTGCGTTTCTAAGTGACTCCCGGCGGCCCAAACCTTTATAAATCGTGATGGCTATAAAGGATATAGCGAAAGCTTCATAAGTTCGTTGCACTCAGTAAGTTTTCTCGATAAACTTAATAAGAACACTGAGCTTTTAAAGTTTCCGCACTCGACCTGGGAAATCACATGCGGCGAGATCAGATTGCCAAAGATCGCCAGCCCTATCTCGTCCCTGCCGGCGGGTATCCAAATGCTTGCGCGCTCGTGGCACCGCCCACGCCGCGCATGCTCCCCTTAGACCGCCGGCACGACGCGGGTTTTCCGAAGGCCCACGCCGCCTTGGGTCGTCTGCAAGGCACCCTGAAGCATCTCCCTAATGCCGACATGGTGACCCGCACGCTCGCGCGTCGCGAGGCGGTCATGAGTTCGCAGATCGAGGGCACGACATCGGACTTGCACCAATTGCTGACTTACGAGGCCACGCAGCGTACCGGCGGCCTGCCGGCCGACGTGAGGATCACCGAACGCTACGTCACCGCACTCCAGCACGGCCTCGACCGTGTCCGCGTCGGTGGCCTCAGTCTTAAGCTCATCCATGAACTTCATGCATTGCTCATGCAGGATGAAGCGGCCCGCTCTCCCGTGGGGGCCTATCGCGAGACCCAAGTCTGGATCGGACCGACGCTGCGAATCGAGGAAGCCACGTTTGTGCCGGCACCGCCCGACCGGGTGAAAGCCTGTATGGATGAGATGGCGGCCAGCATCCTGCAGTACGCACCGCGCGAGGATGAACACACCGTGCTTCCGCTACTGGCGCAGATTGCAATCGCGCACGCTCAGTTCGAGACCATCCACCCCTATCACGACGGCAACGGCCGAACGGGACGATTGCTCCTGCCGCTGATGCTGGCTGCCGAGGGTGACCCGCCGCTCTATCTTTCGGGCGCGTTGCTGCGGGCGAAGTCTCAGTATTACGCGGCGCTCGCTAGCGTCCAGCTGCAAGGGGAATGGGGTCCGTGGCTCGAGCTACTGGGTCACGCCGTGGTCGAGTCCTGCGATGAGTCGATCTTAATTGCGGAAGACCTTCTCGCTTTGGCCGAACGCTGGGAACAAGAACTTCACAGCTACCGAGCCCATTCGGCCACGCGCCGCCTACCTCGATTCCTAATCGGGCACCCGGTGCTCTCGGTGCAGCAGGCAGCCGCAGGTTTGAACATCTCGGTGCCGGCGGCGAATGGCGCGCTCAACAACCTACTCGCCGCAGGCATCGTGAGCCTAGTGAACGAACGCCAGTGGGGACGTGTGTTCCAGGCCACCCCGGTGTTGCGTCGTCTCGATCAGCCGCCCGTTCCACGTCAAGGCCGGTGAAGGCGCTTGCCGTGAGCACCGCTTATCTTTTTACACGCACTTTCGCGCGTGCCATCATGAATGCCGGGGGACTCGACATATGGCTGAATCTGCAAAGGGCGAGAATGCCCAAGAACAATTGAGCCGCGAAATGCGCGCGCAATTGGCGGCGATCACGGGCGGGCTGGCGCCGGATGACTATGCCCAGGCGTGGTGGGACTGGTACCTCAATATTGCCCAGGCGCCCCAAAAGCAAACCGACATCGCGCAAACGGCCTTCAAGGCCATGATGGACAATTTTTCCTTCGCCATGCAGGCCTCGACCGGTAAGGCGTTGGCGCCCGTCACGGACGATGCGCGCTTCTCATCGGACGCGTGGAAGCAGTGGCCCTTCAACATGATGGCGCGCGGCTATCTGAATTGGGCCAAGGTCATGCAGCAGGCGACCACCAATATTCCGGGCCTGCCACAACACAGCGCCGATCTGGTCGGATTTTCCACGCGGCAAATGCTGGATGCGACCTCGCCGGCCAATCACTTGCTGTCGAACCCGGAACTCTTGGAACTGACCCGGGAGCAGTCCGGGCAGAATTTGGTGAACGGCTTTCAGAATTGGCTCGAGGACGTGAGCCGGACCTTGAAACACGACCAGCCGGTCGGCACGGAAAACTTCAAGGTCGGCGTCAATGTAGCCGTCACGCCGGGCCAGGTCATTTTTCGCAACGAGCTCATCGAACTCATTCAGTACACACCCACGAGCGCCACCGTGCATCCGGAGCCGGTGCTCATTGTCCCGGCGTGGATCATGAAGTACTACATCCTGGATTTATCGCCGCAGAATTCCTTTGTGCGCTATCTGGTTGAAAAAGGGCACACGGTTTTTGTGATCTCCTGGAAAAATCCCAACGAAACCGACCGCAACCTAGGAATGGACGACTACCACGACAAGGGCATTCGCGCCGCGATCGATGCGGTCACCGCCATCGTTCCCGATAGCAAAATCCATGCGGTGGGCTATTGCATCGGCGGCACGCTGCTGTCGATCGCCGCGGCCGCGATGGCACGAGACGGGGATGATCGATTGGCGTCCATGACGTTGTTGGCGGCGCAGATGGATTTCAGCGAGCCCGGCGAATTGTCGTTCTTCATCAGTCCGAGCCAATTGGCGATGCTCGAGGCCGTGATGCACAAGGCCGGTGTCCTGAGCAGCGACAAGATGGGAGCGGCCTTCGGCCTGCTGCGTTCCAACGATCTGCTGTGGACGCCGGCGATCAATACCTACGTCAAGGGCAAGCGCGAGAAGCTCAACGACTTGATGGCTTGGAACAGCGACGGCACGCGCATGCCCTGGCGCATGCACAGCGAGTACCTGCAGCAGCTGTACCTTCAGAACGACTTGGCGAACGGGCGCTTCAAAGTCAACGGGCGACCGATAGACCTCAAGTCCATCGTTGTGCCCATGGTGGTGTTTGGCACGGAGACCGATCATGTCGCGCCGTGGAAGTCGACCTACAAGGCGCGTGGGCTGACCCGATCCAGCGACTACACCTATGTACTGACGAGCGGCGGCCACAATGCCGGCATCGTCTGTGGTCCGGTGCATCCGCGCCGGCGCTTTCGCGAGCTGACGTGGAAGGACGCGACCACGAATTGCGCGGCCGCCGAATGGCTCGAAAAGGCCACGCTGCATCAAGGTTCCTGGTGGCCTTGGTGGCAGGAATGGCTCGCGACGCATTCCGGGGCGCAAAATGCGCCGCCAGGTCTGGGAAATCCAGCAAAAGGTTACAACGTTCTCGGCGATGCGCCGGGTGAATACGTGTTGCAGCGATAGCACATTGTAAGGGGCGATCATGGCGACCAAGCAAAAGAGAATTGCGTACGTAACCGGAGGAATGGGCGGCATCGGCTCGGCGATTTGCGACCGATTGTGCAGCGAAGGCTATACCGTCATTGCGGGCTGCGGCCCGAATTCCACGCGCAAGGAACGCTGGATCAGCGAGATGCGCGCGAAGGGCCACAACGTGCATTGCTCCGAGGGCAACGTCGCCGATTGGGAGTCCACGACCGCGGCGTTCCAGAAAGCCCGCGCCGATGTGGGCGAGATCGATATCTTGGTGAACAACGCCGGCATCACGCGCGACGGCACCTTCCGCAAGCTCACCAAGGAATCCTGGGACGCGGTGATCAACACCAATTTGAATTCATTGTTCAATGTCACCAAGCAAGTGATCGACGGCATGGTGGACCGAGGTTGGGGCCGGATCATCAATATCTCGTCCGTCAACGGTCAGAAGGGACAGTTCGGCCAGACGAATTACTCGACCGCCAAGGCAGGCATCCACGGATTTTCCATGGCGCTCGCCCAAGAGGTGGCGGCCCGGGGTGTCACCGTCAATTCCGTCTCGCCCGGCTACATCGGCACGGACATGGTGCGCGCGGTGAAACCCGAGGTGATGGAGAAAATCGTTTCATCCATTCCGGTGCGAAGGCTCGGCGACCCGGGTGAAATTGCGTCGATCGTTGCGTGGCTTGCCTCGGATGAATCGGCGTTTGCGACCGGCGCGGATTTTTCGGTGAACGGCGGCTTGCACATGGGCTAACCGAGCGCTGTCGCGGACTCGCGGCGAGCGCCGGCCTCGCGGCGAGCGCGCGTGGCCTCGCGTTACAGCGCCGAGACTCCCGCGAGCGTCGTCAAACTCTGCGCACGGGTCAATGCGATGAATTCTCTTATATACGCGGCGTCCGCGCCGGCGCGGGTGGTGGCCGCGTAGAGTTCGCAGCGCAGTCCCGATTCGCCGATGGGCCGGGAGACCACGTAGCCTCGCTCGATATAATTACCGACCGTCCAGGAGGGCAGCGCCGCGATGCCGCGCCCGCTCGCGACCAGCTGCAAAATGGCCACGGTCAATTCCGCCGTGCGCCGCCGCGGATTGATATTCGCCGGCGTGAGGCAGTGCTTCATGACATCCAGCATCTCGTCCGGCACGGGATAGGTAATGAGTGTTTCGGCGGCGAAATCCGCGGCCTGCAGCCAGGGCTTCGCGGCCAACCGATGCCGCGGGCTCATCAGGGCCACGCTTTCATAGCGAAATAGCGGACTGAAGACCACGGTGGGGTGGGCTTCCTGCGGGTCGTGGATGATGGCCAACTCCGCCTCGCCCTGATCGAGCAGCGGCAGCGGATCCATGAGAAATCCGGAAATGATGTCGAGCTCCACCTCGGGCCACAGTGTCCGGTAGGCATCCATCGCCGGCATGAGCCAGTCGAAGCAGTTGTGGCATTGCACGGCCACTCGCAACGGTCCTGCATGTCCTTGAGCGAGGCGCGCCACATCCCGCCCGGCTTCCGCCATTTGCGGCAGCACCTGCCGCGCCAGGGCCAATAAGCGTTGGCCGATGGCCGTGAAGCGCAGCGGCCGAACGTTTTTTTCCACCAGCGCGGCCCCATAGTGGCTTTCCAGAGTTTTGAGCTGGTGCGACAGGGCCGACTGGGTCAGAAACAGTCGCGCGGCGGCTTTTGAGAGGCTGCCGCACTCCGCCAGGGCCAATAAGGTCTCCAAATGCCGGATTTCGAGGGCGCTGGACGACATGAGCCTAATTCATTCCGGGTATTAAAATAATGAGATTGAGTCAAATCGTAGGCTCTTGCATGCTTATTGTCGAGTTAGTGCCATTTAAGGTTTCGCGTGCCCGATCCAGTCGTTTCGTTCGAGTTTTTCCCGCCCGGGGATGAGGCCATGGCCCAGCAGCTCTGGCAGTCCGTCGAGCGGCTGGCCCCGCTGCGCCCGAGTTTTGTCTCGGTGACCTATGGTGCGGACGGATCCACCCGGACCCGCACGCACGAGTTCGTGCAGCGGGTGCTTCAGGAAACCGATTTACGGGTGGCGCCGCATTTGACCTGCGTCGGCGCGGCGCGCGAGGAGGTGCTCAAGATTGCGCACACCTACTGGCAACTCGGCGTGCGGCACCTCGTGGCCCTGCGCGGCGATGCTCCCGCCGCCAACTTGTCGGCGGACGGACGCTACCTGCCTTACCCGGGCGGATTCGCCTATGCCTCGGATTTGGTCCGGGGCTTGGCCGAAGCCGAGGATTTCGAAATCTCGGTGGCGGCCTATCCGGAAGGCCACCCCGAATCCGGCGGCGTCGACGCCGACCTGGAGAACTTGCGGCGCAAAGTCGACGCAGGCGCGCGGCGCGCCATCACGCAGTTCTTCTTCGAAACCGACTTGTTTTTGCGCTACCGGGACCGGTGCGCGGCGGCCGGGATGAAAGTGAGCATCGTCCCGGGGATCCTGCCCATCACGCGCTTTCCGCAATTACTGCGCTTCGCCGCGCGCTGCGGCGCCTCGGTTCCGGATTGGTTGCGCACGCGGTTCGACGGCTTGGATGAGGACCCCGAGACCCGCCGCATGATCGCCGCGAATGTGGCCATCGAGCAGGTTCAGCGCCTGCGCCAGCATGGCGTCGATGAGTTTCACTTCTATACGCTGAACCGCGCCGAAATGGTCTATGCCATTTGCCATGCTTTGGGCATCAGGCCGCGCATCAATGAAGCGCGGGTGGCCTGATGGTTCACGAGCGGTCCGCAACTGAACGGTTCAGCGCGCTGCTCAGCGAGCGCGTCGTGATATTCGATGGCGCCATGGGCACGATGATCCAGCGGCATCGCTGCAGCGAGGCGCAATTTCGCGGCGAGCGCTTCAAAGACTGGCGCAGCGATCTTCGCGGCAACAACGATTTGCTGAGCCTCACGCAACCGGCCATCATCGAAGGCATTCATCGCGCCTACCTCGAAGCGGGCGCCGATGTCATTTCCACCAACACCTTCAATTCGACCTCGGTCTCGCAGGCGGATTACGGCATGCAGGCATTGGTTGGCGAGCTCAATCTTGAAGCGGCGCGCTTGGCGCGCAAGGTGGCGGATGAAGTCGGCGTCGCGAGCGGCATGCAGCGCTTCGTCGCGGGCGCCTTGGGCCCCACCAACCGCACCGCATCGCTGTCGCCCGACGTGAACGATCCCGGGTTTCGGAATATCAGTTTCGATGAACTGGTGGCGGCTTATTCCGAGGTCACGCGCGCGCTGATGGCGGGCGGCGTGGATATGATTTTGATCGAAACCGTGTTCGACACGCTGAATGCCAAGGCCGCGCTGTTCGCGGTGCGCCAGGTGTTCGACGAGGTGGGCGAGGAGTTGCCCATCATTGTCTCCGGCACGATTACCGATGCATCGGGGCGCACCCTGTCGGGACAGACCACCGAGGCGTTTTGGAATTCCATCCGCCACGCCAGGCCGCTGGTGGTGGGATTGAATTGCGCGCTCGGCGGCAAGCAGCTCAGGCCCTATATCGAAGAACTCTCACGCATCGCCGAAATCTACGTCTGCGCGTACCCCAATGCCGGACTGCCCAATGCATTCGGCGAGTACGACGAAACGCCGCAGCAAACCGCCGAGACTTTGCGCGACTTTGCTGCCAGCGGTTTCGTGAACATGGTGGGGGGCTGCTGCGGCACCACACCCGAGCATATTCAGGCCATCAAACGCGCCGTTGAGGGCATTGAGCCGCGCGCGCTGCCGCGCATCGAATCGGCCTGCCGCTTGAGCGGCTTGGAGCCCCTGACCATCGATGCGCGCAGCTTGTTCGTCAATGTGGGCGAGCGCACCAACGTCACCGGCTCGGCGAAGTTTCGCAAATTGATCGAAGCAGGGGATTATGCCGCCGCGGTCGATGTGGCGCGTCAACAGGTGGCGAACGGCGCGCAGCTCATCGACGTGAATATGGACGAGGGCATGCTGGACTCGCAGGCCGCGATGGTGAAGTTCTTGAGCCTAATCGCGGGTGAGCCGGATATCGCACGCGTGCCCATCATGATCGACTCCTCGAAATGGTCGGTGATCGAAGCGGGCCTCAAATGCGTGCAGGGCAAGGGCATCGTCAATTCCATCAGCCTGAAGGAAGGTGAGGAAGCATTCCTGACGCATGCACGCCTCTGTTTGCGCTACGGCGCCGCCGTGGTGGTGATGGCCTTCGATGAGAAGGGCCAGGCGGATACCATCGAGCGCAAGGTGAGCATCTGCGAGCGCGCGTATCGAATCTTGACCGAGCGCATCCAGTTTCCGGCCGAAGATATCATTTTCGATCCGAACATTTTCGCGGTGGCGACCGGCATCGAGGAGCACAACCGCTACAGCCTCGACTTTATCGAAGCGGTCGCGGCCATCAAGGAACGCATGCCGGCGGCGCATACCAGCGGCGGCGTCAGCAACGTGTCGTTTTCGTTTCGCGGCAACGATCGCGTGCGCGAAGCCATGCACTCGGTCTTTCTGTATCACGCCATCCGCGCCGGGCTCACCATGGGCATCGTCAATGCCGGCCAGCTCGCGATTTACGAAGACATCGACCCAGAACTGCGCGATCGCGTGGAAGACGTGATTCTGGCGCGCCGTGCGGATGCCACCGAGCGGCTCCTGGAGATCGCCGAGCGCTACAAAGGCGGCAGCGCACAGAAGCGCGGCGATGATCTGGAATGGCGCAAGCTGCCGGTGGCCGAGCGCTTGCAGCATGCCTTGATCAAGGGGCTGGACGAATTTGTGCTCGACGACACGGAGGAGGCGCGCTTGCAGGCGAAGCGTCCGCTCGATGTCATCGAAGGTCCGTTGATGGACGGCATGAATGTGGTCGGCGATCTATTCGGCGCCGGCAAGATGTTCCTGCCGCAAGTGGTGAAATCGGCGCGCGTGATGAAAAAAGCCGTCTCCGTGCTGATTCCCTACATCGAAAAGGAAAAATCCGGCGCGAGCCGCTCCAACGGCAAAGTGGTCATGGCCACCGTGAAGGGCGACGTGCACGACATCGGCAAGAACATCGTCGGCGTGGTGCTGCAATGTAATAACTTCGAAGTCGTCGATCTGGGCGTCATGGTGTCGTGCGAGAAAATCCTCGAGGCCGCGACCCGCGAAGGCGCGAACCTCATCGGGCTGTCGGGACTCATCACGCCGTCATTGGATGAAATGGTGCATGTCGCCAAGGAAATGCAGCGCTTGGGATATAAGCAGCCGCTGCTGATCGGCGGGGCGACCACCTCGCCGGCGCACACGGCGGTGAAAATCGATCCGCAATATGCGGGTGCCGTGGTCTACGTCAAGGATGCATCGCGCTCGGTCGGCGTGTGCCAGCAGCTGGTAACCTTGAGCTCGCGCGAGGCCTATGTCGCGACCATCAAGGCGGACAACGAGCGTCGGCGCGAGCAGCACCGCAACAAAGGCGCGAAAGCGCCGCAGTTGTCCCTGTCCCAGGCGCGCGCCAAGAAATTCAAGATCGATTGGGGCGCCTATTCACCGCCGGTGCCCGCATTCCTCGGCCGCAGAAGTTTCGATGACTATCCGCTGCAGGAACTGGTGCCGTACATCGACTGGATGCCATTTTTCAATGCCTGGGAGTTCGCGGGCAAGTTTCCGGATATTTTGCGGGACAAGGTCGTGGGCGAGGCGGCGAGCAGCCTGTACGCGGACGCCACGCGCATGCTGAACACCTTGATTGCCGAAAAATGGCTCAAGGCACGCGCCGTCGTCGGCTTCTTCCCGGCCAACAGCGTGGGCGATGACGACATCAACGTGTACAGCGACGAGAGCCGGCAGGCGGTCGAACTGCGTTTGCACAACTTACGTCAGCAGAAATCCAA
>Ga0210391_10002105_pt1 | contig 17435 bp, 12 predicted proteins | sample IncBWC12OmetaG_FD_160573 | JGI IMG/M metagenome (GOLD analysis project Ga0210391, IMG submission 160573) | Forest soil microbial communities from Barre Woods Harvard Forest LTER site, Petersham, Massachusetts, United States - Inc-BW-C-12-O ... | reverse complement strand
TCTCACGAAGACTCGTCCCCTAAACCAGAGATTCGGTCTGCCGCTGGGCCGTCATCTGCCGGGCTGCAATTGCCGCCCCGATCACGCCGGCATCGACGCCAAAGTGCGCCGGCACGATCGTGACGTCAGAAAATCCTTTGGCGTACTCGCGCGCGTAATTCTGCACATGGTTGTAGAAGTATGCGCCAACGGAGGCGACCCCGCCACCAATCACGAAAACCTCCGGGTCCAGCAACTTCTGCACATCCGCGATCGCCATCCCCAGGTACCGCATAGCGGTATGCACGATATGCTCGGCCGTCTTATCACCGTCCTGAGCCATACGGAAGACCTCCGCGGTGGAAGTCGGCTTGCGGAAAGCGAAGGTGGCATCGCGTTCGATTGCGGTCCCGCTGGCTACGGCTTCCAACGCTCCGGCAGTTCCACCGGGCGGGATTGGGCCTCCGGGCACTCTAATGACGTGACCGATCTCGCCCGCAATCCCATGAAACCCACGCCATAGCTGCCCATCGACAATGATGCATCCGCCGATACCGGTGGAAATGGTAATGAACATGCTCGAGGAGGCATACCGGGCAGACCCCAGGATTCCCTCCGCCAGACCCGCCGCATTCGCATCATTCTCGAGGCCGACCGGCCGGTCGAGACGCTTGCTCAGGTACTCGACGACCGGGACATTGGTAAAACCGTGAATGTTCGGAGCAAACAGCACCTCGGAGCGCGCCCGGTCGTGTGTTCCAGGAACCCCCACCCCTACCTCACTCACTTCGGGATACGACTTCTCCAGAATTTTGATGGTGTTGATGATGGAATCGAGAACACTACGCCAACCCTCTTTGGGAGTGGGAATCGTAGTCTTACTGAGAAACACTTCCTCTTTTAATACACCGCATGCGATCTTGGTCGCACCGATATCCACGCCGATCGTGGCCCTCATACATCTCCTTCAAACCAGTGCTTTCCGAGGAGGCCGCAGCACGGCGCTGCAACGAACCAGGGCAAAAACCGGGAGAGCGTGCCGATTATACAGCCGCTTTTCCCAATGCGATGTTAACTAGAAGATCAGCCTCAGGAGAGTACAAAATGGTTCATTTCGCATGCCGAACTGGATAAATTGAGCGGAGCTCCAATCCGGGCTATATATTCACGAATGAATCCGTATAATTCAGTACCTAAAGTATAGTCTCCTTTGCGTTTGAAGTCATGCGAAGATTGGGGCGGAGCGCCTTGTGAAGCCGGGAAATTGGCTCACGCGACCTTTACCCGGCCCTTTTCGACCCCGGTGATCCACTTCGCCGCATACCGCATGCGACGGTCCCATTGCATCCGGCCAGCACCGCTTGACGGGGGCAGTACTGGCAGGTTGTACCCTCTTGAATGCTGCAGAATAACGATGGAAAACAAGCAAATCGGAGAGGAAATGCGGTTCGCTTTTGGTGGCATCCATATCGAATGCAGCACCTACAGCCGGATCCGAAGCCGCACCGAGGACTTTACCGTACTCACGGGCGAGGAATTATCCAGCGCACCTGACTTTGCCTTTCTAGGCGCTTATCCTCATCGCTTCTTTCCCACGCTTTACGCGCGGGCGGTTCCCGGCGGCCCAGTGGAACGGGAGACCTATGAGGCGTTCAAGGGCGAGTTTCTTCAGTCATTGAAAGAACTGCTTCCGCTGGATGGACTCTATCTGCCGATGCACGGCGCGCTGTATGTCGACGGGTTCGAAGACGCAGAGGGCGACTGGATATCTGCTGCGCGCAAGGTGGTCGGCGCGCAATGCCTGATAAGCGCGAGCTACGACCTGCACGGAAATCTGAGTCGCCGCGTCATCGACAACATAGACATGCTCTCCGCGTATCGCACGGCGCCGCATATAGACGTTGAAGAGACGATGCAGCGGGCCTGTGAGATGCTGCTGTACTGCACGTCAAAGCAGATCCGTCCCACCCTGGTGTGGGCGCCGGTTCCCGTGCTGCTGCCAGGAGAGAGAACCAGCACTGAGGACCAACCCGCGAAGGACCTCTACGCACGATTGGAACCGATGAACGCACGACCCGGAATACTCGACGTATCGCTACTAGTTGGCTACGTATGGGCCGATGAGCCTCGCGCGACCGCAAGCGTAGTTCTGACCGGTACGGACCGGTCGACACTCGAGCAGCAAGCCGTGCAACTTGCCCAGCAATATTGGGATGCCCGCGAAGATTTCCGCTTTGGCGTTCCCGTGGGCAGCATTGCCGAACTACTGGACCAGACAGAAATGATCGCGACCCAGCCCGTTATCCTGGCTGACTCCGGCGATAATCCCACCGGCGGCGGAGTTGGAGATAGAGCCGAAGTTCTGGAGGCGCTCTTAAGCCGAAACTTCACGAATGCTCTGGTCGCCGGCATAGCAGATCTTCCTGCCACCGAGCTTTGCTACCAGCAATCCCCAGGAAGCAGGCTCAAGTTACGCATTGGAGCGTCGCTCGATCCCCAGGGGAGCCGCCCGGTTGAGGTCGAGGCGGAGGTTCTTTTCCTGCTGCCTACCGGCCAACTGCGAGAGCGCCAGGCCGTAGTCCGAATTAAGGGAGTCACAGTCGTTCTCACGGCCACTCGCCGCCCCTTCCACAACATCCGCGATTTCACTTGCCTGCAGTTGCACATCCCCAGCTTCAAACTCCTGGTGGTGAAATCAGGCTATCTCTCACCGGAACTGGCCCCGCTTGCCAATCCCAATCTCATGGCGTTGTCCGACGGTTCGATTCTTCAGGATCTGGACAAGCTTCCCAAGAACCAGTTCCGGCCACAGACGTATCCTTTCGACCGTTCGTTTGCCTGGCAGCCTTCCCCCATTGTCTCGGCCAGGTCGCCGCTGGAGACGCTATGACGCGCCCCTTGCTGGAGGTTTCGATTGAAGGAGTCGATGGTTTGCTGGTGGCCCAGGACAACGGCGCCGATCGGGTCGAGCTGTGCGCCAGCGTGCTCGAAGGCGGCATTACTCCCAGCATCGGAACCGTGCGCGAGGCTCTGCGCCGGGCGCGGATTCCGGTTTTCGTCATCGTGCGCCCGCGAGGCGGTGATTTTCTCTACTCCGAAGCGGAGTTCGAAAGCATGTGCCAGGACGTGCTGGCGCTCAAGGATCTCGGTGTCCCCGGTGTCGTTACGGGATGTCTCATGGTCAGCGGCGAGGTGGACGAACAGCGAACGGCAGAGCTGCTGCGCCTGGCAAGGCCGATGAGCTTCACATTTCATCGCGCGTTCGATATGGTGCGCGACCCGGCCGGCGCGCTGGAGGTTTTGATCAACCTGGGGGTCGATCGGGTGCTGACCAGTGGACAAGGGAGCACTGCCATCGAGGGCCTGGCCTGCCTGAAGCATCTGGGCCAGGTGGCAAACGGTCGCACTATCGTTATGCCCTGCGGTTCCATTCGTGCGGCCATATCGGCCAGGTGTGCCGGGAAACCGGACTATGGGAATTGCACTTTGCCGCCCATAAGACGGAGTCCAGCGCCATGACCTACCGCAATCCGCAAATAGCGATGGGACTGACCAAGCAAGATCACGAGTATGTAAAAACCGTAACCGACCCAACGACGGTCCGGAGCATGGTGGAAGCGGCACGGAGAGAATTTGTCATCTAAGACGGGAATGCCTACAGAGAGACGGCGGGTCGGCATCCTGGGCGCCGGCGCGATGGGCGTGCAGCACCTTGAGGCGTGGCACAAACTGGGCGTGCCGATCGGGGGTTTGTATGCGCGCAATGTGGAACGCGGCCGAGCCGCAGCCGAGCCCTATGGCTGTCCGGTCTACGACTCTGTCGACGCATTGGTGAGCGAGGTGGAGATTGCAGACATCTGCCTGCCAACCACTCTCCATCAGAGCACGGTTCGGCAGGCGGCGGAGGCAGGATGCCAGATCGTTTGCGAGAAACCTTTGGCGCTTGACTACGGAGAGGGAGAAGCTATCTTCCGCGATTGCGATCAAGCGAAGGTACGCATCTTCCTCGCGATGGTGGTACGGTTCTTTCCTGCCTACAGGGCTGCATGGGAGAGAGTGAGCAGCGGCGCCCTGGGGCAGGTTGAACAAATCGCACTCAAGCGGGTTGTCTCTCCTCCGCCGCCAGACGGCTCCTGGTTTCTCGACGATCGTCTTTCAGGAGGAGTGCTGTGCGATCTTCTGATTCATGACATTGACTACGCAATGTGGGTCGCTGGGAAGGTGACAAAAGTAGACGCCAGGCGCGAAGGCCAAGGGCGATCACAGTATGGTTACATCAACCTCGAACATGCTGGAGGCGCCTCGAGCAGGATTGAAGGTGGGTGGGTCGAATCAGGCGGGCTGCAGACCACAATCGACATAGTCGGCTCGCGTGAAAAACTGCAAATCGCTCCGGATCGTCCCCTGCCCTTTGTTGATCTTCCTGAGGAAGATCCTTATGTCGAGCAGCTCCGGCATTTTCAGGATTCGCTGGCTAACGATAGGCCCTTTCTGGTTACACGGGATGAGGTGCTTCGCGTGATGCGTGTCGTTTCCGCAGCGGGTGAATCCGCGAAGTCCGGGCGCTCTATTGTTGTAGCACCGGAGTAACCGCAACCTTGCCCAATCTGGTGGGATTTTCGTCTTCAGCCGGCGCGCGGCGTGTCGCTCTCGTTACCGCCATGGTGGCGTGTAGCGTGCTGGGATGTGGGCCTACCCGGCCGCCGGAAAGCCGTGTCGCCATCATGCAGCTGGAGGCGCCGTTAACCATGGATCCGGCTGACCACACTGCCAGTTTTACGATGGACGTTCTGGATCCAATGTATGAAAGTCTCACGCGATTCGATCAGAACCTCGAAGTTTCGCCGAGCCTGGCTACCAAGTGGAGCGTAGACTCGTCCGGAACCAAATGGACACTGGAATTGCGCAAGGGCGTGGTTTTCCACGACGGCACTCCGTTCGATGCGCAAGCGGTCGTGGACTCCTTCAACCGGATGCTCGATCCTGAGCGTGGCTTAGCAGGAGCCAGCAGAGTTCGCACCATCGTCAAGCGGGTCACAGCCGCCGGGCCGGGTACGGTAGTTTTCACGCTCAGTAGTTCCTATGCGTCCTTTCCCAGAGTGCTGGCGGTCACTCCGATTGTGAGCCCGCTCGCCGACAAAGGCGGGCAACTTTCTCGAAGGGCTACAGGAACCGGGCCTTACAAGTTCGTGGAGTGGAAAACCGGCGAATACGTCCTGGAAGAGCGAAACGAGCAATACTGGGGACCGCGTCCGGCGGTAAAGCAGCTGAAATGGATCTGGACCAGCGAACCAGTGCTGATGAATATGTCGGTCCTGGCGGGTGAAGCCGATATTATCAATCCCTTGCCGCCTATCTTTGCCGAGGCGCTTTCGCGCAATCCCAAGGTCAGGCTCATCGAAGGAAGCGAAGCGCGGGTCTTTTGGGTGGCGCTCAACACCCAGAGAAAACCCCTGGACGATATCCGCGTACGCCAGGCTTTGAATTACGCGACCGACCGCAAGGCCCTTGTCCGGACACAACTACGAGGCTTTGGGACCCCTGCAAGTTCGCCCCTGGCTCCGGCCGATTTTGCCTATGATCCCCAGACAAGAGGCTATCCCTACGATCTGGCGCGAGCGAAGACTCTGCTTGCAGAAGCGGGATATAGCAATGGTTTCGCTCTCAAGATTGCCGTTCAGGAGCCGGACGTCGACCTGGTGGAAGCATTACAAGGGATGTGGGCCAATGTCCGTGTGAACCTGCAAATCGATGGGATGGAACACGGGGTCTTCTCGCAAACGATCTTCGGTTCGCCGAAGCAGAAGGCCGAGCAAGGGATCGATTGCGTTTTTGCTTCGTGGGCCTCGGATAACACCGATCCCGATTACCAGTTGGCCCCGCTCTATCGAAGCAACCAATGGTCTCCCTCCGGCGCCAACCTGGGTTTCTACGCCAACCCGCACCTCGACCTACTGTTGGAAAGCGCGGCCGCAGAACTCGATGGAGAGAAACGTAAAGCGCTTTACCGCCAGGCACAGCAAATTATCTCTGACGACGCCCCGCATGTGCTGCTCTACTATGCACGGGATATCGCCGCCCAACATACGGGGACCATACCCATGCCCGTCCGTCTGTTACCCGGGGGGCGAGTCGAACTCGAGACTAAAAACTAAGGATTAGCCTGCATGAGAAATTACTGGCTACGAAAAATTTTGGCAGTGCCGCTGATCCTACTCGTGGCCTCGTTTCTTATTTTTTGGGCGGTCCGGCTCTTGCCCGGTGATCCGGCGCGACTAATGGCCGGCATGCAGGCCGACCAGAAGGTAGTCGATTCCGTGCGCAGCCGGCTTGGCCTGGACAAGCCCTTTGCCATTCAATACGAGATCTTCCTCCGTAATCTCTTGCACGGCGATTTGGGAACGTCTATCCGTTCTCACAAGCCGGTGGCCGAGGAGATCGCCGAACGTTTCCCCTACACCCTGGCTCTGACCACCGTAAGTTTTGCACTAGCGGTTGCTGTGGGAACTACAGCAGGCGTTTTCGCGGCCATTTACAGCGGCCGCGTACTGGATCATCTCGTCATGGTGACGGCAATTTCCGGGGCGTCCATTGCCAACTTCTGGCTGGCGTTGCTGGCCATGAATCTCTTTGCCGTCCGGCTTGCCTGGGTGCCGCTGCTGGGAGCGAACAGCTGGAAAAGCTACATCCTGCCCTCGATTACTTTAGCCCTGCTGCCGAGCGCGGTGATCGCCAGAATGTGCCGGGCGAGCATGCTCGACATCATTCACCAGGACTACATCCGGACAGCACGAGCCAAGGGGCTCAGCACCGCCAAAGTCTACATAAACCATGCTCTAAGAAATGCGCTGATCCCAATCGTAACCATTGTAGGGATGAATTTCGCTTCCCTGTTAGGAGGCGCGGTCATCACAGAAACCGTATTCAATTGGCCAGGGCTTGGCCGATTGATGGTCGATGCGGTTCGCTATCGCGATTACGCGACGATCCAGGGCATTACCCTGCTCACGGTCGCGATCGTGATTGCTGTCAATTTTGCCGTGGACGTGTTCATTGGCCTGGTAGATCCAAGGATTCGCTTTGACTGAATATGTTCTGCGTTCGAGTGATGCCCCTTATCGGGCATGGCGGGTCGGCATCGCTTCCCTGCTGCGCCACCGGAACCTGGTGCTCGGCGCATCCATCGTGCTGATCGTGCTCCTGACCGGACTGCTGGCTCCGCTGCTTGCGCCCTATGATCCCTACGCGCAAAATCTCTCCATTGCTTTTCAATCGCCGAGCTTTCCCCATATTTTTGGCACAGACGAATATGGCCGCGATATGTTCTCTCGCGTTCTTTACGGAGCGCGTCTTGCGCAGCTCGAAATCACGGTGAGTGTCGGCATGGCTCTGGTCATTGGGGTGCCGCTGGGTATGATTTCCGGCTACCTGGGGGGCCCTACCGATCAAGTGATCTTGTGGGCTATCGACCTTCTCTATGCATTTCCTGGAATCGTACTGGCGATCCTCATCGTCGCGATTCTTGGGCCAGGCCTTTTCGATAGCCTGGTGGCCATCTCAATCTTTTCGATTCCGGTCTATACCAGACTTGCGCGTAATTTGACTCTCTCACTCAAACAAATAGAGTACGTTGAGGCCGCCCGAGCCCTCGGGGCGGGAACGTGGCGCATTCTGTTCCATCACATTTTAAGGAATGCCGCGGCCCCTATTTTGGTACAAGCTACTCTCACCGCCGGCGATGTGGTGTTGACGGCGTCCGGACTCAGCTTTCTGGGACTCGGCGCTCAGCCTCCACTGGCGGAATGGGGAGCCATGATGGCAGACGGCCGCAACTTTCTCGGTGTCGCTACTTACCTCACGTTTTTTCCTGGCGCCGCGATCACGCTCACAGCCCTGGGTTTGAACCTGCTGGGGGATGGCTTGCGCGACCGGCTTGATCCGCGCTTTCATCCGCGCTGATTTCGGCTTCAAGAGTTTCGGGGTAAGAGCGGTGGAATCCCACATCTCAAAATCGAGATGCCCCGAATTTCCTGTACGCAGCTCTGGACAGGACCGCGTGTGCGCCTCTCTTTAAGGAGAGGCGCATGAAGTTCAGGGAACCCACGAGACTACACAGGAAATCGGGGATGTGGGGCACCCCTGTTCTTGGTGGGGTGAGAGTTTAAGGGGAGCAACAGCTTTATGCGGAAGGATTTGAGAGAACCGGAGGGCGCACTGCAGATCTCGCAAAAAAGTGCCAAAAGTGCGCAAAAAGCGCAAAAAGCCCCTCCTGAGCTTCTTCCGGTGCTTCGTTCTCGAGAAAATAGCCGAGAATCGGACTCCCGACGTCTGAGGCGTAGGACTTAAAATACTTGGGTGGATGGTTTGATTGCGCGTAGCTGAAGCAACCGTCATCGCGGCCTGGATTTTCCTCGCCGGGTTGCCGTGTTCTGGCCAACAATCCACGAAACAGCGGCCAAATATCATTCTGATCTCGGTGGATACGCTACGAGCCGATCGGCTGAGTTGTTATTCCCCAAGCGCTGAACCGACTCCCAATATCGATAAGCTCGCTCACGGAGGCACCTCGTTTTCGCAGGAAACTTCCATGGTCCCGCTGACCTTGCCTTCTCACGTCTCGATGCTGACTTCGACCTACCCGTTTGTGAATGGTGTCGAAGACAACGGGGAGCGGCTTGCCCCCGGGGCAGTCACCCTGGCGGGGACACTACGGTCCCATGGCTACCGGACCGCCGCGTTTCTTGGCAGTTTCGTACTGGACCGGCGCTTTGGATTGGACCAGGGATTCGAAACCTATGACAGCCCCACGGGGGCATTGAATAGCGGCAGCGATCCGGGAGATATCAAACGAAAAGGGCAAGCAGTCGCCGATGCCGGCGAAGCGTGGCTCAACACTCATTCGGATCGGCCTTTTTTTCTTTTCCTTCACTTCTACGACTTGCACACTCCCTATGACCTATCTGCAGCGGAAGAGGCGAAATTTGGCAAGGGCTATCACGGGGAGTTGAGTTATGTCGACCACGTGATAGGTGGATTCTGGGACTACCTCGCTGCTCATGACCTAGTGAATCAATCGCTCATCGTCTTCACGTCGGATCACGGGGAAGGATTGGGAGACCACGGCGAGAGCACACATGGTTTTTTCATCTATCAAAGCACGCTGCATGTGCCGCTGATCATTCACTGGCCGGGGCACTGGCCCACGGATGGCGCTCCGTTGCCGGAGCGAGTCGACACACCGGCCAGCCTGCTCGATCTCTCTCCTACCATTCTCGACGCGGTACGGATTCCGAAGCCGCAAGCGATGGAAGGCAAGAGCGTGCTCGCCGCGGGCGGTCCCCCCGGGGATGTATTCAGCGAGAGTCTTTATCCCCAGAGACACTTTGGGGCGAGTGCTCTGGCCAGCTTGCGGCAGGGGCACTACAAATACATTGAGGCGCCCAGGCCGGAATTTTACGATCTTGCAAAAGACCCCGGAGAGTCCACGAACCTTTACGCGGACAAAGGCTCGCTCGCATCGGCTTATCGCGAGAAGCTGAAGCAACTACGGCAGCTTTATGAGCCGCGTTCCCGAGGGACTGCCAACGCGCTAAGCCCTGAAGTGATCGAGCGCTTTCATGCACTGGGGTATCTGGTTGGAAATGGATCTGCCCGTAACTCTGCGTCGAGCGGCGTCGATCCGAAAGACAGAATTGCCGACTACGAAGAGTACGGAAAGGCCATTTACCTGGCGTCCCTTAGCCACCTGGAAGAAGCAGACGCGATCTTGAAAGGGATTTTGGCGCGAGACCGTGACTTATCTGATGTTCGCCTGGCCTTGGGGCTGAACGAGCAACGGATGGGCAGAGACGCTGAGGCGCTCGACGATTTTCGCGCCGTGCTCGCCGCTGAACCGGCAAGCGCCATTGCCCACCTCGACGCCGGTCTGAGCTATTACAACCTACGCCAATACGAGAAAGCCGGCCGGGAGCTGAATGCCGCCCTGGCAATCTCGCCGGGTTATACCAAGGCGGAGGTGGTGCTCGCCAGGACCTTAGCGCAGGAGCATAAGTATGATGAGGCAGGGGCGGAGTTCAACCAGGTGCTCAAAGAAACGCCCGACAGCTATGACGCCCACGATGGCCTGGGCACGCTCGCAGCCATGCGCGGAGACTGGAGCGAGAGCGAAAAGCAACTGGAGGCAGCTCTCTCGATCGAACCTGCAGCGGCAGAGACTCACAATACGCTGGGGAATGTTTATTTGCGTAAAGGCGAGATGGCCCTGGCTCGCGGCCAATTTGAGGAAGCGATCCGCCTCAAACCAGACTATGCCGCAGCGCACTACGGTCTAGGTTTGACCATGGCGGCGCTTAATGATCCTGATGGCGCCAGAGGTGAGTTTGAAAAGGCTTTGAACGCCGATCCAAACTATCTGCCCGCACAGAACGCACTCGCACGATTCAGCAAGTCACCGTAATCACGTAACAGTATTACCTACTAATATGCCGGGACATCAATACTTCTGCCGCGCGAAACGACGGTTACGATTTGTAACCGTTTCTGTCTTGCTGCTGCTATGCACTCACCTGGCGCACGGACAGCAATCAGCCGAGCAATCGATTCAGGCTATTGGCGCGCAGGCCGAGGAAATGGAGCGTGAGGGGCATTGGAATGAGGCTGCCAACGGCTACAGGAAGATCCTCGAGCTTGACCCAAAGTCAATACCGGCACTGAACCGGCTCGGCGCACTCTACGTAAGAGAAGGCCAATTCGCCGAAGGCATACGATATTATCGGGAAGCACTTCGCTGGGATCCGCAAAACTTCGGTACCAATCTCAATCTCGGTATCGCCTTTCTCAAGGAGCAGGATTACCTCCACGCGAGCTCACCACTGCAGCAGGCCGTGACGGCACAACCGGCGAACCTGCAAGCGCGCCAATTGCTCGCACTGTCCTTCGTCGGCCAGGAAAACTATGAGCGGGCTATTCCGGAATTGGAGCAGATCGGCAGGCTGAGCCCAGGAGATGCAGGAAACCTCTATCTGCTGAGCCGCGCCTATCTTCAAACAAAGCGCTTCAACAAGGCCCTTGTGGCCTTTGATGAACTCGCCCAGGCTGACCCCAATTCGCCGTGGGTCCATCTTCTGAAAGGCCAGGCGTATGACGGGTTAGCCGACTTTGACAAGGCCATCGAAGAGTTCAAAATCGCCGTGCAACAGCAACCCAACGATGCCACCGGCTGGTTTTCGCTGGGTTTCCTCTACTGGAAGACACGCCGCTTGGCTGAGGCGGAGGTAGAGCTCGCAAAGGCAGTTCACCTGGATCCTGACTTTCTGGAAGCAAAATTTTATCTCGCCGATGCCTATCTCGCCGATCAGAAACCGCAGGAATCGATACCACTTCTGCAGTCAATTCTTGTTCGCGATCCAAACTACGCCCGCGCCAGACTCGATTTAGGGAAGGCACTCTTCCAGTTAAACCGCTATCCAGAGGCAGCGACTGAGTTGCAAGCAGCGCTACGCCTGGAGCCAGACCGCGCGGAAGCTCACTATCAACTTGCCCGCGTATACCAAAAACTCAATGAACCCACCAAGTATCAGCAGGAACTGGAAGTGGTGAAGACACTCAAGGCCGGCAAACTGCGCGAGGAGGAAAGCGTGCTGGCGGTTACGGGCGCCAGGGGCGATGCAACCCAGCAATTGGGGCTTTCCCCGGCAAGAGATAGTTCCGCGTCTCCGGATGTAGCACATTGAGCCCCATGAAAGCCTTCCCGTTGTGGGTCGCTGCCATGGCCGTCGCAGCAGCAGCACTTTCTCCAGCCCAGACAGTCGCTGGATCTTTGCCTCTGCCGGATGTTTACCTGGTGACGATCGATACGCTACGCGCCGACCACATCCGCTGTTATGGGGACGACAAAATTCAGACTCCGGCCCTGGACTCTCTGGCGCAGGATGGTATTCGCTTCGCACAGGCTTTCACTCCAAGTCCAATTACGAATACTTCCCACACCAGCATCCTGACCGGCCTGCTCCCCAGTGTGCACGGTGTCACCGACTTCGCGATCCCGCTCAAGAACACCTTCCCGACCTGGGCTGAATTACTGAAGAATGATGGATACCAGACAGCCGCTTTCATTGGCGCTGTCATTCTCGACTCACATACCCTCGCGCCCGGACTCGACCGAGGTTTTGACTACTATGACAACTTTCCGGAACACGCACCGGAAGGAGAGCATTGGGGATACGTGGAGCGCCGCGGCATGGATGTGGTGCATCGCGCGGAGACGTGGATGGGCTCAACGGGCAAGAAACCGCGATTCGTCTGGGTCCACCTATACGACCCTCATGATCCGTACGAACCGCCGCCGCCTTTCTCCCAACTCTACAAAGACCGTCTGTACGATGGGGAGATCGCGTATGCAGATGCCGCGTTGGGAAACCTGCTTAATTATTTGAAGCACGAGAACCGATACCGGAACGCGCTGATTATCGTGGTGGGTGATCATGGCGAAGGCCTCGGAGAACACGGCGAACAAACTCACGGTATCTTCCTATACGATTCGACAACTCATGTGCCCCTGATCATCAAGCTTCCCGCGAGCGGCAGACCGGCCGGCGCGCATAGGGAGAAAGTGGTTGAGGCACAAGTACAAACAACCGACATCCTACCCACGGCTCTTGAGCTGCTCGGCGTTTCTGCGCCGTCCACGCTTGGCAACCGCTCTCTGGCTGCCTACTTTACGGAAACGAAACAGAGCGAGAGGGTGGTCTTTGGCGAGACGGATTATCCGCTGCGTTTCGGATGGGCGCCGCTGCGCGCGGTCCGCAGCGACGGGTTCAAATTTATCGAAGCACCGCGGCCGGAATTCTACGACCTTGGAACAGACCCAGCTGAACTCAAGAATGAATATGAGCCCTGGAATCCTACGGTTCAACAACTCCGCACCAAGCTTGCTTCGTCTGCAATGCGACCGCCAAGCGTCTCGCCCTCCACAGGTGCTGCGGGAAAGGAAACGCTCAGCCAACTTCGTGCGCTGGGCTATCTAGGACCCGGCGACGAGCACAGCTCCACCAACGTTCCCGAATTATCGTCACTGCCGGATCCCAAAGACAAAATCGAGGAGCAGAACCTGCTGCATTCCGCGATGATGCTGGTGGATGAAAGCAGATCACCGGATGCCCGGCTGCTGCTCGAGGAGGTTCTGCTTCTGAATCCCGATTCCCACGCCGCTTTGCGGCAACTGGGAGAGTTGGAGTTCCATGCCGGCGAGTACCGCAACGCAGCCGACCATCTTGCGCACGCACGTGAGAAGCAACCCGATGACCCGCTGGCGGCAGACTACGAGGGACAATCACTCGACAAGCTAGGTGATTCGCAAGGGGCACGCAAGGCGCTCGAAGACGCAGTCAAACAATCTCCCGGACAACTTGACGCTCGCCTCCTGCTGGCGCGAATCGACTTGAAATCCGGTGATCGGGCAGCAGCGGAAGATCAACTCGAAGCGGTTCTTGTTTTGAATCCGGCTAACCAGGAGGCATTGCTCTCGCTAGCCACAGAGTATCTTCAAGACCGGCGGTTTGCTGATGTCGTGGAGCTGCTGGAACCTCGCGCTCAAGATGCGTCCGTCCGCGTGGATGCACTTCAGCTGCTTGTTCAGGCTTATGTGGGCCTGGGCCGTACCTCCGATGCTGAACGAGTACAAAGCCGGGTGCAGGCGCTCAAGCACCGGCCCTGAAACGGCCGCGAGCTATTTCTGGGCCACTGTGTTCGCGGATCCTTCGAATATCTGGGTAAGAACATGTCCGCGCATCTGCTTCGGTTGCTCAATGCCATACAAGGAGAGGATCGTAGGCGCAATGTCGTAGACGCTTGCTTCGAGTCCCATCAGCCGCAGATCGTGCTTGATACCTGGTCCCATGGCAAAGAACGTTCCCGGAACTTCATCTCCGTCAGCAAAGTCATGCTTGGCGATAACAGGCGTGGTCTTCTCGTGGTCCATGTGCATGTGGGGATCGGTTTGCTCGAACTCGCGCAATGGCTTGATGCCATGATCCGACACGACGAAGAGATAGGTATTGTCGTCGATGTGCTGGAGCACGGCGCCCAGTACTTTGTCGAAGGCAATGTACTGGTTGGGAAAAGCATCTTCGCGGACCGCGTTAATCTTCGGGTTATAGCCTGCGTTGTAAGGGGCAATCGGATAGAGCCAATGGCCGGTGCGGTCTTCACAGGACTGGCCCAGCCAGGTGAACTGGGTGGGGTGATTCTCTAGAAGATAGTCGAACAATTTTGTCTGCTGGCTGCGGATCAAATCTACTTTCTTCAGCCACGCGTTAATGACTTCAGATTCGTGCCCCTCAAGCTCCTCAGCCGAGGGCATGCGCTCGCAATCGACGTAATAGTCACCTACGTTCTTGATCAACTCGGGCTTCAGCGATGCGGGATATACGGCATCCCCGCCTTCCACCTCGGACAGTTTTGGAGCACACAAGACGCCGTCCTCACAGTTTTTTCCGCGAGTGAGCATACCGCTAACCATATAGCCATTTACCGGCATCACGGGAAAAGTTGCTGGGACATTCGCCATGCCTACGGTGATGTGGTTTTTGGAAAGTATCGACCAGATCGGTTCTTCTTTCAGCATGTTGGTGTTGGCCGTAACGCCGCCGACGACGAAGCCAGTGACACCATGCTCTTCCGGAGTCGTGCTGGTGAAAAGCGTGCTGTAAACTCGCGGGCAGTTCGGCGCGGAAACAGTGCGCAACTTTCCATATGCGCCTCGCTTGATGACGCTGGTGAGGTTAGGCATCTTGCCCTGGAGGATCAGAGGGCGAAGGACGTCCATCTCCATGCCATTCACGCCAATCACCACCACTCGTGGCTTCGGTTTCGCTCCGCCAGAAGTCTGCGCTAACAGGAGCGATGTAGTGACGAGCAACGATGCGGCGAGTGTTCTGAAGGCTTTAACCATCATAGGAAGAGCTCCGAAATGCGGGATCGGTCTAAGCAGACGGTTTGCTCTTCCCATCCTACCTGAGAGCCTACCGCCGGGTTCCAATTTCAGTTTCATTGGCAGACAGCGAAGCGCCCGGTTTTGCCGGGCGCTTCGCTGTTTATGTTTGCTCCGATGATCAGAAAACGATCTTCAGGCCGACCTGAACATTGCGCCCATCGTTAGCGCTGGTAATCTTCCCCAGCGTTGGTGGCGAGCCTATGTTATTGCCAGGAGGCGCAAAGTAGGGAGTATTCCAAGCATCGAAGAATTCGCCCCGGAATTCCAGGTCGGCCTTATCCCACATATTGAAGTGACGCAGTACAGCCAAATCTGTATTCGACTGACCAGGCGCATCCAGGATGTTGCGCCGTGAATTGCCGAAGCTCGGATTGGCGGCCGATCCAGCAACGGAGAAGCAGCTTTGATTGAACCAGTTGGTGACGCTCTTCTGGCCGACGCCGCTGCAACTGCGGTTGGGGCGAGGAGAGCTGGAGTTGGTGTTGGAGAAATCCGTACCAAGAACAACGAAGGGGTAGCCGGTCTGATAGGAGACGATAGCGGATGCTTCCCATCCACCCACAAATGCACTCACGATACTTTTGTCGTTGAGAAATTGTCTTCCCTTGCCAAAGGGCAGATTGTAGACCGCGTTGACCACGATCCTGTGGCGCGCATCGGTATAGGACCGCGACCACTCGAACGCCAGGTTGTTGTCGTCTTGCGGGAGATTGCTACCGTTGGCGCCGGCGCCAAAGCCTTCGTCGCCCTCCGAGTTGTCGAGGGATTTGGCGAATGTGTAGGCGGTGAGCAGATTGAGCCCATGGCTCAGCCGCTTGGTCAGTTTGAACTGGAAGGCGTTATAGCTCGAGGACCCGTCTGAGGTCGTGTAGAGCGAGGTGCCCAGGTCGACATACGGACGGCGCGACTGCAGAGGGGTTGTGCCCGGCTCGGCCTGGTTGCCGGAGAGGTGCAAGTTGCCGATCTTGGTCCCCTTGGTTCCGATATAGTTAATATCCATTGCCCAGTCTGCGGAAAGTTGGCTTTGAATGCCGAAGCTCCACTGCTGGAAATAGGGCGCCAGGTAGTGGGGCGCGACATAGAGAGAGATGAATTGGTTCGTCAGCTTGGGAATGCCTGAGCCGGCAAATACGTTCTCGCTGGTCGCAGCCGGCGTCTGTCCTGGGGAAGTAACATACTGCTGTGATGGAGAAAAAACCGGATTGTCGTCGACGAAATGCTGGTTATTGAAGTTAGGCAAGTCGTAGAACAAGCCGTAGCCCGTGCGCACCACCAGTTTGTCCGATCCGGTAGGACGAAAAACTATTCCGAGGCGTGGCGCGAAATCGTGGTGCACGGGAAAGATCAGGGTCTGCCGCGTGCGGCCGGTGAATCCCAGCTGCGCTCGTTGGATCGAAGTAGCAATTAAACAGCGCCCGTCCGTGGTGGTTAGATACGAGTAGGCCGAATCGGTGCAAAACGAGTCGTTCTGCGCATCGGGCGCCGCTGTCACCAGGGTAGCGTTGCCCGGCCCACTGAACTTGGGCCCAGTCGGCACCAGGGTCACGTAATTGTCGTGCTTGTCGATCGCCGGCCGGCGGTACTCCCAACGCATGCCGGCGTTGAAAGCGAAGTTTTCGCTCATTTTGACGTTATCCTGGAAGAACAAGCTGATGAAGTTGCCGCCAACCTGGTTCGTGTTCTCAAACTGCAGGCTGCGGTTGGCTCCGTGTGGAGCGCCGAGCAGGAAGTCAGCGAAGTCGGAGGCGCTGGAGACGCCACCATTCAACTCACCGGCCACCGCGGCATACTGGCCGTTGTAATCTAACTCGCCATGCGGGGAGTATGGCGCCTCCTCACCAAGAACCTGCCATGGTTGAATATCCGCCCCTGCAATGATCGTCTGTTTGCCACGCGTAATCGTGACAGTGTCTTGATATTTCTCCACCATATCCGGGCTGATGACCGGGCGGTAGTTGGAGTCGCCAATAGCAGAGAAGTTGGTGAACTCGAAAGGTGGGAAGCCTTCAAGGGACGGCGACAGGGCGGTCAGGCCCTGGATTCCAAAGTTTTCCATAAACCCGGCGGGCCGGGGGCACGATGCGCAATTATTAATATCGGTGTCGCGCTGGAAGCCGAAGAGTGCCTCATTGAGAAGGCGCGGGCCGAAGGTGTGGGTCCAGCCAATGGCCACATTCTGCCCCCGGAAATAGAGCTTGTCGCCAAAGCCGGGCAACGTGCTGTATCCGGTGGTTGGGGTCACGATATTAGCTTGGCCGAGGATGTACCGCCCAAACACCTGGTCTTTCTCGCTGATGGCGTAGTCAACACGCGCGTCGTATTGGTCGTCGTAGCGGGTCTCCGGCTGTGAGTTGATGTAGTTATTGCCCGAGGTCCCCGTCAGGTTGGGCAAAGGCCAGGCATTCAGGGAAAGTACATGGGCCGCCACCGGATCGATGGCGGTGATCTGGTTGCCCGAATAGGG
>Ga0210391_10002104_pt1 | contig 17437 bp, 17 predicted proteins | sample IncBWC12OmetaG_FD_160573 | JGI IMG/M metagenome (GOLD analysis project Ga0210391, IMG submission 160573) | Forest soil microbial communities from Barre Woods Harvard Forest LTER site, Petersham, Massachusetts, United States - Inc-BW-C-12-O ... | reverse complement strand
GATACCTCTGGGATCTCTGTACAAGCCGGATCCCATCACCGGCCAGACCTACTCGATTGCCTGCCCGGCGGGCGACACGTCCTGCACGGCTGTTAGCGGTCTTACCCAGCAGGAAGTCGACGATTATCGTCCCTATCCGCAATACGACGAGCTGGAAGTCGGCCAGCACAATGTCAATACCAATTACAACGCCCTTCAGGCCATCTGGAACAAGCAGCAGGGGAGGTTTCTCTACGGTTTCAATTACACATGGTCCAAGGCGTTGGGCGTGCTGGGCGCCAACGGCACCGGTACACCGGCCACACCTTTCAACTACCGTGATGATTACGGGCCCGAGGCATTCGACCGCAGGCAGATCTTCAACGCAACCTACTCCTATACGGTGGGCAATATCGTGCACCAGCGGTTCGTGGGCGGAGTCGTGAATGGCTGGATGGTTTCGGGGATTACCGGCATCCAGAGCGGCGCGGATCTCTTCGCGCAGAACAATCCGGACTTCTCGATGACCGGTCAACTCACAGTGCAGACATCGACCGGTACGCCGGCGACGATTCCGGTGAGCAGCCAGGAGCTTCTGGGAACGCCGGACGTCTATCTAATGCCTCAGGTCACCTGCAATCCCGGGGTCGCACTCGGGCCGCATCACTACGTCAACGGCAACTGCTTTTCGCTTCCCTCGCAGCTCGGAGTGAATGGTCCTTATCGTGAGCCTTACATTCACGGTCCGGCCTACACCGACTCTGACCTGGCTGCGCAGAAGAGCTTTGGGCTGGGCGAAGGCCGGAACATTCTGGTTCGCTACTCAGCCTTCAACTTCATCAACCACGCTAACACCACCTTTACGAGTGCAGAGGATCCCAACGCCATCACGCTGAATTACACCAATGCCGGAGTGGGAGCCGCGCAGCCCGTCGGCCAGGCCCTCAGCAGTGCTGTGAACTCCAACGCCAGCGTCTTCGGATATGCACCACTCCGAACTGGCCGACGTGTGTCCGAGGTAGAGCTGAAATTCAACTTCTGATCGCTATCCATCGACGGGCTCGGGGTGGCCGAGGCCACCCCGGCTCGTTGTTCATTAGTTCCTCAGGGGCGCTTCAGGTGTAGCCGGGCCTGTCCGTTGATGCCACCGTTAACGCGAAATCACCCGCTGAGCCAAAATCACCCTGGGATGTGGAACGAAAGAATCGCGGCTACAGGCAGAACCAAAATTTAGCTCGATTTAGCTCGAAAGAGGGGTAGACACCGGGCAAAAGCGGGCATTGTGGAGAAAATAGAGAAAATTTCAGAAGGCTGTAAGCCTCTGATTCGTCGCTATTTGCCTGTTTTTATTGATTTTTCTTGACAGGCTGGCGGAGAGACAGGGATTCGAACCCTGGATACCTTGCGGTATACACGCTTTCCAAGCGTGCGCCTTCAGCCACTCGGCCATCTCTCCGCATCGCGGACCACGCGCTCCGTTGCGGAACGCTCGCTACCTCAAATCTATCACGCGCTCCCCGCCCGCGAACGCCCGTCTACAATGATGCATTCCCATGTCCCCCGACCCAGAATTCGATCGGCCTGCCGCACCAGCAACTGATCCTGACATCCAGGTATTCGAGCAACACGACCATCCTCCGCGTCTCGGCGAAGAACTCCGAGCTCTGCTGACTCTCGCCATCCCCGTCGTCCTCTCCGAACTGGGCTGGATGACCATGACCATCGTCGACCTCATAATGGTCGGCCGCCTCGGGCCCGACGCCATCGGCGCCGTCGGCCTCGGCAACGCTATCTACTATGCGCCGTCCCTCTTCGGCATCGGCCTCCTGCTCGGCCTCGACACCCTCGTCTCGCAATCCTGGGGCGCGCGCCGCTTTGACGACTGCCATCGCTCCCTAGCTCAGGCCATCTACATTGCCGCCGCCTTCACCCCGCTCCTCATGATCTACATGGTCGCTGGTGGCCGCATCTTTACTGGCCATGGCGTCGATCCCACCGTCGCCGGCCTCACCCGCTCCTACGTCAGCATTCTGAATTGGGGAACCTTTCCCCTCCTCGTCTACGGCGGATTCCGCCGCTACCTCCAGGGAGTGGGCCGCGTCCGCCCCGTCGCCTTTGCCCTCATCACCGCCAACCTCATCAACCTTGTCGGAAACTGGGTCCTCATCTATGGACACTTCGGCTTCCCGGCCATGGGCGTGCGCGGCTCCGCGCTCTCCACCTGCGCCGCGCGCGTCTACATGGCGGCCGTGCTCATCTACGCCGCCTGGGCGCACGAGTCCAAACGCGGCCACGCCCTCTTCGCTCACTGGCCCGCGCCAGACTGGCAACGCATCCGCGCGCTCCTGCAGCTCGGACTGCCTGCAGCATCACAAGTTGTTCTTGAAGTCGCTGCTTTCGGTGCGGTCACCGTGATGGCCTCGCACCTGGGACCCATCCCGCTCGCCACGCACGAAATTGTGCTGAGTTGCGCCGCCTATACCTATATGGTTCCGCTTGGCATCTCCGCGGCCGCTGCCGTCGCCGTCGGTCACGCCATCGGAGCCGGCAATCCTGCCCGCGCTCGCCGCGCCGGCTCGCTCGCCATCGCCATCGGTGCCGGATTCATGGCCTGCATGGCCCTCGTCCTTATCACTTTCCCGCGCCCCATCGTCCACATCTGGACCACCGATCCCAGCGTCGTCGCCCTCGCCGGTCACATCCTCGCCATCGTTGCGGGTTTCCAGATCTTCGACGGCATTCAGAGCGTCTCCACCGGCGCCCTTCGCGGACTCGGCGAAACACGCTATCCAATGCTCATGAATTTTGCCGGCTACTGGATCATCGGCCTGCCGTTAGGCGCGCTCCTCTGCTTCGCCCTGCGCCGCGGACTCTCCGGACTGTGGATGGGCCTCACCCTCGCTCTCATCCTGATTGCGTTACTGCTCTGCACTCGCTGGCTCAAAGACTCACGCAGGCAGCTCGCACCTGCTACCACACCCGCCTGACGCCATAAGCATCGAACGCAGTATCGTTGCTGATGATTGGCAGATTTTCCGCGTGGGCTTGCGCGATCAGCATTCGGTCGAATGGATCCTTATGCGGTCCAGGCAACAGGCCTCCGCGAATTCCATGCTCAGCGGATACAGCTAAGAGATGAAAGCCTTCTCGTTCCATTTGTGCGCTGAAGTCCGCAACCAAATCGGCGGCAGTTGGGAGTTTCCCCAGGCGAACTTTCGTGGCAATTTCCCAAGCCGATGCAGCACTCACATACAGTGTGTTTTTGGTTTCCGCAATCGTGCGGCGCGCAGTTTTTGTGAGAGCGGGATCGTCAGAAAGCCACCAGAGGAGTGCGTGGGTGTCGAGCAGAGCGCGCACCCCTGCTACTCCCAACTCGACAATTCATCCCGCGGCAGCGGCTCGAAAAACTCAGGCCCCACGCGCAGCGTGCCCTTTAATGACCCTGGCTGACGACGCCCCCGCACTTCGCCCACTGCCACCAGCCGTGCAACCGGTTTCGATCCGCGCGCAATCACCACTTCCTCGCCCTCTTCGGCTTTCTGGATCAGCCGCGAAAGGTTCGTTTTCGCCTCATGAATCGTGACCGTACCCACGGGATCTCCTTAGCTAATTTAGATTAGCTAATCGCCGAATGTTGTGCAAGCCGAATCAACGCTCGCGTCATATCTGCGATTCAACAGCGTTTGCCCTGAACATGGAAATGGGTAGGAGTGTCGCGCCGCGTAGCGGTCGCTCGGAACATGGAAAAAGAGAAGCTCGCGGAAATAATCCCATCAGTTGTGACTGGCGTAAAACGCCCCTACTTCTTCTTCCCCTTTTTCTTCACCAGATCCGCCAGCGAAGTCTTATCCAACTCCGAACGCAGCGCCGCTTCCGCGCCCTCAAAAACGCTCTTCAGCTTCGACCGCGTCTTCCCCGTCTCGGCTCCCGTAAACGCAGCGGTGTGGAACAGATCTCCGCCGTCCAAGGCTGCATAAACATCTTTCAGTGTGATCTGTTTTGGCGACCGCGCCAGCTTTGACCCGCCATGCGGACCCTTTTGGCTCTCCACCAGACCTGCCTGGTGCAGCAGCGAAAAGACGCGGCGAATCACTACGGGGTTGGTGTTGAGCTTGCCTGCCACGTCGTCCGAGGTCTGCAAAACATCCGGTTCGGAGGCTAGCAGGGCCAGTGCGTGAACGCCTGTTGCGAATCGGGTATTGACGGCCATGCTCCACGCTACCACAGGTCTCGATAATCCAAAACCGCGAGTTTGTGACAATCGCTCTGCCCTGTCCCCGCTTTCGTGTCAGCCTCGCTTTCCGTCCCCCCTTTGATCGCAACATCTATAATCGGCTTTTCTTCGGAGCATCCATTTGCGCATCCTCTTCGTCGGTGACGTATTCGGCAGCGCGGGCCGCCGCATCGTTCGCGAGCACCTCGGCCACGTCATCGCCGGCCATTCCATTGACCTCGTCATCATCAATGCCGAAAACGCCGCGGGCGGATTCGGCCTCACTCCCGCCATTGCCGACGAGCTCTTTGACATGGGTGCCCACGTCCTCACCACCGGCAATCATGTCTGGGACAAAAAAGAAATCATTGATTACCTCAAGTCCGTCCCGGCTGACAGCCACGAGCGCCCTCGCCGCATCGTCCGCCCCGCCAACTACGCGCCCGGCAGCCCCGGCTACGGCTTCTATCAGGGCGCTCTCGCATCCGGCCAGACCTACGCCGTCGTCAATCTTCAGGGCCGCGTGTTCATGGCCAGCAACGAAGATCCCTTCCGCGTCGCTGACGCTCTCCTCGCCGAAATTACCGCGAAGGTCATCATCGTCGACATTCACGCGGAAGCAACATCGGAGAAAGCTGCTCTCGGCTGGTATCTCGACGGTCGCGTCACGGCGGTCATCGGCACGCACACACACGTCCCCACCGCCGACAACCGCGTCCTCAACAACGGCACCGCGTATCAAACCGATGTCGGCATGAGCGGCCCGTACGATTCCATCATCGGCGTCGAAAAACATCTCGTCATCGAGCGCTTTCTCACCGGCATGCCCGCGAAATTTGAAGCCGCCAAAGGCGACCCACGCATGGCCGCTCTTATCGTCGAATGCGATCCTGCTACAGGCCGTGCATTCTCCACCGAGCGCCTGCTGCTCGGCGAATAGTTTTTTCCCATCGAAAACTTCGGTGCCCTGCGCATCAGAGCGCGCTGCTGCGACAATAGCTAAAGAGAAAGCGAACTCATGTCCATCTCCACTCCCGAAGAACTCGCTGCCATGCGCGCCGCCGGCCGCGTCGTTCGCCTCATGCTCGAGGCCATGAAGGCCGCCGCCCGCTCTGGCATCACCACCGCCGACCTCGACCACATCGGCGGCGACGTCATGGTAAAAAACGGCGCACGCTCCGGACCTTCCCTCGTCTACCAGTTCCCCGGCGTCAGTTGCATCAGCGTCAACGACGAAATCGTCCACGGCGTCCCCAGCTCCCGCAAACTCCGCAATGGCGATCTGCTCAAGCTCGACGTCACCATCCAGTTCGACGGATTCATGGCCGACGCGGCCGAAACCGTCATCGTCGGTGAAACTCCAGAACAATCTGTACCCTCCGCCCTCGGCAATCGCCTTCTCGCCTCCGCCCGCCGCGCATTTCACCAGGCAACCCAGGTCGCGCGCGCCGGCAACCGCGTACAGGACATCGGTCGCGCCGTCGAAGCCGCCGTCAAAGCTGACGGCTTTCACGTCATCCGCGAGCTCTGCGGACACGGCATCGGCCGCACCATCCACGAGCGCCCCAGCGTCCCCAACTGGCCCGATCCATCCGCCTCCAGCCTGCTCACTGAAGGCCTCGTCATCACCATCGAACCCATCATCGCCAGCAAATCCGGCCGCACCATCCTCGCCAGAGATGGCTGGACCGTCCGCACCGCCGACCGCGGCCTCGCCGCTCACTACGAGCACACGCTCGTCATCACCAAGGGCGAGCCCATGCTCCTCACCGCCGCCTGAAACTTGCTGTCATCCTGAGCGCAGCGCCGTCCCGCGCGGAGTCGAAGGATCTGCGGTTGTCTTTGCTTCAACGCTTCAACGCTTCAACGCTTCTCCAGCTTTCCCCACATCTTCCACCCGCAACCCCACGGTTGCATTTCCCACCTCACCGCCGTACTATGCAACCAGGAGGTTGCACAATGTCAACCGACCGCATTGAGAAGCAAATCGAGATCGCCGCGCCTGTCTCCCGTGTCTGGCGCGCCCTCACCGATTACCGCGAGTTCGGCGCATGGTTCCGCGTCAACCTGGAAGCGCCCTTCACCGTCGGCGAAGAAGCACGCGGGATGATCACCTGGCCTGGCTACGAACACCTCCCCTGGCGCGCCGTCATCCAGCAAATCGACCCTGAGCAGTACTTCGCCTTCACCTGGCATCCCTACGCGATCGATCCCAACGTCGATTACTCCGAAGAAGTCCCTACCCTCGTCGAATTCCGCCTCGAGCCCACCGCTTCCGGCGGCACGCTCCTCCGGCTTTCCGAGTCCGGCTTCGATGACATTCCCGATGCCCGCCGCGGCGAAGCCTTTCTCCGCAACGACGGCGGCTGGACGCAACAGATGACTAACATCCGTGACTATGTCGCAGAGCACCCATAACGCGGTGGCCCACAAACACCCGTCGATCGCGATACGGACACCGAGGGCAGCCAGCACCTTCGCCGCCCTCGGCGATCCCACACGCCTGTCGCTGCTGGCCAAGCTCAGCCGCAAGCAGCGGCAGTCCATCTCAAAGCTCGCGCACGATTCACATCTCACGCGCCAGGCAATCACCAAGCACCTGCGCGTCCTCGAGCGCGCCCGCATCGTCCGCTGCACGCCCGCCGGCCGCGAACGCCTCTATTCCCTCGACGCCGCTACCATCCACGAGGTGCGCGAAACCCTCGACCGCATCTCCGCCCAGTGGGATCAGGCCCTCGCCCGTCTCAAGACCTTCGTTGAAAGTGACAACTCGCACGAATCCCGCACACGGCCATAAAAAGTGCGGCGCTTACTGCGCCGTTGCTGGCGCCGCCGCCGGCTGATTCACGCAACTCGCATCCACCGCGGTTTTCACCTGCTCGAACAGCGTTCCCTTCGGCGCCTCCAGCCCATTCTTCTCCGTCCGCTGCCACAGCGGAGACGTCAGAGGGCCGCCATTCGGCTTCTGATAAATCGCCAAAATATCATTGGGCGGTCCCTGCGAAGCATTGGGACGAGTGTTGTTTGACGCTGCGCTCATCTCATCGGGCACGCCACCCATGCTGCTGCTCATACCGCCGCGGCCCTGTCCACCCGCGCCGTTCGGTGTCGCGCTCATCCCGCTCGCATCCTGATTCATGCCGGCGTTCGGATTCTGTCTTCCCCCGCCGCCGTTCCCGCCCGGATTGCCGCTTGCATTGCCGCCCGCCGCCCCCGTTCGCGCCGCCCGAACCACAAACACCAGGTCCGCCTGCGACGGATCCTTCACCACCTCATACCGCTTCCAGTCGCCGATTTGCGCGATCAGCGCATTCGCCGCCGTCCGGTCTTCCGGCGTCACGTTCGGGCTCAGCGGATCGCCGTTCACTGTCTGGACATAAACGTAGTGCGCCTGGCAGAACTGCTGCGGCACTTCATTCTTTTTGTTTTTGGCGTGCGCGGAAATCGCCATCCCACCCATCAAAACCACCAAGAATACTCCAGTGATTCTCATCGAACCGCCCCCTCCGTCATACCGCGTCGCAGAAATTCTCCAACTCAGGTCGAACGAAAGGATACTCCCGCCACGGGTACCAGGAGAAGAAGGCCGAGAAAGTTTTGGTCGGGAAAAAAGTAAAGAGGCGAGGCACCCGTGCGCATCGCGAACGACTACACGCTACCCACTACACGCTGTCCTTCAGTGCTTGCCCTTCAACACCGCTGTCACCGACAGCAGCACATACCAGATGACGGAGTAGAAAAGAATGCCGGAGATGTCGAATACATAGGCCCACGATGTAGGCGTCGACGTGGGACTGCTGTTCGAATAGAAAAAGTGCGACAGCACCATCGATGGCATAAAGGCGATCTCGCCAATCTTGTCGCGGATCGGGCCAGGGTGCAGTCTGATCACCACCAATCCGAAGAGACTCACCGTAAACAGTCCCATCGTCAGACTACCGAGAATTCGCCACCAACCCGACTGGCCCATAGCTCAACTTTCTATTTCCGCAATACTAACCCATCTGTGGATTTCGGAATGACCCAAAACAAACTGGCTTGCTTCCCTGGGAACGGAAGTATTCTCATTGACGACAAGAGACTTACCCCACTCGTAATCCGTTGCCGCGGGATACGGTGACCCGGCATATCCCGAATTTCCGCGTACCGCCACTCGAACGAGAAACAACTTACTGGACGAGGAGCCTCTTAAATTTGGATCGGGGAAGGTTACCGGGGACCATCCACGCGAGCCTTTTCTGAACCCATACCTCATCGAAAGATAGCCTTCAACCCGGCCCTCAGTCCGAAGCTCCGCTCTCCGGCTTCAGGAGGGGGAACAGGATCACATCACGGATCGACCGGGCTCCGGTCAAAACCATCGTCAGCCGGTCAATGCCGATACCCTCACCCGCCGTCGGAGGCAGTCCGTACGCCAGCGCCCGCACGTAGTCCGCGTCCATGGCGTGCGCTTCCTCATCGCCGCGCGCCCGTTCTGCCAGTTGCATTTCGAAGCGTCGCCGCTGCTCCTCAGGATCGTTGAGTTCGCTGAACGCATTACCCAGTTCGAAACCGCCGATGTAGAACTCGAACCGCTCCACCCAATCCGGCTCATCAGGCTTCTGCTTCGACAAAGGAGAAACCGCAAGCGGAAACTCATAAATAATCGTCGGCTGGATCAGGTGCGCTTCCGCAATTACTTCGAAAATGTGCGCGATGACCGTACCGATCAGCGCTCCCGTCACGAGATCGCGGCGCGCAATATGCAGTCCGCCCGCGATCTGATCGATACGGCTCGCCTGCTCCGGAGCACTCGCTTTAAATCCGCCGCTCGTCGCTGCACTAATCGACCTGTCCAGCAACAGAGACAGCGCCGCAGCATCGGCAAAGCTCGCCATCGTCGGCTTCCCGCCAAACGCAGCAGGCCAAAACTCGATAATCGCCTCCCGCATCGTGAACCGGCGCCACCGGCCCAGGTCAATCTCAGCCCCATTGAAGTGGGTAATCGTCGTGCCGTTCACCTCCCGCGCCACAAACGCAATCAATTCCTCCGTCAGCTGCATCAGGTCGTGATAGTTCGCGTATGCCTGGTAGAACTCCAGCATCGTGAACTCAGGATTGTGCTGGGTTGATATGCCTTCGTTGCGGAAGTTCCGGTTGATCTCGTACACGCGATCGAAGCCGCCCACCACCAGCCGCTTCAAATACAGCTCCGGTGCAATCCGCAGAAATAAATCGATGTCGAGCGTGTTGTGATGCGTCCGGAAAGGCCGCGCCGCAGCGCCTCCCGCAATCGGCTGCATCATCGGCGTCTCCACTTCGATGTACCCCCGGTCATCGAAGTAAGTCCGGATCGCCCGCAGCACCTGCGCCCGCTTCACAAACACGTCGCGCACCGCAATCTGATCCGACCCGCCCTCATTCAGGATCGAGTTCATGAACAGATCAACATACCGCTGCCGGTAGCGCAGCTCCACATCGGCCAGCCCGTGATACTTCTCCGGAAGCGCCATCAGCGCCTTCGCCAGAAACGTGATGGTCTCCACATGAATGGTCAGCTCATTCGTGCGGGTCCGAAACAGATATCCGGTCACGCCAATGTGGTCGCCCATATCCAGCAGCTTGTACCACTCGAACGCCTGATCGCCCACCGCATCTTTGCGGACGTAAATTTGCAGCCGCTGCCCATCCTGTTGCAGCGTCGCGAACCCGGCTTTGCCCTGCGCGCGAATCGCCATCAGCCGCCCCGCTACCGCCAGCGGGATACGCTCTGCATCCAGCTGCTCGCCCGTCGCCGCGTCATAACCCGCGCGAATCTCCGGAATCGTATGCAGCGGATGCTCCGCTGGAGGCGCAAACGTGTTGGGATACCGCGCCTGGCCCAGCGCTTCAATCTGTTTCAGCTTTTCCTGGCGGAGCGCGTACAGATTGCGCTCGAACTCAGAGTCAAACACGGCGTCGCCTCATTCGATAGGTCTCGTTCGAGTATAACGATGGCGTCCTTAGCCCATGGTCACCGGTAGGTCTTCTGGTCGCAGAGGTGTATAACAGACGCGGTGCAAAGGTCTTCATGCCGCAAACTCCGCCTCTCCAAAAGACTGACAGTACGAAGCGCCCCGCCGGCGCTATGGGCGGCCTGGTCCGTGCCGAGCGCCTCATGCAGATCGCGTTCGTCCTCCCCACCGCCGTCGTCGTCGGCTGGCTCTTCGGCTACCTGCTGGACAAATGGCTGCACCAGCACTGGATTTACGTTGTCGGCATCCTGCTCGGCTGCGTTGCCGGATTTGTGGAGGTTTTCCACATCGTCCAGAAGAACGAGAAGGAAGTCGAGTGACCGACGAGCCGGATCCCGTACCCAACACGACCCCCGAGATGACCGACGCCGACCTTCAGGGCGTCCTCCGCCGGGCGCTTCGTCTCGTCATCGTTCTCACATTGCTTCTGGTCATCGCCTTTACCGCCACCATGGGCTGGCAATCCGGCCTCCTCGCGCTGGTCGGAGGCGCCATTTCCTGGACCGGCATTCGCGAGTGGAGCAGCCTCTCCACGCTGGTTTTTGCCCGCATGGACACCCAGCGGCCACCTCGCCCCATGGGCCGCACTTTGGTGATGTTTTTTCTCCGTTTGGGCCTCGTCGCCGCGGTTCTCTATGTTAGTCTAAGGTGTTTGAACGGTACTGTTTACGCACTGATTGCGGGCATTGGTTTAGCCGTTGTTGCCCTTTCTTTTGAGTCCCTCCGCCTGTTGCGCGGTTAACTATTCTCTCGTCGTCATCCTCAGCGTGCGGCCCCCCGACCCCCGCACTCCCTGAGGAGACAATTTAGGTTCCGACATGCTGGCCTGGATCGAGTTCATTACCCGACTGCTGAATCAATGGTTTGCGGCTCCCGCCGACGCCATGCTCGCCGCTCTCCACATTCAGCCTGTTCATCCGTCCCACCCCATCAACGAGACCCTCACCCTCGAGCTCATCGTTTTCACCGGCCTCGTTCTCTTCTTCCTCATCGTTCGCGCCAGCCTCAGTGTCGAGAAGCCCGGCAGCGCGCAGCATATCGCCGAAATCGTTCACGAGTTCGTCAGCGGCCAGTCCGAGCAGGTCATGGGACACGGAAATTCCCCGTTCCTCCCTGTCCTCACCTGCATGCTGCTGTTCATCCTGCTCTGCAATCTGATGGGCCTCTTCCCCGGCCTCGAAACCCCGACCGCTAATCCGGTGGTCCCCCTCGGCCTGGCCTTGTGCGCCTTCGTCTACTACAACGTCAACGGCCTGCGCGCTCAGGGCGTCATCGGTTATGCGAAGCATTTCATGGGACCGGTCTGGTGGCTGGCCTGGCTGCTCTTCCCCATTGAGATCATTTCCCATCTCGCCCGCATCATGTCGCTCACCATCCGTCTTTACGCCAACATGTTTGCCAGCGATCTCATCACCCTCATCTTCTTTTCCGGGCTCCCGCTGCTCGTCCCCATTGGCGGCCTCGTCCTGCACCTCTTTGTCGCAATCATCCAGGCGTACATTTTCATGCTCCTGAACATGATTTACCTCTCGGAAGCCACCGCGCATCCGGAGCACCACTAACAGGATTTCCCGCCGGAGCACCGCTTCCACTCCGGTTTGGGAACCGCCGTTCAGCGTGAGGGGGCCAGCACGGTGAGCCTCAACCACCCACTGGCGGCATATCTTACGGAAGCAGGAGAAACACAATGCGTAAGCTACAGTACTTCTTCATGACGATGGCCGCCCTCTGCATGGCGTCGCCCGCGTTCGGACAGTCCACCGGCGGCAGCGCCGCCGCCAGCTGGGTTCCCATCGGCGCCGGCATCGGCATGGCCATCGCATCCGGCCTTTGCGGCCTTGGACAGGGCCGCGCCACCGCCTCCGCCACCGAGGCCCTCGCCCGCAATCCGGGCGCACGCGCCGGAATCCTCACCCTGCTCATGCTCGGCCTGGCCTTCATGGAATCCCTGGCCCTCTTCACCCTGGTCATCATCATCGTCAAGGTGAAGGCGTAATTCCAGCTGCTCTTCGCACGAAAGCAAAAACTCCCTGCCGTCTCCAACGGCAGGGAGTTTTTTCGTGCAGGGCCTGCTTACTGCTGCAGGGTCTTGAGGTAATTCGTCAGATTCGCGATCCGCTGATGCTCCTGCATGTCCGACTGGAGACCGCTCCCGTCCAGGCTGCGGAGTGCAGGACCCCACACCGGCATGTTCTTCGTTCCGTGAGCGCTCGTTTCTGTTCCAAACTGCAGCACGGCATAGATATGCGCGCCAGGGAATTTCCCGCCATTGTCCTTTGCCAGCTGCACCAGATTGGTCGGCTGTACCTTCAGAGCGACTGCGGCCGGCCCGTTACCCCGGCCATCTGCTCCATGGCATACCGCGCAATAGGTGGTGAACATCTGTTTCCCGGATGCCGGCGATGTTTGGGTGACCGGTACTTCTTTCAATTGGGTAGTTGTCTGGGCTATTCCGAAAGCAGCGGTGGCCAACAGCCCCGCCACGAATGCGACGTGGATTCGATTCGGCATAATAACCCTCCTTTCCGGGAACTAATCCTCTTCCGCCGCCTCCACCGCTGTATGTGATGGCGGGCACATTGAAACTCGTTAGTAATGCGAATCCACGGGCCAAAATAGGACCTCATTGTCTTGGAATTGGACAGCCTGCGCCAAACGCCGCCGTCAAACGCGCTGAGTCCGCCACCGCCCATGCCGGAAGAGCACCAGGCTGGCAATCGCAATCGAGCTTTCGGCAATCACCACTGCCAGAAAAGCGCCCTCTTCCCGCAAATGGAAGCCCTTCGCCAGCCACCACGCCAGCGGCAGTTCGAAGATCCAAAATCCAAAGAAGTAGACGAACGTCGGCGTCAGCGTATCGCCCGCCCCATTGAACGCCTGCAGCGTCACCATCACCCACGCATAAGCAATATTGCCGCAGCTGAATGTGCGCAGCGCCTTCGCCCCAATCCGAATGACCGCCGGATCGCTCACAAAAATCCGAATCACCGGGTCGGCAAAGATGAAGAAAAATACCCCCAACACTGCCAGAAACACCATGGTGTAGATGCCCGTCCGCCAAACCGCTTGCTCTGCCCGGTCAGGCCTCGCCGCACCCAGATTCTGCCCCACCAGTGTTGCCGCCGCATTGCTCAAACCCCACGCCGGCAGAATAAAAAACGCAACAATCCGCATCGCTACGGTGTAGCCCGCCACCGCCGGAGCGCCAAAGATCGCCACAATCCGCACCAGGCCTATCCAGCTCGCATTGGCAATCGTAAATTGCAGAATGCCGCCCAGCGAAATCCGCAGCAGCCGCCAAAACACACCCAGATTGAGCCGAAGATGCCGCACCAGCACGTGAATGCGTTCCGTCCCCCGCATCAACCGCCAGAACTGGTAGAGCACGCCGATGCTGCGTCCTGTGAATGTCGCCAGTGCCGCGCCGGTCACCCCCAGATGCGGAAACGGCCCCAGCCCAAAAATCAGGCAGGGATCCAGCACCAGGTTGATGATGTTCGAAACCCACAGCAGCCGCATCGCAATCGCTGCGTCGCCCGCCCCGCGAAAAATCGCGTTGTTCAGGAACAGCATGATGATCGCGCCGCACCCGCCCAGCGCAATCCGCGCATAGCCCGTCCCCACCGCGACAATCGCCGGAGTCGCGCCCATCATCGCCAGAATCCTCGGCGCGAAAATCCACGCTGGAATCCCCAGACCCACCGAAATGATCAGCCCCAGCACCACGGCCTGCACCGCGGCAATCGCCGCGTCTTCTGGATCCTTCTCCCCGATCCGCCGCGCCACCATCGCTGTCGTCGAAAGCGAAAGCCCCAGGCCAATCGCAAACGCCAGCGCCAGCATCGCTTCGGTCAGTCCAACCGTCGCTACCGCACTCGCGCCGAGGCGCCCCACCCAAAATGTGTCGACCACCGCAAACAGCGACTCCAGACACATCTCCAGCACCATGGGAATCGCCAGTAACAGAATCGATCGATTCAGATCACCGGTGGTGAAATCCTGGTGTGACCCCCGCAGCGCATCGCGCACGGAGGCCCAAAACCCGGGCTGGGGCTCGGACTGGAGTGAAAGATTCATCGGTCACAAGAGTCTACCGGATACCCCGCATCCCCGGTGGGCAACATCCGCATAAGCTCTTCCCCCCTCGCTAACCACCTCACCGTTAGATGAAATAACAACTGTCATCCTGAGGAGCGCAGCGACGAAGGATCCGCGGTTGTCTTGTTCGGATAACTCTTTCCTCCATCAGTTTGCAGCGAGGAAGATCCGCGAAGCGAATCGCGCTTCTGTGTAAAGCGAAGAACTTTATGATTGTCCTTGCACCTGCGCTATCCTTCTGCAATGCGGAAATTCTGCGCTTGCGCCCTGCTGCCTCTCTGCCTCGGTTTCGTCTCGCTGGCTCACGCCGCGGGCGACGACCACTTCCCTTCCAACGAAGACCTGCGCCACGTCCGCTCCATGTCGCAGCCCCGCCTCTCGCCCGACGGCCACAGCGTCCTCGTCCAGATCACCGACTCCACCGCCGACGGCGCGAAAACGCACATCTGGCTCGTGGACGTCCAGCAGAACACCGCACGCCAGCTCACCTTTACGCCCGCATCCGAAAAACGCGGCGAGTCCAGCGCCGAGTGGATGCCCGATGGCAACGCCATCCTCTTCCTCGCCCATCGCGGCGAACATACGCAGCTCTATCAGTTGCCCATGAACGGCGGCGAAGCGCACCCCTTCGAAGTGAAGCTCGCGCCCCCCGTCGACGAATCCACCCGCCCCGGCGCCATTCCACCCGCATCCGGCACGCCGTCCGCCACATCCGCCAAACCCGAGCCAGTTGAATGTGATGTGGAGCGCTACTTCATCGCGCCCGACGGCCGCAACATCGCCATCCTCGTCCACGATCCTGAAACCCCCGGCGAGAAAAAGGAGCAGGACGCCAAAGCCGATGCAGTCTGGGTCGATCACGATCCCCACGCCTCGCGCCTCTACTTGCTCGATCCCGCCACCGGGAAAATCACGCCCACCGCCGTTCCCCCCGATGTGGAGCACGTTGCCTGGGCGCCGCACAGCGACCGCCTCCTCGCCATCGCCGAAGGCATGAACGACGCAGGCGATGTTGCCCCCGACGCGACGGCCTGGACCGTTTCCGTCGCCGATCCCGCGCATCCCTCGCAAATCAAATCCGTACCCGCCACCATTGGCGCAGCCTCCTGGTCGCACGATGCCGCCAGCGTCTTCTTCCTCGCGCAGAGCCAGGCCGATGCGCCTCCCGGATACGAAGACCTCTACCAACTTGGCTTGTCTGACTCCGCTCCGCACAACCTCAGCGCCGACTTCACCGGAAGCATGGGCCACGATGTCCCGCTTTCAGTAGGCGACAGCGTCCTCGAACCCGTCGAAACCGGTACCCGCACCACCGTGATGCGCTTCACCGGCAATCGCCGCGAGCCGCTAACCTTCACCACGTCCACAGTCGCTCAACTCAATACCAACCAGAGCAAGTCAGCGTGGGTGTGGATCGGGGCGTCCGGCAATCAACTGCCCACGCTCTACTACGCAACGAAGCTCGGCGAAAATCCAAAAACGCTGAACACGCCCAGCCTCCTGTCCGCTCCGTGGACGCAAATCGAACCCCAGGTCGTCTCCTGGAAGAGCGACAACTTCACCGTGGAAGGTCTGCTTTATCTGCCTCCGCAAGCCGCGAACCAAAAGGTTCCGCTCATCGTCGACGTCCACGGAGGCCCCACCGGCGCTTTCAACGATTCCTGGAACGCCTTCAGCGAATTCCTCCTCGGCCACGGCTGGGCTATCCTGCGTCCCAATCCCCGCGGCAGCACCGGCTACGGAGCAGCCTTCGCCGCGGCCAACAAAAATGACCTCGGCGGCGGCGATTACCGCGACATCATGACCGGCGTCGATTCCGTCATCGCCCGCTTCCCCATCGATCCCAACAAGCTCGCGCTCATGGGCTACAGCTATGGCGGCGAAATGGCCGGCTTCGTCGAAGGCCAGACGGATCGCTTCAAAGCCATCATCAGCGGCGCTCCCGTCATCGATCAGGAAAGCGAGTACGGTACCGAATCCGGCTCCTGGTACGATCGCTGGTTCTACAACGGATATCCGTGGGAACACGCCGCCGACGCATGGCGTCAAAGCCCGCTCGCCAATGCCTCCCACGCGAAGACGCCCTTCATGCTCCTCCAGGGCGAAAGCGACCGCACCGACCCCTTAGGCCAGAGCGAAGAAATGTATCGCGCCCTCCGCCAAAAAGGCGTCCCCGTCGACCTCATCAAATATCCACGCGAAGACCACGGCCCCTTAGCCGGAGGCATCTTCGGCTCCCCCAGCCCCGAACCCTGGCACGGCTTCGACGGCCGTCAGCGCATCGTCGACTTCCTCAACAAAGCGTTTGGAAATTGAAGCGCCGACTGCAAATTAAGACGCCAAATTGATGGGCTTCAGCCCCAACGCTTCGTGTCAGGGCACGACTTCAGTCGTGCCATTTAGCTCCCCAAATGAACGGGGCTTTAGCCCCCGGAGACGATCCCCCTAAATCAGCACCTGCTGCGCCGCATCCCCCACCGGCACACTGGCAAAATGCAGATCCGGCAAATCCTCCACCGCCCGCCGCAGCGACTGCTCCCAATGCCCGTGAATCGTCTGCAATTCCGCATCGCCGTGGTTGAACTTCCGATAGCAGTCCAGCATCAGCGTGTCCCGCCGGTACAGCAGCATCTCAATCGGCGGCCCAATCGCCCCATTCGATCGCATGGTCGCGTCGAACGAAAGCAGCGCGTACTTCGCCGCCACCATCAGACTGGTCGAGTCGTACACCACGCCACGATCCAGCAGCGGCCGCCCATATTTGTATTCGCCCAGTTGCAGAAACGGCGACTCCTCCGTCGCGCTGATCGGGTTCCCCTGCGGATAAATCATGTAGAGCCCCGGCTCTTCGCCCTTCACCTGCCCGCCCAGCAGCAAATGCACGTTGAACGAATAGTTGTCGCGCTCCAGCGCCGCCCGGTCCAGGTCCGCCACCTGCCGCACGCAGTCGCCCAGCTCCCGCGCCGCTTCGTACAGCGAACGCGCCCGCGCCATGCCTTCGCCGGCCGCAAAACTGGCCCGCGCCAAACTCAGCACCGACTGGCTCAGCGACAGGCTCCCGCTGCTCAGCACCACGAACGCCCGCTCCCCCGGCTGGCTGAAGGTGTGCATCTTCCGAGCGATATTCAGATCGTCGAATCCCGCGTTGGTCCGC
>Ga0210391_10002102_pt1 | contig 17440 bp, 21 predicted proteins | sample IncBWC12OmetaG_FD_160573 | JGI IMG/M metagenome (GOLD analysis project Ga0210391, IMG submission 160573) | Forest soil microbial communities from Barre Woods Harvard Forest LTER site, Petersham, Massachusetts, United States - Inc-BW-C-12-O ... | reverse complement strand
GAAGGCGAGCCCGCTGAGGGGGTGACTGTGGAGTTGCTAGGGCAAAGCAACTCGCACGGGAAGGTCGATACCTATTCAGTGCAAGAGCAACGGACGAATGACCTTGGTGAATATCGGCTCTTTGACTTGCGGCCTGGTCGCTATTTTGTTCGCGCTTATCCATCCGGGCACTCTTGGGAAACCATGGCAGGAACCGTTCTGGACAGTTCGACTCTCAAGTCCGCTGGAGGCTACGCCTCAACCTATTATCCAAAGGCATCGGAGATCGCTAGGGCCTCAGCCATCGAATTAAAGGCGGGCGAAGAGGTTTCGGGGATTGACGTGATGCTCATGCGTCAGCGGACTTACAAGATTCGCGGCCGAATATTCAATAGCGTTTCTGAGCATCCTGGCGGTAATACAACTGTCGGAGTCGTGCCTCAAGACTCAATTAGCTCCAGCTATGCAGATATCCGGAGAGGTTCGGTTAAGGCAAGCACGGGGGACTTCGAGATCAATGACGTTCCCAACGGCAGATATACGCTGTTTGCAGAATGGCGAGAAGGCGAGTACGAGCTCGAAGGGTCGCTGCCGCTTGAAGTATCCAACGCCAGCGTAGACTCCGTCCGCGTTGTGATCAATCGCGGGGCAGATATTCCTGGAAGGGTTATTGTTGAGAACAAAGCGGCGGTACCCAGCGAAATCATGGTTGCTATCGAATCAAGGAACTCTCGTCACATCGGTCCAGACAGGCAGGTGCAGATGAAACCGGACAGAACTTTTCTGCTCACGGGCCTCGCTGACGGCATTTATGACTTCGATTTATGGTCTATGTGCGATGGGTGCTACTTGAAAACGGCCACAGCTAATGGTCAAGACATTCTAGACCAGGGTCTCCAGATTAGCTCCGGAACTTTCCCGTCTCCGATCGAGCTCGTTTACAGCACCAATAGTGCAACGATAGACGGAACCGTCGTGCGAGCGGACGGCTCTCTTGTTCCGGGTGCAGAAGTCGTCCTCATCCCCGACCGTCAGCAGGCGAGCTCGTTCTCGCACTACCGCGAAAAACCCACAGACCAGTATGGGCACTTCACCATTAGGGGCGTTGTTCCCGGCAATTATCACGTCTATAGCTGGCAGAGTACGGATTTCGACTACAGGGATCGTGAGTTCTTGAAGCCTTTTGAGCAGAAAGCCCAGGCTCTTTCGATCGGTGAGAACGAAAAGAAGTCGCTCCAATTGTCGATGCTTCCCGATCCGGACGAACCCCGGTGAGACGAAAGCCGCTGCGCCATACCAGTGATTAACGCATTTACCGGAGGAATATAGCGTTACTTCACATCCCCGATTTCGCGACACTAATCAGGATCGGGTGGTCGCCTCGGTGTAGAATCTGCGCACATGACTTAGCTTCGCATAGGAACTTCTGCTTTCATCGCGGGGGAAGCAATGTCGGATTTAATCGTGTCCGTGGGCCATCGGCTTTCGCAGGATGAAGCCTTGCGGCGAATTCGAGCAGCGGTCGCTCACGCCAAGGTGCAGTATTCGGACAAGATCAATGACCTGGGTGACAATTGGAACGGCTATGTTGGAGCCTTCGAGGTGTCCGGCATGGGGCAGAAGGCGTCGGGAAACGTCGCGGTGAATCCGTCAGATGTGACAGTTCAAATCAAGCTACCGTTCGCCGCATCGCTGTTCAAATCAAAGATCGAATCGGGGATTCGTGACACGCTGACGAGGATACTGGCGTGACGATCCGCCTTGGCAATCCCGGTGTAGAATCGCGTCCCCATGGCTGAGATTCATATCGGCACCAGCGCGTTCACGGCGGCGGGCTGGGAAACTGCGTTCTATCCGGCAGGCATGAAACCCGCTGACTACCTGACCTACTACGCTACGAAGTTTGGCACCGTTGATGTGGATTCTACGTTCTACCGCACGCCATCCGTCGCCACCGTGAATGGGTGGGAGCGCAAAACGCCGGAAGGATTCGTTCTCGCCGCCAAAGTCCCACAGACAATCACACACGAAAAAAATTGCAGAACTGCGACGAGGATCTAAAATATTTTCTTGAAACAATGGACTTGATGGGCGACAAACTCGGCCCGCTGCTTTTCCAGTTCGGCTATTTCAATAAAATGGCGTTCAAGTCCGGGAACGAATTTCTGGCGCGACTCGAGGCATTCCTGAAAAAGCTTCCGAAAGGCTACAAGTTCGCGCTGGAAATCAGGAACAAGCAATGGCTAACGGCGGAGTTCTTCGATCTGTGGCGCGCGCACAACGTGGCGTTTGCATTGATCGATCAGGTGTGGATGCCGCGCGCGAGTGAACTATTCGAGAAATTCGATCCGATCACCGCAGACTTCACATATATCCGCTTGCTCGGGGATCGCAAAGGTATCGAGCAAAAGACCAAAATCTGGGACAAGGTGATCGTGGATCGTTCGCGGGAATTAATGAGTTGGGTCAACGTTTGCCAACGCACGGTACGGCGCGGCATCCCGACCTATGTTTATGTAAACAATCATTACGCGGGCTTCGCACCGGGCACGATTGAACAGTTTCAAAAGTTGTGGAAGTCAGCCAGCTGAAAGCCTAAAGAATTCTAGGCGAATAAACAGCGAAGATGGTATGTTGTCTTGGCGATGGTTGAGGGCCGAAAGAAATTGATCTATCTTGTCGCTGGAATGTTCCTGGTACGGCGGTTGGCGGGACTGGATCGCCGGCCATCGCCAGCAAGAGAGAATGCATTCACAGATTCGATTGATAATGCCATCGAACTGATGCGCCGCTTAGATGCGCGATTTCCAAATCCTGCCAAACCTCGATAGCTTGGTTTTGGAGGCGGCAAAACCACTTGTACGGTAACGCGACAAACCAGGCACAAGGACGGATTCGTCCGAACCGTTAACTAATTTCCGATGTTTTGGCGGTCCGATTATTGCAGCTTGGCGTATTCCGCTTTGGCTTCCTTACGAATGGGAATGTCGCGGTTGGCGTCTATTCACACCGTTAGGCACCGTCATGTTTCTGACAATTATTTCGCCAGGCACGCGGCCAGCTTCCCCGGGTACGTCAGGCTAAGGGTCGGTCCAGGAATCCCTGTGGGCTTTAGCTCCAAATTTTCGGTTTTGCGCAGATCCTTCGACAATTCAAGTTCGACTCGCTCAAAATTGAAAATTAGCTTGATCTGTTCTCTGAGCTGGACCAAGTCCTGGTCGGGCGCGGTGGTCACGCCAATTCTGGCCGGCAGCGATTCGGCCCGGCTCGCTGGCATGAGGACCGAGTAACCGCCCGTGGCTTCAACGAAGTCACGGGATCGCCCCTTATCCCAATGCATCCTTGACGGGTGAGGTTCCGCGACGTTGATCGAGAACGTAAACAAGCGTACGCCTCTCTCGATCAAAAGATCCTGCGCCGTGGCGAGAGTAGCCCGGCTCGCGTCGTCATCGCCGTCCGAGAGCACGTAGATAGAATCGCCGGGGATTGGCGGGTTGAACTGCAGGGCAGCGGCTTGAATCGTGTCATAAAGCGCGGTTGTCGCCTTCCTATTCCGGGAACGAAGCTGTTCGAGCTGGTCACGAATGGCCGCATGTTTTGTGGGCAGTTGACCTCTCAGTTCCACCCGATCGGTGAAGAGCATGAACCCCATGGGCGTGGAAAGCGGAAGTTGATCCACTACTTCTTGCGCGACGGAAATATAAGCTTGCCAGATTTTCGGTTCGTGGGTCATGCTGCCACTGCCATCCAGGATCATAATGACGCGCGCTGCTGTGCTATTAGGAGTGACTGCCAAGACTGGAATCGGCTGATGGTTCATCGTCGCTTGGAAGTTCGCAGGGGTCATCCCAGTGACGATGTTGTTATCGGTATTCGAGACGCCGACCGCAATTACGCGGCGCCTGCAGACATCGTCCTGCGCCCTCAAGCCGTGCGCGCCCAGCAAACTCAAAACGATTGTGGCCAAAATGAGGCGAAAGGGACCGATCATTTTTCCGCGTTCGGCGATATTACCAGGTTTTGTACTGACACCCACCGCATGTGTTTTAAGTCGTAACTCCTGATTACCGTAAGTGACTCTCAGTTTCCGGTTACGCGACTAACAGCTTGTTGAAAAACTCTTTCGGGTTGTCATTCCGAGGTGCGCTGCGACATGGAACCTCTCTTTTTGTTGGCTTTTGGCGAGGAGGAATTCTTTATAGCGCTCGCGATGGCGTGTTCAGAAGCCTTTTTCAACAAACCAGGCATGTGGCCGGGAGTGCTAGACTTTTTTACGCGCGAGCCGCCAAAATTCGAGTTGGGAAACCCAACAAAGATTACAGAGAATTCGCCCGTCCAAATTCGGTGGAAGATCGAGATCGGTTGGCCACCGCTCCACATGAGCAAGCGCGTCTGCAGCTCCACCAAGTCTTTAGACTTGAGCACTCAGGCGCACTTGACTATCCCTCCTCATAATTCGCTGCAAGGGAGGCAAAGCCGATGTCTGCGCTATGACAGGAATGCTCGCTAGCGTAACTTCGTCCACCGGATTTCTACGGCATCCGGGTCCCCTTTTTTGGAACCTTCGCGCACGTCCGAACCTGAAGAAAATCCCTCAAAAAACCCATCGGTACTCCGCGTAACCGCCGCGTAACCGTCTCTTGCGTTTCCAGCGATTTTGGCGTTTCTCGCGGAACGTAGAATCGGTAACTTGCGAAGGATCAACAAGCGGAGCGGGTTCGATTCCCACCCGCGCCTCCATCAATTCCTCAACAAAATAGCACTTTTCTATTGACATCCAGCATCCTGGAGCGTTGAAGAAGATTAAGGGCCACGCTAAGAACGGAATCACGGAGCGATACAGCCGTGGCGCCGTGGACGACTTGAAGTTTTTGCGATCTGAAATTGAAAAATGCCCGCTTGGGTTTTCGACACCAAAGACGGCACCGCTGTTTGCTTCCCTCGCACCGTGCGAGGCGGCGATCGCTTGAGCGTAATCCTCGCCATCATCGTGTATTCCATCGTGGTGTACGCGATCTTCTTCGACCGGAAGCCTCGAAGGAAGTCCCCGATAACTTATCGTAGAGAACGGGCTTACCGCCGCGCAGAAAAAGCGGCCGCACGGCACGCAGCGCTTCCCGTGATTGTCGGCGAAGCACGCGAAACACGTCGCGCACGTTCTCAAACTCCCGAATCCATCGCGCTTCCGGATTTTGTACAAGATGTAGAGACTGCGTTAGTGAACCTTGAATACTCTAGGAAGAAAGCGAAACAAGCGGCGCAGCGTGCGGCAGGCGACGACTTTGGAACTCGACTTAAGACTGCTCTAGAAACACTCAGATTACCGGATGCGAAGTTATCCTCGGCGACTACCGCGTGGGTATTGCACGCGCGGAACTCTCCTGATATAGAATCGCGATCGTGCCGCAGCGACTTGATCCCTGAGTAGCCCGTGGGTGCTTCTATCGCCTCAACTTCAGGAGGAGCGGGCTTCTGATTCACACGGTATCGAAGATGGCGAATCGAGTTTAACGAAGCTGCAGTTTCAATTTGACCGATCACTCGTCGTTTGCGTGGGCCGCGGAGTTTCTTTGACGAAACAGGAATCGCACACCCGAGTCCCATCTTTTAGCGTGAAATCGACTCTTCGACTTCTATCGATCTCGGCATCGCATTTCCCGCAGACGTCCTGAATTGTTTCGTTGTCGCTTCCCATGATTTCCTAAACCAGTCAGCGTGGATTTTGTTTCCAGAGCGCGAACAATAGGACCCCAGAGCAAAAGAACAAGACGCCTGAGACAAAAAGCAGCGGGCGCTCTGACAGAGCTCCGTCTACCAAATCGAATGAGGCTGCAGCCATGACGAATATCGCAGCCATGATCAGGGCACTCGCTCTGTGACTCTCTGCGAAGGTATGTGTCATTTTGTTCGCCAAGTGGTCGCAGTAATCCGCCCGCTTGGGAGAGACTTCGCATGATGACAGGCGGAGTAACGCACTTTATTTGTCGAAAACTTTTCCTATTTGGCCAATTTTCTTTTGAACCGTCCCAACCAGCTTTTCATCCTGACCTTCGGCTTCCAAATCGGGATCATTCGTGACCCGTCCGACCTTTTCCTTAATCTTACCCTTCACCTCGTGAAGTGTTCCTTGTGCTTCGTTCTTAGCGCTTTGTTTCATGGAGATTCTCCTCTGGCTCAATCAGGTTGACGGTCACAGGAACTCTTAACCACTTGCGAGAGGATCAACGGAAACCGCCGAGCAGATACACGACCACTGCGATGAGCACGACCGTCCCGACGATCCCGAGGCCGCCACCGGTTCCCCAGCGGGAATAGCCGTAATAACCGCCCCCTCCGCCGAACAGCAACAGCAAAACAATAATTAGCAGCAGCATTGTAAATCTCCTTTTGACACGGTCCCCCGACGCCCTGACGGCATCTCGATTCGGTGCGAAGGACCGAGAACCCTTGGCTCTGGTTCAATTCAAGCGAGGCTCCAGCGTCGCTGGATCCTCTTCTACGGCTAAAATCAATTCTTTTCGGAGATCCATCTCAAACCCGGGCTCGAAGCGGACGCGCAAAGCGGTGACTGACTCCCCGGCGATGCTGCACGGGACGGGGATGTGGCATTGACGGACGACAACTAGCAGCACCACAGGTTTTCGGAGCCAGGCAGTATAGGCAGATGAAAAATCTCTTGTTCCGTCGGCGATCACGTCAGTCATCCTCGATTTCCGACCAAGTCCGAGAACAATCTCAGCGGAAGCGAGTGCTACTTGTAGCTCGGCCAAGAAAGAAAAGCTGTTCAAAACTGTACAGATTGCCGAACCGGTTTGGTGCCCCGTGCGCTTTCCGCTGCAACGTGCTCGGCGACGCAAACAGGACAGAATTGCCGCGCGGCCGTTACGGCAACCTGTAGTAGGAATTCTAGCCGTCCGCCAGGTTCAAGCCACAAGGACCCCAGGGCTGATCTACTGAGGTGAATCGGCCAAATATTTCGCAACTGCAATTATACGTTGCGGTTTTCAGCGTGCGGCATTTTCCATGCCTGCGAACGCTAGTACCGTGGCGACCTGGGCTCGTGGGTTGATTCCGGTCGCCCGGCAGTTAGCATTGTGTAAGTGTGAAACGCAACTCCGCCCCCCAGCCTGCTCCCCGGAGGTTCGCTTGGATCGAGATAAGCGACTCGCCCATCGCAACACCACCTGACGATAGGCTCTCCGAAAATCTGCTCTGGCATCACCAGATAAGCCCGAACGGGGGTGTCCAGTTCGAGTTGAACCTCGCCGGAAAAGTACATGCCGCCTTCGGACAGGTTGGACGTTTCAACGGTATATTCCCTGGAACCACTTTCGTCAGCCTGCGAACTCTGACGGGGATGTTGAAATCAAAGTGAAACGTCGTTCGGCCGTGCGTGTACATGGACCCTCCGGCAAAACAGTGGTTGAACACGGAAAGGGGATTCCAGATTGCTCCGAACGTTGGCGCGGAACTGTCCCAAAGAGCACGCTGTGCAAACACAAAAATGAGCCAATTCGTAGTGAGTTATTTCGATTTTTCGCCCTTCTGGGGCGCATCAACAAGCGACTGATATTCCGCCGACAGCGCGCGAATCTTTTTCATAACGTCTCGGTACTTGGGACTATTCAACTTCGTTCGGCCAAGCTCCGCCCAAAGTTGCTGAATGTGTTGTAGCTTGGCGATGGCTGGGTTCGTGTCATTCATTCCGCCACTGTACGACATCGTACAGACTTACGGCTGTGCGTTGGGTGATTCTCCGTGCATGAAGAGGAGAGAACTCACGACGCAACAGGTATCCTCGGTCCCCTGTCCTACGTGTGGTGCTTCCGTCGGCGAGCCTTGCGAGTTGCACTCGGGTGTTCCGCGTTCCAAACCGCATGTGGACCGTGAGTTTGCAGCCATTGAGGCTATCGAGAGGAAATGAAATCTCATAGGTGTCTCGTAATCAGACGACGTTAGTTCAAGAACTGATTCCGGCCATGCACCCGTCTGTTTCCGCGTAACGAGGACGGTGAAGCAGGGGAACAAAACTAGGAAGGCGGCTTAGCGCCTGTGAAGAGGTGAATAATCAGAAACACGACCGCGAACACTAGAAGCAAGTGGATTAGAAAACCAGCGACGTGAAAAAATATAAAACCGCCGATCCAAAGAAAGAATAGCAATAGCGCCACGCCTAAGAATGGTCCGAATCGCAAGATGTCCTCCGCTGAATTAGATTGTCCAAACGTAACTCGTGAGCCCGCGAACGATCGTGCAGCGTCCGTAGCGTGGATTCTTATTCTGTCGTGACGATATCTTTGATTTTTGCGTACTGTACGCTCGATACGACATGCTTTGAAATCAGCTCAGCCGGCTCATGATAAGGCCGGTTTCTAATAATTCGTCGAGCGGTCACGCTAGAAATGTCTGGCAATTCCGTGAGTTCGCTCTCGGATGCGGAGTTCAGATTGACGACATGGTGTCCGCCCTGAACCCAACCCTGTCGCACCCCTTCCGCGAAAGCCCGCGCTTCTCTTGCGGCTTCATCCGCTACTCGACCGAGCTCGCGTCCCGCTGCCTGGATTTCCGGCTTCGCTCGGTCGGTCGCCTTGGCAACTTCAGCCCGAGTCTTGTCCTCGCGCTCTTTCCGCTGCTGGGCCGTTTCGTTCGGGGCGCAGCCACAGGTCGTCGATATGATCAGCAGAAAACTGAGCGCGGTAGAAACGCGAGTCATTCGTCTGGATTTCATGGGCTAAGCGCTGGGTCGCTAAGACGACGAGTTCTTTGCTTCACGAAAAGCGTCTTCCCCAGCTTTCTTCGCCTGGCGCACTCGTCCTTTGGCTTCGTCAACGCCTTGCTGCGCGCGTTCGGTCAGCTTCTGACCACCCGCGACTGCCCGATCCACGCCGTCTTTCGCACTCGCTAGAATATATTCGCGCATGTCGTCGCCCGATCTAGGAGCAAAAAGAACTCCAACAGCAGCCCCTACGCCGAGCCCGACAACGAATGCTGAGATCGATTCGGTCCACCTCATTCTGCCGTTCATCAGGTCCTCCGTTTCACAAGAAAATCGAAGAGGAAGCTCAAAATCGAACTTCCTCCTCGGGAACTACCGGCTGCCGCCCGAAGTTGTGTGGCGGACCTGCCGGTCGTCGGCCTTAACGTCTGCAGAAGACTCACCGGTCGATGAGATGTCCTCCGCATTCGTGTTCTTTAGGATTTCCTTGGCCCGCTTGATTTCGTCCGAAGTGTCACAGTGAACCGAGAGGAGAATTCCGCCCTTCTGCAGGCGCCCCTCGTAACGCTTCGCTTCATACTCGGGAATGCCCAGGCCGATGAGCGCACCGGTGACTCCGCCAACGGCTCCTCCAACTCCGAGCCCGGCGAGTCCCGCCATGATTGGGCCAGCCGCTATGAAGGGACCAAGCCCAGGAATCGCGAGCATCCCTACGCCTGCCAGCAAACCAAGTGCCCCGCCAAGAACCGCACCGGTGCTAGCGCCAGCTGTCGCGCCCTCGGGAGCCTTGGTGGCTTTTTCGGTCGCGATTGGTTTCGGGCCGAGATTCTCAGGCAGAAGGGCGGAAATATCAGAAGCGGAAAAACCGGACTTCACCAGGCTGTCGGTGGCTAAATCCGCGGCGGCCACTGTCGTGTAAATCCCGAACACTGCTGTTTTCTTATTTTCCATTTTGAATCTCCTGTTCGTTTCAATTTTGCTGTCAGAGCAAAGCTGTTATTGAGTCGGCGGCGCGATCGTCAAGTGGTTTCTAACGTTCCCTGCACCCGCAACCTGCGATGCTTTCTCACCGATCGCCGTCCTTTCATCCTCCGTGCGGACAGGTCCTTTTAGAGTTACATGCCCATCCTGGGTGATGATCTTGATGTTATGCGCGTACGTGGACAGCGTTTTGTCTTCCATAAGCGCGCTACGGATCTGCTTCGTTGTTGCGCGATCGGCGGGGTTCATCTTCTGCTGATCGGCAGTAGCGGCGCCATTGTTGGCGTCACCTTGGTTCGTTTTGGTATTGTCCGGAGCCGGCTGTTGATCCTGCTGAACCGGACCGGCTAGAACTGAACCGCCGAAGACCACTGTCGCGGCAACTAACGACAAGTATTTTCTTAGTCGCATCTCAATCTCCTTCTCCCGGTCCGGTCGGAATTTCTTACACGTGAAAGCGGACCAACTCCCATAGCGGGAGAAATGTAGTGACTTCCTATAAACAACGCTTAGCAGCAGATCTCTATACAGCGAAGCGAGTAGAAGTGAACAATTAAGCTTGTAGCAACTCTGGACAGGGCCCGAACGGAAAGTTGGACCCCAATCGTATCCGGTCGTTGGCGTCGGAGAAGTGGCGGGCCCCAGCCCCGGCTGTTTTCAGATTCGAGACTTCCATCGCGAATGCGATTTCGCGGTTACAAAGCGCGTACGAGCCAAACGACTAAACAGATAATCACTATGGTTCCTACCAGTCCGTATCCCAACACTGTGGCCTCCTGTTAAGCCCAAGATCATCGGATTCAGAGACCCGATGAGCCACTTTGCACCAACGGTCGCGGGATGTATGTCGCATTTGGCACACAATCCCAGTAATTTGTGGGGCGGTCAGCAGGAGCTTTTTTGAGAATGACAAAATACTAGGTGAGAGATCGCAAGCAAGCGCCCGAGGGCAACGCAGGAACCGGTGGACCGAATCGTTCAAAACCATTTGTCCGGCTACCGCGTTTGTCGGGAGTCAGGGTACTGGCTCGCAGATTCTTACCTGGAAATCACAATTCCGCGTCACTCACTTTCGGATTCGTCGTATTCGCGCTCTTAAGTTCAAGGCTACACATGATGAATCTCCCCCGAAAAACGTCACTTGTCCTTGGCCTTTTCGGCAACATCCGCAGCCCTGAAGTGCTTCATCTGCTGCCTCAATTGCGAAACCACTTCGTCCGCGATGGTCACAACGCTAGGAAGCAGCGTATCGAATTCCAAATTCTTCACGTTCTTGTGCAGCGTCGTAAAAATGCTGACCTGAAGCAAGCGAGACTCCTCTATTAGCATCTCCACGGGGTAGCCTTGTTTTTGCCGCAATCGTCCATGGTCGGCCGCAGCCTCTGATATCACAGCTTTCGTATGGTCGTCCCGCCGTAATCGCAAGTTTACGTCATACATGAGCCTAGCAAGATGGCCCGTCCGCTCTTCAAAATTCAGGGGGATGCGCGTTAGTTCTGGCTCCCTCTCAACTCGGACAAACCATTCCCCAATCAAAGTGTGGAGTTCACTTTCAAGAATATCCGCCACACTCTCAACCGAGACAGCACCGCCGCCCCCGTTTGCTCCCGTACTCTTTATGGATGTAGTCATTTCACACTCCGCCCAGTCTCGACGCTATCCGAACAACGGAAGAGAGCATGTACAAAAGGAGACAAATTCTTATGAGTTACGCTCAACGGGGTTTTTGATTGGATTCATTCGACGGGAAGGGCCGGTAGTCAGCCAACGGATAGGCCCTGCTAAGTCGCGTTACCGGATATCACTTGAAAATCCACGCGGACGGTTAATGCGCCGGTCAGTTATCCCGTCGCTTATCTCAGTTCGCGGCTGTGATTCACGGGTTCAACGTAAAGACCACGCTGATCTTCGTTCGTATCTCGACAGGTTGGCCGTTTATCAACGAAGGTTCGTACCGCCACTGCCGTACCGCCTCGATTGCTGCCGGGGACAGAATCGGGTCACCCTCCACCACGTTTTGCACAGCGACCGAGCCATCGGTTCGCAGAATCACGTTCAAAATCACGGTCCCTTGAATCGACTTCTTGCGCGCTTCCTCAGGGTATGCGGGTGGAACTCGCTTTAGGAGTTTACCGAGAACGACGAAACTAGACTTTGTATTCTGGAAAGGGGAATACTCGACCGTGCTATTCCAACGAAATTTTCCCTCAATGAAGAAGAATTCCGCTATGTGCCGCGGTTCCTGACCTTTCGGTGCTCCCGCTTCTTTCCAGTCTGCAAGGTATTCATCGAGTGGACCCACAAGTGTTCCGTACCTCTTTACAGAGTCCAGTTTCTGAGCAGAGAATTCGCCTTCCATTCGCGAAAGTGTGATCAGGAGGCCTTCAAAATCCTCTTGGTCCTTCTGAAGCATTTTCCCGTAGGAACCGGCCCAGCTATCACTCCTGTCTCGACCAAACGTAGTAGCAAACCAGTTCCGGTAATTCGGTATCTCAGTTTCCCGAACTAGTAATTGAAGCTCGGTGTGATCGTCCAGCTTCGCAGCTACCAACATCGCGTCGAGGAGTTGCCGCAGGCCGTCAGAGGTGTTTGAGTAGGAAGCGCTGCTTATGGCTTGGACGCCCCTAGATTCTCCTACTTGTTGCGAATGAATTACGGAACAAAGGGACAGACACGAGCCAGCTAAAAATGTCAAACAGCGCGAAGGACGGAGTAGCATCCTCCTCACTTATCTATCCCAACCCAGGAAATAGCAAGACAAGTTCTACCGTTGAGTTCTTAGGTCCTGAGAAGTCGCGTAACCGGAACTCCCCGTTCAAGGATACGAGAACGATCGGGGCTGCGATCGAATGAGCCAGATGATCAGGCCAATGGGCAGAGCAATCAGACAAACGGCGGCCGCGAGCAGGAGCGCAAAGAAAAGCACGTCGCGCCGCGTGTGGTTTTCACGTAGCGCCTGATTATCCTCACGCATCAATAAACGGTAGTTTCTACGGTTCGCCTTCCAGGCGACGTGGAAAACATCACCAAATACGGGAATTGAACCTAACAGAGCCTCTAGAACCACATTTGTAATCATGCGAGCGAGAGTGACCAAGGCAGCGCCACGTCGCCAGGCTGCAACGACGATGATCAGGGAAGCGATGCCAGCCGCGGCATCTCCTACACCTGGAATCCAGCCGATCAGAAAATCCAGCCCGAAGCGGATCTGCGTTCCTGGAACGCGAAACATATCGTCTAACACCGAAGCAATCTGATTGAGATGTTCGTCTGTTGACGTGGCAGGAGTGCGGCGGGGCATAGAGCCTAGTGTAGACGAGCGGTGGCTTGCCAGAAAGGATCGAGCTTCACGGACCAATTCCCGGGAGATCCGTCGGCGCTAGGTCGTTACAGTTCCCCGGAAGGTGAAACCGAATACTGATGATTCGGCGGGCACAATATCAACAGCTATCTATTTCTTCAATCAACCGAAGATAAACTAGGATCGCGTTGAACGGAAGTGCTGCCTGTGATGTTTATCGTCCGAGGTGCCCAGCCAGAGAGGCAGAAAAACCTTCAGGTTCTTCGAGGTATCCGGATTTCCCGCCGAACGTCCCCTAAATCCATTTGCTCGGTGAGCGCTGCGTTAATCCGGCATTGACGGCAGGAAGCGCAGGAAGCATCTTCCATGGCCGCGCGCATCACGCCGCCATCGGAGGCGAACTCCTCAGCTCGAAACACCAAAATGGTAATATCGCGCAGGAAGGAATATGACGATGAGGGACAGATCCCTATGTTCCCGACGACGCAGCCTCCAAGGGCCGATGAAGATACGGCGACAATCGAGCAGGTCATGGAACAGGTCCCAGGAGAAATTGAGCTAGACAGGATCATCAAGGCTCAGACGTCCGGACCTCAGATCGCAAAACGAATGGTGGAGCTGGAAAATTCCATCTGGCCGCTTGTCGGCGCACTTCTGCTATTGCCGGAGGCCACACGAGTCAAGATCGGCGCGACGGACGCAATCGCGCAAGCACGATTGCTTATTGGCCGAAGCATGGTACTGGACCATAATTTGGAATTACCGGCACGAAAAATAGCAAAGTGACGCAACGCGGCACGGCCGTCAATTCATGATCTATTTGCCTCACCTGTACGCAAATAAGAATTCTAGTTATGATTCCTCACGGCTCCGCCGACGATTTCCATGCGTCTAAGTGTATGATGTCTGGAAATCCGGGCCTCGGAGGTGGCGCGTGGACAGGTTCCTGGGCTGGGTTTGGCAAGATCTTCGCTATGCCGTACGCAGCCTCCACAAGGACCGCCGTTTCACACTGCTCGCTGTCCTCGCCCTCGCGCTGGGCATCGGCTCGGCCACCATCATCTTCAGCGCAATCTATGGAGTCCTGATTAACACGTTTCCGTATAAGGACGCCCACCACCTGATCAATTTTGAGATCCACGGCGCGGCTGATGCTGGCAGGGTGGGTCGCAATGCATACACGATTCCGGACTTTCTAGACTTCCGCGAGCAGAATCACGTCTTTACCGACATGAACGCCGGCTTCGGCGGGTTCGGCAGCTCAAAAATTCTCTACGCCACCGGCGATGGCACAGTTGAGTTCAACGGCGGCTATCTAAGCGCGAATACTTTTGAATTTTTCGGCGTGTCTCCGCTGCTGGGCCGCTTGCCGACGCCCGAGGACACCAAACCCGGCGCCACTCCAGTGTTCACCATGAGCGATAGGCTCTGGCGCGAGCAATTCAATCGCGATCCGGGCATTCTCGGCAAGAGCTTCAGTCTGAATGGCGTGCCCAGAACCCTCGTCGCCATCATGCCTCCTCGATTCCGGCCCGGCTGGAACGAAATCCTCATTCCGTTTCCTCTCGATAAAGGCCAAATTGCAAACGATCCAACTTTCGCGCACGAGTACGTGTGGCCGCTGGGGCATCTGAAGCCCGGCATCAGCATGAAGGCTGCAGCAGCCGATCTCGATGTGGTGGCCCATAACCTCGCAAAAATCCATCCGGACCAGTACCCGAAGGAATTCACTGTCATCACCTGGACGCTCGCCGATGCTGCGCTTGGTCCTTTCCGTGAGCTGTTATATCCGTTAATCGCCGCTGTGCTTTTGCTGCTTCTCATTGCTTGCAGCAACGTCGCGAACCTACTGCTTTCGCGCGCGACGGCGCGAGACAAAGAGATCGCCATTCGTGCGTCCGTCGGCGCCAGCCGTGGCCGATTGATCAGGCAATTCCTGGTGGAAAGCTCCGTGCTCGCCGGCGCTGGATGCGCGGCTGGCTGTCTGCTGGCGTATGTCGGCATTAAATGGATTGTACCCTTCATCCCCTATTACTTTTTTCCGCAAGAAGCGGTGATCGAGCTGAACCCGATAGTGCTTTTGTTTTCGCTGGCAGTGACGATCTTAACGACTGTCCTTTGCGGCATCGCGCCGGCGATCCACGCCTTCCGCGGTGAACTGCAATCGCGACTGATGGGCGCCAGCAAAGGCTCGGGCGGAGGCTTTCGTCACGGCAAGCTTCGGGCCGTACTGGTCGTCTCGGAAGTGGCCCTGTCAATTGTGCTGCTCGCTGGAGCCGGACTGATGCTGCGCACATTCTTCAAGCTGACGCAGGTGGATCTCGGTTTCAATCCTCGGCGGCTGTTCATTGCCCAAGTCACGCTCCCCAAGGGCCACTACGACACGCCAGCCCAGAGAAAGCCGTTCTACCAACAATTTCTGCAGCGCGTCGCGGCGATTCCCGGAGTAATCGCGGCAGCGGAGAGCATCGGTCGTCCCCCGTACGGCGGAGCAAATTCTGAGATGAACATTCTCGGGAAAACTCATTCCGAAAAATGGACTGTCATGCTGGACGCGTGCACTGAAGGCTTCGCGCAAGCGCTGGGCTTGCAGGTGGTGCGCGGCAGATTCTTCTCAGAGGCGGACGTAGTGTCGGCGCGCCACGTCGCGGTAATCAACCGCGCGTTCGCCCGCAAGTACTTCGGGAACGATGATCCCATCGGACAGCAAATCAAATTCGGGATTCTGGACACGGTCCCGGACGCTCCCCACGATGCCTCCTTCGAGATTGTCGGGGTCGTATCGGACGTCAGCAACGCCGGTTTGCGGGAACCTCCAATGCCGCAGGGATACATTCCCAATTCCGTTCTGGGATTTGTGGGCGGCACGATTGTGGCCAGAACCACGATCGATCCCGCGTCCCTGGTGGCCACCATTCACCAGCAACTCTGGGCGGTTGACCGCGATGCTGTCTTGTTTGACCCTGGCTCGCTCGACACACTATTGAATAAGGAAGAATACGCGCTTCCGCATTTTGAACTCATCACCCTTGGAGGATTCGCTACGATCGGCCTAGTGCTCATTGTCATCGGAGTCTTCAGCGTCATGGCCTATTCGGTCTCGCTGCAGACGCACGAGATCGGCATTCGCATGGCGCTAGGTGCGCAGAAAGGCAACATCCTCACGATGGTCTTGCGCAACGGACTGAATCTGATTGTGACCGGCATTATTTTGGGGGTTCTCGCCAGTCTTGCGCTGACGCGCTTTATCGCCAGCCAGCTCTGGGGCGTGAAGGCCACCGATCTGTGGACGTTCAGCACCGTCGCGGCAATTATCCTGGCGGTCGGTTTGGCTGCCTGCTACTTTCCGGCACGTCGCGCAACTCAGGTCGATCCGCTTGTCGCGTTGCGTTACGAATAGGCCTTCCGCGATTCGGCTGGTCGAGTCTCCGCACGAGCCTGCTAACTTGCGAGAGACTTCGTCGAGGCCGCCGACCAATGTCAATTGCGAATACAATCTCCAGCGTGCAATTTTGGGGGACAGTGCCATACCCCCACATCGTCAAATGAAAGGACATATGTTCCATGAAGCCGGCATCACCGATCTAATCGATGAAGTTCGGAAAGTGCTCCTCTTGGTCTTAACGGTCGCTGCAGCGTCGCACCGTTGACGACCCGGAGGGTCGTGGCTCCTCCGATTCTTCCAGCCCGCACATTCTGTTCTTACCATTCTTCACAAAAACTTTACAAAAAAGAGACTTACTTGTTGCAATCCTCTCTTCACCGAATGCCAATATCCGCGCCGGGCAGGTCAGCGTTTCCTCTCAGACGATGCCAAACATCGCGCACTGGCCCGCTCCAAAGGAGAATCTTTCATGCAACTTCGCACCATCGCTCTTTCTACGTGCCTCGCCGTCGCACAGCTGATCGTTCCCGGCCTGACCCGCGCACAATATCAAGTCACCAATTTGGTTTCCAATCAGGAAAAAACTGCAAGAACGACGGATCCGCTCCTGGTGAACGCCTGGGGTCTCTCTCACGGTCCGGGCAGTCCCTGGTGGGTGGCCGACGCAGGCTCTGGCTGGTCAACACTCTACGATAACCATGGAACCAAAGTGGCCCTGGACGTGTTCATTCCCACGAAAGGCGAGGACGGTCCCGGTTCGCCCACCGGCACCGTTTTCAACGGATCGTCAGACTTCAAGATTAAGGGATCTCCGGCTGTTTTCCTGTTCGCCACTCTGGACGGCACTATCAGTGGTTGGGCGCCTTCGGTAAATCCCAACGCCGCCATGATTGCCGTCACCACGCCCGGCGCGTCCTACACCGGCTTGGCCATCTCCACCAAGACCTCGGGAAATGTTCTCCTTGCGACGGACAACGCCAACAACAAAATTGACATCTATAACGCCACCTTCAAACTCGTAAAATCCGTTACCGATACCACTCTCCCCGCCGGCTTCTCGGCCTTCGGCATTCAGGAC
>Ga0210391_10002101_pt1 | contig 17452 bp, 19 predicted proteins | sample IncBWC12OmetaG_FD_160573 | JGI IMG/M metagenome (GOLD analysis project Ga0210391, IMG submission 160573) | Forest soil microbial communities from Barre Woods Harvard Forest LTER site, Petersham, Massachusetts, United States - Inc-BW-C-12-O ... | reverse complement strand
ACCCGGCGGCGCGACAGGTCAAAGCCAAAGTCATCGAGCAGGATCGACAGCGCCGGCACGACGTTGCGGAAATTGGCGAGGGGTTCCCCCATGCCCATGAACACGACATTGCTGATGATGCGGCCGCTCAGCGGGGTGATCAATTGAGCGACGGCGTCGGCGTCGGCATCGACCTCGGCCTCATCGCTGGGGCCGGCGCCGACGGCCGCCTGCAGCTCACGCGCCGCGAGCCACACCTGGCCGATGATCTCGCCCGTCGTCAGATTGCGATTGAACCCCTGTTGGGCGGTCGAACAGAAGGAGCAGTCCAGAGCGCAGCCGACCTGGGACGAAATGCACAAGGTGCCCCGACCCGGCTCCGGGATGTACACCATTTCGAAGGCCTGCGACGCGTCGGCTTCGAGTTTCCACTTACGGGTGCCATCGGCAGACAGCTGCAGTTCGGTGATCCGGGGCACCCGAACTTGCGCGTGCTGTGCCAGCTGCGCACGGAAATCCTTGGCCAGATCGGTCATTTCGGCAATCCGGTCCTCGCCACGCTTGTAGATCCAGTTCATCAACTGGCGGGCGCGGAATGGTTTGCTGCCGAGGCCTGCGATGTACTCCTCAAGCTGCGGGCGCGTCAGCCCCAGCAGATTGGTGGGTCCGGTTTCGGTCGAGGCTGACATGGGGTCGCATTTGGTCCCAAAGGCGGATCAGGCGCGCGGAAAGACCTGGGTGCCGGCAAAGAAGTAGGCAATTTCCTGATTGGCGGTCTCCACGGCATCCGAACCATGCACGACGTTCTGCTCAATGCTCAGGGCCAGATCCGCGCGGATCGTGCCAGGCGCCGCCTTCTTCGGGTCGGTCGCGCCCATGAGTTCGCGGTTCTTGGCGATGGCATTCTCACCTTCGAGCACCTGCACGATGACCGGACCGGAGGTCATGTAGGTGACCAGATCCCTGAAGAACGGACGGGCGCGGTGCACCGCATAAAAGCCCTCGGCCTCGAGCTGCGACAGATGCATCATGCGCGCGGCGATGACCCGCAGGCCCGCGGTTTCGAAACGACGATAAACCTCGCCGATCAGGTTGCGGGATACCCCGTCGGGCTTGACGATGGACAGGGTGCGTTCGAGCGCCATTCGAGAAGATCTCCTCACAGACTATGGATCTGACCTGCGGGGTCGGGCTGCCGACAGCCTTTCAGCAAGTCATTGAAATCGTTGTATTTTAGTGCCCAGAAATCGTGGTCGCCGGCAACCGCGCCCAGTATCCGGGGCGCGCAGTCTACCGCGGACCGCTGGGATTGACCACTCGCGACCGGATCGGAAGTCGCGGTAAGTTAAGGCTTTTCTAAACGCTGAAGCTTTCGCCGCAGCCGCACTCGCCCTTGACGTTGGGATTGCTGAACTTGAAGGCCTCGTTGAGGCCCTGCTTGACGAAGTCCACGACGGTACCGTTGACCAGGATGAGGCTCTCCCGGTCGACGAAGACCTTGACGCCGTGATCCTCGAAGACCACATCGTCCGGCCGCGAATCATCTGCGTAATTAACGACATAGGCGAAACCGGAGCAGCCGGTTTTGCGCACTCCGAGCCGCAGCCCCAGCCCGCGACCCCGCGAGGCGAGGAAGCTACGGACGCGGTCGGCGGCGGATTCCGTCAATGAGATTGGCATGGCGTGTCCCATCTTATGACCATTTCAGGGCCATTGCTGAAGTGCAGCATGCAATGCGTCCTCGATCAACAGTAATCGACCGAGTTTTTCCACAGGCACCTCAAGCGTTCTCGCCCAATCCTGCGGGGTGCCCGGCTGGGCCTGCGAGCGCTTGCGTCGCGCCAGCTGCATCACAAGCCAGCTGGCGGTAGCCAGAGTATGCGGGCAGCCGAGCGCCTGGAAACGTGCTTCGATCACAGTGTCATCACGTACCAGCAGGTGCAGTCGCACCCAGACCTCGCCGGACTCCTGCCCCGCTTCCCCGCGCAACACCGTTCCCGCCGAGTCGGGGAATGCCCCGGCACCATTCAAGCGGGAGAACAGTTCGCGGACCGCGGGACTCAGGCCTTCGCCCTGCACCGCCATCGGGGTCGGGTCGGGCGCGGCCGACGCTGCGGGCGATACGGCGCGCAACCTGCGCACGGCGTGGCTGACCTGCACCGCTGCCGCCTCGATGTCCTCCTCGGTGTTGAAGCGCCCGAAGCTGAAACGCAGGGCGCTCTCGGCCTGCCGCACCGTGCGGCCGAGCGCGCGCAGCACATAGGATGGCTCCGCCGCGGCGGAATTGCAGGCCGCGCCGGTCGACACCGCAAGGCTCGGTAACGCGCTCACCAGACTTTCGCCATCCACGCCTTCGAAGGACACATTCAGGATGTGCGGCACCCGCGGTGCCCTCTCCCCATTGATGGCTACGCCCCCCAAGGATTCAAGGAGCGAGCAGAGTCGATCGCGCCAGCGGGTGATCCGCGCCCCCTCCCGCTCCCGCGCCGCGTCGGCGAGTTCACAGGCCACGCCGAAACCCACAATCTGATGCGTGGGCAGCGTTCCGGGCCGCAGCGCCGACTCCTGGCCCCCACCGAACATCAGCGGACGCAGTGGCGCCCTGCCGGCCTGGCGCACGAACAGCGCACCGACGCCCTTCGGGCCGTAGATCTTGTGGCCCGACAGCGATAGCAGATCCACGGCCAGCTGTGACACATCCAGCGGCAGCCGCCCGGCGCTTTGCGCCGCATCGACATGAAACATCACCGCTTGCGCCCGGCACACCTCACCGATCGCCTGGATGTCCTGGATGACTCCGGTCTCGTTGTTGACGTGCATCAGGGATACGAGCGCGGTATCGGCGCGCAACGCCGCGGCAACCGCGCGCGCACTGACCCGCCCGTCCGCATCCGGCTGCAGCCAGGTCACGCTGAAGCCTTCGCGCGTCAGCTGCCGCACCGAGTCGAGCACCGCCTTGTGTTCGGTGCGGGCGCTGATCACATGCCGCCGGTCCGGGGCCAACGCGCGGGCCGTGCCGAGCACTGCCAGGTTGTCGGCTTCCGTCGCACCGGAGGTGAAGATGATCTGCTGCGGCAACGCACCGATGAGCCGCGCCACCTGGGCGCGCGCGCCCTCGACCCGCTGCGCCGCGGCGCGCCCGGCCTCATGGGCGGTGGCGGAGGGATTGGCAAACGCTCCGGCCTCGCCCAGGCATTCCTGCATCTGCGCGATGACCGCCGGGTCGACTGGCGTACTGGCAGCATTGTCGAGGTAATGGAGGATCATGACTTCGGCGAACCGGCGATGCGGCGCCGGCCCTGGACCGCCGTCAGGATGCCGCGCAGGATGTTCAGCTCATTCTGATCCAGCTCCGCGCGCTGCAGAAAGCGCCGGATGCGGGTCATGAGATGCGTGCCGCTCTTGGTGCGGTCCTTGAAATTGATGTCATCGAGCACCTGTTCCAGATGCCGGTACAGCTGCAGCATCTGCGGCGGCGTTGCCAGCGGCACCACGGCCTCGCCGTCCATGTCGACCACGGCGCTGCCGGATGCAGCCCGGGCCCGGAATATCTCATAGCTGACCAGCTGGACGGCCATGGCGAGGTTCAATGAGGCGTAGCGACTGCTCGCCGGAATCCGCAGCAGCACATGACTGGCTTCCAGATGCTCATTCTCGAGACCCGTGCGCTCGGCCCCGAACAGCACGGCCGCCGGCGATCGTTCGGCCTGCACGACCAGCCTGGCCGCCGCCTGCCGCACCTCCAGCACCCGGAAATGCTGATCGCGACTGCGCGAGGTAGTGGCAGCGACATAACCGCAGTCGGCGATCGCCTCCGCAACCGTCGCCACGACGCGCGCATTGGCCAGGACCGAGTCGGCGCCCGCGGCCCGGGCTGTAGCTTCCGGGTGCGGAAAATCCCGCGGCTTGACCAGGACCAGCTGATTCAGATCCATGTTCATCATCGCGCGCGCGACCGCGCCGATATTGCCGGGATGAGCCGGTTCGACCAGGACGATGCGGATGTCTGAGGTTGAATCAGGTGCCATCTGCTAACCTTGCACGCCGTGCAGCCACTACTCAATATCGCCGTTCGTGCGGCCCGCCGTGCCGGGGAGATCATCGTCCGCAGCCTCAACCGGGCGGACACTCTCACCATTACGGCCAAGGGGCGCAATGACTTCGTGACCGAAGTCGATCAGGCCGCCGAGCGCGAGATTATCGCCAGTATCCGTAAGTCCTACCCGGATCACGCATTTTTGGCGGAGGAGGGCGGCGCCAGCGGCAACAGCGACACCGTGTGGATCATCGATCCGCTGGATGGCACGACGAACTTCCTGCATGGAAATCCAACCTTCGCGGTCTCGATCGCCTGTCAGATTCGCGGGCGGCTGGAACATGCGGTGGTGTACGACCCCATGCGCCAGGAGCTGTTCACGGCCTCGCGCGGGGGTGGCGCGCATGTGGACAACCGCCGCCTGCGCGTCACCGCACACCGCACCCTCGAAGGGGCGCTGATCGGCACCGGTTTTCCCTACCGCGAGAACACCCGCTACCTGGATGAGTATCTGAACATGATGAAGGCGGTGATCATGAACACCGCTGGCGTGCGGCGGCCGGGTGCGGCCTCACTCGACCTGGCCTACGTGGCCGCGGGCCGTCTGGATGCGTTCTGGGAAATCGGCTTGAGTCCCTGGGATACGGCCGCTGGCACGCTGCTCATCCAGGAAGCCGGCGGTCGGATCGGCACCTTGAGTGGCGGGGAGTACACACAGGGCGGCAATGTCCTGTGCGGCACGCCCAAGGTGTACGAGGCGATGGTCGAGTTGCTCGCGCCGTATCTGCCGGAAGGATTGCGCGAGGGTTGATCACCCCGAGCTTGCGCCGGCTGTAGTACAGTCGGAGCGACAGCAGGGAGTAATTGATGTCCAAACCGGGGATATTCGCCACCATTCCAGTGGCTCAACTCGAGCAGGATTCCACCAATAACGCATTGAACCGCTCCCTGGGCCCCGGCGCGCTCACCGCACTGGGGATCGGCGGCATTATCGGCACCGGCATCTTCGTGTTGACCGGCCTCGCCGCCGCCCAGCATGCCGGACCCGCGGTCGTCCTTTCATTCATCGTCGCCGGCCTGGGCTGCATTTTCGCCGGCCTGTGCTACGCCGAGTTTGCCGCGATGGTGCCGGTTTCCGGCAGCGCCTATGCCTACAGCTACGCGACGCTCGGCGAATTCATCGCCTGGTTCGTCGGCTGGAACCTGGTGCTGGAGTATCTGTTCGCGGCATCCACGGTGGCGGTGGGGTGGTCGCGGTACTGCGTCACACTATTGAACACGCTGAACATCAATTTTCTGCCCGCGTCCGTGTCCGGCTCACCGCTGAAGCTGGCGGCCGATGGCAGCACCATCGTGGCAACGGGCGCCGTATTGAATCTCCCGGCCGTCTTCATTGCGTTGCTGGTCACCTATATCTGCTACGTCGGCATCCGCCAGTCGGCGTTCGTAAACACCATCATCGTGACCATCAAGGTCGCCATCGTGCTGGCCGTGATCGGTTTCGGCGCATTCTACGTGAACCCGGCCAACTGGCATCCCTTCATTCCGCCCAATACCGGAACGTTCGGCGCCTTTGGCTGGTCGGGCATTCTGCGAGCCTCGGGCATCGTGTTCTTCTCCTACATCGGGTTCGATGCGGTCTCCACTGCCGCGCAGGAAGCCAAGAACCCGGCGCGCAACATGCCGATCGGCATCCTCGGGAGTCTGCTCATCTGCACCGTGCTCTACATCCTGATGTCCGGCGTACTGACCGGGCTGATGCCCTATCCGCTGCTCAATGATGCGGCCCCGGTCGCCGTTGCCCTGGCTTCACATCCGGAACTGGCGTGGCTGCGCACCTGGGTGATCGTCGGCGCGCTCGCCGGCCTCACCTCCGTGGTACTGGTCATGATGCTGGCCCAGGCCCGCATCTTCCTGTCCATGGCGCGGCACGGCCTGTTGCCGGCCTTCTTTGGCAAGGTGCACCCACGTTTCCGCACTCCCTACATTTCAACGCTGATCACCGGCGGGTTCGCTGCAGTGGTCTGTGGCCTGCTGCCGGTGGACGTGCTCGGCGAGCTGGTTTCCATCGGGACACTCATCGCCTTCGTGGTGGTGTGCATCGGCGTACTGGTGCTGCGCAAGACCCGCCCCGATCTGCCACGACCCTTCCGCGTCAAGGGAATCTGGCTGGTGGCGCCGGCAGGAGTCGGAATGTGCGCGCTCATGATCGGTTTCCTGCCGATGAGCACCTGGATCCGGCTGGTGGTGTGGACCGCGATTGGCGTCGTGATCTACTTCACCTACAGCTACAAGCACAGCCGGCTGCGCCGCTGACTCGTCAGTTCCCCGATTGCTTCAGCGCACGCACCCGCAGGTTGATCAGTTCCACCACGGCCGCGAAGGCCATCGCGAAGTACAGGTACTTCTTCGGCATCTCGTAGTGCAGGGCCTCGGCGACCAGCGTGGCGCCGATGAGTATCAGGAAGGCGAGTGCCAGCATCTTGATGGTCGGATGACGATCGACGAAATCGCCGATGGCGCCGGCCACCCACATCATCACCAGAATGGCGGCAATGATCGCGGCCACCATGATCGCCAGATCCTTGGCCAGACCCACCGCCACGAACACCGAATCCAGCGAAAACACGATATCGATGAGTGCAATCTGGATCACGGTCAGTAAGAAGCCGGCCAGCAGGTGGGGCCGCTGGCCGCGCGCGGCACCCTCCAGGGCGTGATGGATTTCGATGACGCTCTTGGCCAGCAGGAACAGGCCGCCGCCCAGCAGGACCAGGTCGCGACCCGACAGCGTCTGTGATCCCAGCTCCATGAGTGGCTGCGTCAGGCGCGTCAGCCAGACGACCGAATACAACAGCGCAATGCGGGTACACATCGCAAGCCCAAGACCCGTGATGCGGGCGGCGCGCTGCCGCTCATGCGGCAGCTTCGACACCATGATGGTGATGAAGATGATGTTGTCGACGCCGAGAACGATCTCGAGCACCGCCAGCGTGGCAAACGCCAGCCAGGTTTGCGGATCCGACAGCAGTGCCGTCACCGGTGCCTGCCGTGGTCAGGGCATGGCGTCGACTGCGGTCTTCTTCATCGTCGGGAACAGATGCTCGGAGGTCAGACCGCAGTCCAAGGCAATTGCGCTCGAGATGTAGATCGACGAATAGGTGCCCGCGAGGATGCCGATCAGCAGTGCCTCGGAGAAACCGCGCAGGGCCGGGCCGCCGATCACGAGCAGCGCGACCACGACGATGGCGGTTACCACTTTGGTCATGATGGTGCGCGACAAGGTCTGGTTGATCGACTGGTCCAACACCAGGGCCGGCGCCAGGCGACGGTTGACGCCGAAGCGCTCCCGGATCCGGTCGAAGACCACGACGGTGTCATTCAGTGAATAGCCGATGACCGCGAGAATGGCGGCGACCGCCGGCAGATCGAACTTGGTCTGCAGGATCGCGAAGACGCCCAATACCAGGATCGGGTCGTGCATGACGGCGAGCATGGCGCCGAGGGACAGGCGCCAGGTATGAAAGCGCCAGGCGATGTAGATGAAAATCAGAAACAGTGTAAAGAACAACGCCAGCTCGGCGCTGCGCCACAGTTCGCCACCGACCTGCGGGCCCACGACATCCGGTGGCTGCACCGTGACGGCCGGATCAACTCCCTGCAGCACCTTCGTGACCTGCGTGCGGATCACCTGGGCGTCCTGCTTCACGCCCAGGGGCGGCAGGCGAATGGAAACATCGCGCGAGGTGCCGAAGCTCTCGACCTGCGGATCGGGATATCCGGCCTTGCTCATGGCGGTGCGCACCGCCTCGACGTTCGCGGCGCCCGGGAAGGTTGCCGAGATGTTGACGCCACCGGTGAAATCAAGATCAAGGTTCAAATGCCGGGTGGCAAGCGTGGCGAAGGAGATGATCATGAAGACAACGGACAACCCGTACCAGACCTTGCGGGTCGCCATGAACGGGAAGTTGGTCGGCTTGTGAAAAAATTCCACTTTGATTCCTCGAAGCGACCGGCGCTCAGATGGGGAGATGGGTCAGCTTGCGCCGGCCACCGTACATGAGGGTGATCAGCGCGCGACTGCCCATCAGCGATGTGAACATCGACGTCGCGATGCCCAGCGTCAGCACCACGGCGAAATTCTTGATGGCGCCGGTTCCCAACGCCCACAGCACCACGCCGGCGATGAAGGTCGTCACGTTCGAGTCCCAAATGGCCGAAAAGGCCTTCTCGAAACCGGCGCGGATTGCCGCTTGCGGCGAGACCCCATTGCGCAACTCCTCGCGGATGCGCTCGTAGATCAGCACGTTCGCATCCACCGCGATACCCACGGTGAGAATGATGCCGGCGATGCCGGGCAGGGACAGCACGGCACCCATCAGCGACAGGAGTGCGGTGAGCAGCACGACGTTCGCGAGCAGTACCGCATCGGCGACGAGACCAAAGACCTTGTAGTAGGCGAACATGAACAGGAACACGGCGCCCATGCCGATCTCCAGCGCATTCACGCCGCGGGTGATGTTTTCCTTGCCCAGGCTCGGGCCGATGGTGCGTTCGTCGACGGGATAGATCGGCGTTGAGAGCGAACCGGAACGTATCAGGAGCGCGAGATCGCGGGACTCGCCGCCGGTCAACCCCGAAATGCGAAAGGCGTTGCCGAATACGCCCTGGATGGTCGCATCGTTGATCACCTTTTCATCGGTGACGTCGCGCGTCACCTTCTTGCCACCGACGTCGGTCGTTTCCCGATGCTTCTCGATATAGACGACCGCCATGTGCCGGCCAAGATTGGCCTGGGTGGTCGCCAGCATCCGATCCCCGGCGCGCGAATCCAGTTTGATGTTGACGATCGGCCCATCCTGATCGTTGGCGGCCGTGGCGCTGGCGAGCTCATCACCGGTGGCGATGATTTCACGCTTGAGCAACAGGGGCTGATGCTGGTTGTCGTAGTACAGCTTGGTGCCGACCGGGGCATTGCCGTGCTGGCGACCTCGTAGGGATCGCCGGTGGTGGCATTGAGGCGGAACTCGAGGCTCGCGACCTTGCTCAGCAGGTCCTTGACCTCGGCCGAGTTCAGCACGCCCGGGAGCTGCACGTTGATGCGGTCGCCGCTCTGGCGCTGCACGATGGGCTCGGCGACACCCAGCTGACTGACGCGATTGCGCAGCGTGACCAGGTTCTGTTCGATGGCGTAATCCTGCCGATCGCGGATCGCCTTGCTGCTGAGCGTTCCCTGCAGCGCCACACCGTTGGCGAGGGTGACGGTCTTGAACGGCAGATCAGGCAGCGCCTTCTCGGCCACGGTCTGCGCGGCATCCACATTGGCGCCGGGCGCGAGCGTCAGGCGCAGGCCGTCCACGACATTGCCGACCGAAGCCACGGGCGCCACCTCGGAATACGGAATCTTTGCTTCCGACAGCGCGCGCCGCAGGTCCTGCGCATAGCTGTCGAGCAGCTGCGCGATCGCGCTTTGGGTATCCACCTGGTAGAGCAGGTACAGGCCGCCTCGCAGGTCGAGGCCCAGCTTCATCGGCCGCAGGCCCAGCACGCGCAAGGCGGTCGGCGCACGCGAAGCGAATGACAGCGCGGTGATGTACTGGTCCGCGAACTTGGCGTTGACGGCGTCACGTGCCTTGAACTGATCGGCGGTGTCGGCGAAGCGCACGATCACCTGGCCGCTGTCCAGATAGGCGCTGGTGTACCCCAGGTGCTCGTCTTTCAGAAACTGTTCAACGGTGGGCAAGGAATTCGCCAGCATCGGGTCATGGTCCTTGCGTGCGACCTGCAGCGCCGGGTCATCGCCAAAGAGGTTGGGCAGCGCCAGCAGCAATGCCAGTGCGAGCACCACCAGAACCAGGACATATTTCCAGCGCGCGTACTCAAGCATTTCTTAAGCGCTCTTGAGGGTGCCCTTGGGCATCAGCGAGGTCACCTGCCCCTTCTGCACCTTCACCCGCACCCCCTCGGCAACCTCGATGGTGACGAAGGCATCGCCCACCTCGACGATGCGGCCGAGGATGCCCCCGGAGGTCACCACTTCATCGCCCGAGGAGAGCTTGCTGATCATGGCCTGGTGATCCTTGGCCTTCTTCTGCTGCGGGCGGATCAGCAGGAAATAAAAGATCGCGACGAACACCACCATCATCAGCACGGGGGCGAACTGGCTGCTGGTGGAAGCGCCGCCGGCCTGGGCCCACGCCGCTGGTATCAATGAATTCATGCATGCACCTGACTTTAGGGGGCGGCATTATGCCACAGGGTCCGCCCGGCCCCGCCTGGGAGCGGGGTAGCGAGCGGCAAAAGCCGCAAAAGTGCCCTCCTCCAATGACTTGCGTATGGACTGCATGAGCTGCTGGTAGAAGTGCAGGTTGTGGAGGGTATTCAGCCGGCTGCCCAGGATCTCATTGCAGCGATCCAGGTGCCGCAGGTAGGAGCGGGAGTAGTGCGCGCAGGTGTAGCAGCTGCACTGCGGGTCGATGGGCGCCAGGTCGCTGGCATGGCTGCTGTTGCGGATATTGATGACCCCCGCCTGGGTGAACAGATGGCCATTGCGCGCATGGCGTGTCGGAATCACGCAATCAAACATGTCGATGCCGCGAGCCACGCCGGCCACGATGTCCTCGGGAAATCCCACCCCCATGAGGTAGCGCGGCCGATCCGCCGGCAGGTGCGGCACCAGCTCCTCGAGCACCCGCAGACGCTCCGGCTCCGGCTCCCCGACGGCCAGTCCGCCCACCGCGAATCCCGGCCAATTGCGCTGCACCAAGGACTCCAGGGAGGCCAGGCGCAGGGCGGTATGCATGCCGCCCTGCACGATGCCGAAGAGTCCGCCGGGCGGCTCATCGCGGTAGTAATGGGCATGGGCGCGGGCGGCCCAGCGCATGGAGCGCTCCATGGACTCGCGCGCCTGCGGTTCGGTGGCCGGGTAGGGTGTGCAGTCATCGAAGGCCATCGCGATGTCGGAGCGCAGCGTGCGCTGCATGTCCATCGAACGCTCGGGCGTCAGGTGAACTTCACTGCCATCCAGCGGCGACTGGAAGCGCACCCCTTCTTCGGCGATTTTGCGCAGTTCGGCCAGACTGAAGACCTGAAAACCGCCCGAGTCCGTGAGGATGGGCCGCTGCCAGTGCATGAAGCCGTGCAGACCGCCATGCGCCTCGATGATCTGCGGACCGGGTCGCAGCATCAGGTGAAAGGTGTTGCCGAGCACGATCTGCGCGCCGCTGGCCGCCAGATCCTCCGGCGTCATCGATTTGACAGTGCCGTACGTCCCCACGGGCATGAAGGCCGGGGTCTCGACCACGCCGTGCGTGAGCCTCAGACGGCCGCGGCGTGCTGCGCCATCGGTGTTGAGCAATTCAAAAACCGGTTGCATGAGCGCTCACCGGCCGCCGTCTGCAGTCACGAACATCGCATCGCCATAGCTGAAGAAGCGATAGCGCGACTTCACGGCGTGTTCATAAGCGGCCAGCACCCGCTCGCGTCCGGCCAGCGCACACACCAGCATGAGCAGGGTGGACTCGGGCAGGTGGAAATTGGTCAACAGGCCATCGACGACCTGGAATCGAAAGCCGGGGCGGATGAAGAGACGTGTGTCGCCCTCCCACGGGGCGGCGGCGGAAGCCTCGAGCGCACGCACCACCGTGGTCCCCACTGCAATCACCCGTCCGCCGCGCTGATGCGTCTGCGCGATGGCCTCGCAGGCCGCAGGCGGCACCACCACCCGCTCCTCGTGCAGCACGTGCTTTTCCAGATCCGGATTGCGCACCGGCTGAAAGGTGCCCGCACCCACATGCAAGGTGACGCAGGTATGCCGCACGCCACGTGCCGCAAGGCTCGCGACCAGTCCGGCATCGAAATGCAGGCTGGCGGTCGGCGCGGCCACGGCCCCGGGATCGCGCGCAAAAATACTCTGATAGCGCTCGCGATCCGCAGCCACGGCGGGACGCTGGATATAGGGCGGCAGCGGCACGACACCGTGAGTCTCGAAGAACGCGAGCGGCGCAACCGGTGTACGCACCTGCCACAGGTCCTGTTGCTGCGCCAGGATCAGCACCGGTCCGCCGGGCGTGGTGAGTTCCAGTCCGGTACGAAGGGGCTTGCCGGCACGCAGCTGCACCAGGGCGGTCCCATCCGCGAGAATGCGCTCGAGAAAGATCTCGACCCGGCCTCCGGTGGGTTTGGCGCCCATGACCCGGGCGGCGATGACGCGCGTGTCATTGAAGACCAGCAGATCATCCGGATTCAGCAGACCGGGGAATTCCCGCATCGATCGGTCCTGGGGACCTGCCCGCGGGTCCAGGACCAGGAGACGGCTTGCCGAACGCTCGGGAAGGGGAGCCTGCGCGATCAGCTCGGCAGGCAGTTCAAAGGCAAAGTCAGATAAAAGCACGCGCGCATGGTATCAACTCATTGCGGGTCTGGATCCCCCGGCGGACGATCACCAGGCGGGCGAACGCCCGGTCCGGGACCTGGGCCGGGTCCGCCGCCACGGCGGTGCTGCGGCAGGGTATCGACGAGTTCCAGCGGCTTCTTCTGTCGCATCACCTTCAGGTGAATCGTCTCCCCGGCCTGATAGGAGCGCAGGATGCGCGTGGCGTGCGAGCTGTTCTCCGGAGTCCGGCCGTCAATGCTCTGAATGACATCCCCATCCTCGAGTTTCAGGAACTCGCCGTCGTGCGGGACCCGGACCACCAGCACTCCCTTGCCGGTGCCAAAGTACTGTCCGAGCCCCGGGGAAAGATCCGCCAACTCCATCCCATCGAACATCGCGCCGACGCCATCGCGAGGCCCGATCGCGAAGGCGTCCAGGAACCGCGGGTTCGGCGCCCCGGGTGCACCCGGACCCGGATCATTGAAGGCCCGGAAGAAGTCGGCAACCCTGGCGCGCGGGGTGACCTGGAATTCCTTGAGCTTGCCGTCGCGCATCACCTTGACGGTGACCTTGGAGTCCGGCTTCACGGAAGCCATGCGCTGGACGACCTGGCGCGGTGCATTCGGCCCGGTCGTCGCCTCGCCGTTGAGCGCCACGATGACATCGCCCGTGGCCAAACCGGCCTCCGCCGCCGGGCCACCCGGACTGACACCCATGATGGTTGCGCCCTGTTCCTTGGATGACGGATCGACCTGCAACTGCAACCCGAGCACCGCGCGAGTGCTCATGATCTGTACCCGTGCCATGGCCGACTGACCCAGCTGCGAGGAGAGCTGCGCGACATCGCGCGCAGCGGCCTCGAGCTTCTGTCGGGCCACGGCCAGTTGTGCCTCGATGTCCGTGTTCGGCGTCGCGGGCGCCGTGGCCGGGGCGCTGGGTGCGCTGTCGGCCGCCAGCGCATTCGCGCCGACCAGCAGGCCAGCCAGCAGCAGTGAGGAGATTTTCGACATCACATTCACCTTGGATTTAGGGCATACCCGAAATGAGGTTCTGCGCATAACGCACCTGCGCCAGGGATTCGACGAGTTGCGCCCGATCCCGCTGCAGCAGTGTCAGCTGTTTCGCCTGTGCCGACGCCAGCCGCTCGGCATTCAGCTGATCGTCGATGGTCGCAATCTGGTCTTCCAATTCGGTCACCGCCATCTGCGCCGGTACTTTGACCAGCGCCTGACGTGGATGCTCGGTGAGCCAGTCTTCGGCATTCACCGTGGGCAGGAGCACCGCCGACCGCAGCGGTGGTCCTCCGGGCTCCCTGTCAGGCGGTGGCGGGGGCAATGGCGCATCGGCCAGGGTCGCGACCTCGCCGAGCCACGGCGCTACACCATGGCGCAGCAGCCAGCCGGCGCCCATCACCACCAGCGCCAGGGCCAAAAGCCGCAGCGGTCGCTGACTTTGCTGCCGCCGGCGCCGCGAGTAGCGATGCGAGAACTCCGAGTAGTCGTAGGGGGGCGGCTCGGCGGGCAGATCGCGCAGGCGTTCCAGCAATGCTGAGGGCTCTAGGTCGGGGCGCATGTCTGGGAAGCCTCAGGTTCGAACCAGGCCCGCAGGCGTTGGTGCCCGCGGGCCAACTGGGATTTGGAAAAACTGACCGTGCGGCCGAAGCTCCTGGCGATCTCCTCGTGCGTCCAGCCCTCCACCTCGTAAAGCCAGACCACGGCGCGCGCGGTCGGCGGGAGAGACGCCATCGCCCGCTCCACATCGAACGCTGCGGCATCCGGACCCTGCAGGGCCAGCCTGGCGGGCTCCAGCCGAGCCTCCCCGTCCGCATGTGACCCGAAGCTCAGCCGGGCCCGATGCCAGGGCGAGCGCAGGTACATGAGGCTGCGCGACAGCGCGATCTTTCCCGCCCAGGCACCCAAGGGCGCCTCCTGCCGATAGTGACCCAACTGTTCGAAGACCATGATCATCGTGTCCTGAAATACATCCTCGGCGACGGCCCGGACCCCGACGATGCGGCGGATCGCGGCGAATACGCCCGGTGCCAGCAATGCGTAGAGCTGCGCCTGGGCGCCAGGGTCGCCCGCACGGGCTCCTGCCAGTATTCCCTCCGCCACCCGGATGTCGGCCAGTCTTGTCACCTAGTGAATAAGATGCGCCAGGTCGGCAAAAGGTTGCAGCCGCCGGCGCCGTTGTGAGCGCTGGGCCGAATCGCTAGGATGTCGCCCCCTCCCCCTCAAAGCCCGAGTGGCGGAATTGGTAGACGCAGCGGACTCAAAATCCGCCGCCCTTAAAAGCGTGTCGGTTCGACTCCGACCTCGGGCACCAGCGACCCGCAAAGCTGGCGCAAGGCAAATTCCACGCATTCACCCGCCGGGGGTATCCGCGGACGGGTTTATAGGCGATTGTAGGCGCATGGCGAAGCCTACCGTAGAGAGCGCAGCAACCCGGTACAGGGCGGCCAAGAAAGCGTTGACCCGGCACGAGGGCAAGCTGTCCGTGGCCAAACTCGCGCCGCTCGAGTCCAGACTGGCCAAGGCCGAAGGCGACCTGCTGGAGCAGGTCGCAGTGCTGATCGGCAAGACGGTGATGAAGAAGTGACCACCGATCGATTCAAGCCGGTACGCGATCACCTCGTCGCCGCGTGCAATCTGTTGGCTGGGTACTCCGAGCGCACCGAAGGGCTCTCAGACCGCCTCAGGGCGGTCGAGCGGCAGATGGATTGGCGCGGGGATCCTCATGCCGCGTTGTACGCGTTGCCCACCATCATCGCTGACCTGGGCGAACTCAAAGCGCTGCCCGGAGTGAATGAAGCCATTGTGCAGCTTGAGAGCGCACTTGCCCTGTTGAGAACTACTGCCTGAGCGCGCCGCACGGCTGCTGCAGTGCGATTGTGTGAGCTGCGGCGTGCGAAATGCCCTGTCAGGGGCTAATGTCGCCGCACGCCATGCAGTCTCGACCCGTCATGCCGAAGTCGACCGCGACCGTGGTTACGCTGGCCACCGCGCTGCTGGCGATTGCGGTCCCCGTGGTGCTCGCTATCTACCTCGCCAATCGGCAGGCGCAGGAGACCGAGATGACCCTGGTCACGGGGTACGCCACCGACGTCCTGCACCGCTCGGAGACCACCTCGACGCAGGCGTTGTCGGCCGTCAACGCCCTGGTCGCCAATCATTCCGCAGATCCGTGTTCGGACGCCAACCTCGAGATCATGCGCCGGTACGATCTGTCATCAAGTTACCTGCAGGCGGTCGGCAGTGTGGAAAGTGACCGTCTCGTGTGCTCTTCGCTGGGGCGCGACGCGGGAGGCTTGCCGCTCGGCCGGCCCGACTGGGTTACACCATCGGGCGTTCGGATCCGGATAAACGTGCAGTTTCCGTTTGACCCGATCACCAAGTATCTGGTTATTGAAGGTAACGGCGGCTACGCGGCGATCATCAACAAGGATCTGCCTCTGGATGCCACGACCAACGAGCGCGACGTTTCCCTTGCTGTGTTCGCGACCAGCAATGGACTGCTCTTTGCGGCGCGTGGCTTCGTCGATCGGCAATGGGTGGGGCGCAGCTCGAATACGCTACCGCGCCAACAGCTGGTGACGTCGTTCATCGACCACGGCTACGTCGTCGCGGTCGTGCGTTCGAACCGTTATTTTGTCGGCACCATCGCTGCTCTGCCCGTCTCCTACATGCAGGCGCAGACACGTGCCACAACCGAGATCATGCTGCCCGTGGGCGTGCTCGCCGGTATCGTGCTGGCGTTCGCTACGCTGTACCTGGGCCGTCTGCAACTGGCGATGCCCACCGTCATCAGAACCGCGCTCAAGCGCCGCGAGTTCTTCATGCACTATCAACCCATCGTCGATCTTCGCAGCCGCGAGTGGGTGGGGGCCGAAGCGCTGGTGCGCTGGCGACGCCGCGGCGGCGAGATGGTGCGCCCGGATCTGTTCATCCACGTCGCCGAGGATGCCGGCATGATCCAGCGCATCACTCAGCATGTGGTCGGGCTCGTCGGTCGTGACGTGAAGGACCTGTTCAAACGTCATCCGGAATTTCACATCGCCATCAATCTCTCCTCGGATGATCTGCACGCCGAGAGCACCATCGACATCCTGCGCCAACTCGCCAGCGACACCCACGCGGCGGCGGGCAACCTCATCGTGGAAGTGACCGAGCGCGGCTTCGTGAAACGTGAACCGGCACGAAGGATCGTGAGCACGCTGCGCGCCAGCGGCATTCGCGTGGCGGTCGATGATTTCGGCACCGGCTATTCCAGTCTGGCGTTTCTGGAGAGTTTCGAGCTGGATCTTCTCAAGATCGACAAATCCTTCGTCGACACCATGAACCTGGACACACCGACCAGCCAGGTCGCGCTGCACATCATTGAAATGGCGAAGTCCCTGAACCTGGAGATGATCGCCGAGGGTGTCGAGACCGAGGCGCAGGCGAAATTCCTGCTGGAACGGGGCGTGCAGTACGCGCAAGGCTGGCTGTTCGGCAAACCGATGCCGATGGATGAACTGCGGTTGCGGCTGGCAAAGGAACGGGACGTCACCGTGCGGCTGCGCTTCATCCGGCAGGTGCCGGAGGCGAACGAGTAACGCGCCTCAGCGATCGCTGCGAAAGCCGATCTTGGCGTGCGTGCCGTCGCAGAATGGCTTGGTCGAGCTGCCGCCGCAGCGACACAGGTTGGCGGTGACGGTTCGCGCCACGACCCGGCCGGTGCCGCTGATGATCTGCAGGTTTCCGCGCAGCGACAGCGGCCCGTTCGGCTGCGGATCTATCGCCAGCGGACCGTCCACCTCCGGTATCGGATCCGCCTGGGTCGTCGGTGGCTCACCGGTGGCGCTGAACTGCACCTCATGATGCGAGCCATCGCAGAACGGCTTGCTCTTCGAGGCGCCACAGCGACACAGCGTGGCGCGGTAGCCGTGCTCCTCGCCGTCGATGATCAGCGGCGCACGAAAGGCGTAGGGGCCGCCTTCGCGCACGCTCGCCAGGTTGACCGGGGGTGCCTGCTCCTGCGCCCCGTCATCGAGCCGCCGGTAACGAATCGCACCGGAGGGACAG
>Ga0210391_10002099_pt1 | contig 17455 bp, 14 predicted proteins | sample IncBWC12OmetaG_FD_160573 | JGI IMG/M metagenome (GOLD analysis project Ga0210391, IMG submission 160573) | Forest soil microbial communities from Barre Woods Harvard Forest LTER site, Petersham, Massachusetts, United States - Inc-BW-C-12-O ... | reverse complement strand
CTTCGCGAATTCCGAATTCAACTTCGCGTTGATCTCCGTCCACGCTTTCTTTACATCCTCGACGGACATTTCCTTTACCGCCGTGCGATCCGGCGCGGTGATGAACACTTCATCCAGCTCCGGGTGCAGCCGCTGACCGAGTCCCATCAGCGAAATCATCGAGTCGTTCACGGCCGCCAGGTGGCCCCACAAATAAATCAGCCGGTTCTTCCCCGGCGCAACGGCATGATCCAGTTCCTTCGGCGTCAGATTCAGAAACAGCTTGTCCACCCGCGCGAGCGCCAAGTTCCAGAAACTCACCGCGTTCGCGACCAGCAGTTCCTCGTTCGTCATGAAATCGAATCCCCCGTCGAATGTGCGAAGGCGCAGAGCCCGCTTACTGGCTCACGCCCACTGAACCATCTTACATCTTCGGGGCCTTCGATTTCTTCTCAGCCGCATTACACGCGCGTGAGCGGCGGCGTCCGACCTACTCGTGGCGGAGCGCCACCACGGGGTCGAGCTTCATCGCTCGTCGAGCCGGGGCATAGCACGCCCACGCGCCAATCGCCGCGAGCATCACGGTCGCGCTCACAAACGTCACCGCGTCCGTCGGACTCACGCCTACCAGCAGCGTCGCCATCGTCCGCGTAAGAAGCAACGCCAGCACTAATCCTGCGCCAACGCCTACACCCACGAGCACAATCCCCTGCTGCAGCACGATCTTTAAAATGTCACGCCCGTTCGCGCCCAGCGCCAGCCGGATTCCAATTTCATGCGTGCGCTGGCTCGCCGCGAACGAAACCACTCCGTATACACCCACCATCGCGAGAATCAGGCCCAACACTCCAATCGCCGCCGCCACCAACGCGCCGACCCGGAAAACGAACGTCCCGTTCGGCCCGGTCAACGACTGGCGCATCGTCTCGATGTCGATAATCGGCAAATTCGCATCGAGCGCGCGAACCTGCGCCTGCACTTCGTTCTCCAGCGTGTCCGGCGGCAACGTCGACCGCACCTGGAGTGTCCGGAACGCATTGGGATCCTGAAGCATCGGGACGTAGAAAAACCGCTCATGGTCGTAACCCATGAACGTGTACTTGCCGTCGCCCGCCAGGCCCACCACCTCCATGAACGGTCCCTGCGGCCCCTTGGCGCTGAACCGTTTCCCTATCGCGCCCTCGCCCGGCCACAAATCGCGCGCCATCGCCTGATTCACCACGGCAACCAACGGCGCGTGCTCATCGTCCTGCTCGGTGAATGTCCGCCCGCGCAGCACCGGTACGCGGAGCGTCGTGAAATAATCGGGGTCAACGCTGCCCGTCATGATCACCGGTGCCGTATGCGTTGCATCGACTTGGCGCCCTTCCACATAGACCATCGCGCCGCCATTTACGGTCCCCAACGGAACGCTCGTCGTCTCCGCCACGCTTTCAACACCCGGCAATGCCCGCAGCCGCGCTTTCAAATCGTGATAGAAGGACTTCGTGCGCGTCTCGTCGTAACCGACCTGTGTCGGGTCCAGGCTTACGTTCAGCACGTTGTCCGGATCGAACCCCATGTAAGCATGTTGCGCGTGGGTCAGCGTTCGCACAAAAAGCCCTGCCACGATCAGCAGCACGAGCGAACCGCACACCTGCAACACAACTAGCGCACTTCGCACGCGGTGGCGTCCCACTCCCGCCGTATCGCTTCGTCCGGCGCCGTGCAGCACGCTATTTACGTCCGTGCGCCCGGCACGGATCGCTGGCCACATGCCGACCAGAATCCCTGTGACCGTAGCCGCACCCATCGCATACGCGAAAATGCTCCAATCGAAATTGATGTCGAGACGGATCGGCAGCTTCATCGGCGGCAACATCCCGCTGACGATCCACGTCGCCCACCGCGCCACCAGCAACCCTCCCGCGGCGCCAAGAATCGCGAGGACGATCGACTCGGTGAGCATCTGCCGGATCAGACGCGCGCGCCCTGCGCCCATCGCCGCGCGAATTGCCATCTCGCGCTCGCGCATCGTCGCGCGTACCAGCAGAATGTTCGCCACGTTGGTGCAGGCCAGCACCAGCACCATCGCCGCGAGCAACAGAAAAATTCCGCTGATGAACGGAATCATGGTCGCCACGTGCGGCTCCGGCCGTGAGAAGCGTTCCTCAGTCACTTCAATTCCCGCATCGCGATCGGTTGCCGGATACTCCTGGCTCATCCGCGCTGCAATCGCATTCACTGAAGCGCGCGCTTGCTTCAACGTCGCGCCCGGTTTCAAGCGCCCAAGCACGATCAGCCCGCGTGCCGCGCGGTCCGTCCATAAGGGCTTCGTTGCATCCGGGACGTTCAAGTTCAGCGGGACGTAGCCGTCGAAATTCATCCCGAAGCCCGTTCCATAAAAATCCTGCGGAGTTACGCCGATGATCGTGACGGGCTGGCCGTTCAGAAGCGCATGCTTTCCCACGATGTTCGGATCGCCGCCGAGCGTGCTTTGCCAGTAAGAGTAGCCGAGGACGACGTACGGATCCCTGCCGCCCTTCTCTCCCTCGGACGGCACAAAAAGCCTACCGAGCGCGGGCTTCACGCCCAGGCCCGTGAAGTAGTTGCCAGTCACGGTGCTGTACACGAACTGGTGAGCGTTCTGATCGACGCTCAGCCCGCCGATGTCGATCTGCCACGCAAAAATGTCGGAGAAGTCGGTCGCTTGTTTACGGAGGTCTTCGACGTGCGCGTACGAAAGCGTCGTTACGCCGATAGTGTCGCCTGGCAGGTGGCCGGCGAAGATCGTGATCTGATCGGGATTCGGCACTGGAAGCGGGCGAAGCAACAGTCCCTGAATGATCCCGAAAATGGCGGTGTTCGCGCCGATGCCCAGGGCCAGAGTCAGGATGACGATCGCCGTCAGCACCGGCGATTTTCCCAGCATCCGCAGCGCGTAACGAATGTCCTGGAACAGGTCGGTCATCGGAACACCTCCGGGCGGTTTACGTTAATTGTGCACTTTACCACCCACCGCCGCCACTCCGGTCTTTCCGCAACACTCTGCGCCGATAAGACTTACCGATGGGGCTCGCCCGCCCATTCCGGACCGACGAGCGATTCCGGCATTCTCCGTTGCGAAATCGGACATTCAACGCTCGGCGAAAGCCTGCCTAATTCGGAGCGCGTTGACGCACGTCCACGTATCCATTACCATCGCGTGGTGTCGCGACCTCTCGGCCACTCGCCGTTCGCCAACCAAGCCCATCTTTCCCTTTTGACCGTCTTCGCTGCGTGGTGCACCTGTGCCTGATCCGTCCTCGTTGAGTGGCCGCACCGTCTCGCACTACACCATCCTCGAAAAACTCGGCGGTGGGGGCATGGGCGTCGTCTACGTCGCCGAAGACACGCGCCTGAGGCGCAAAGTGGCGCTGAAATTCCTGCCGCATGACGTCGCTCACGACGCCGGATCGCTCGAACGCTTCCAGCGCGAAGCCCAGGCCGCCTCCGCGCTCAACCATCCGAATATCTGCACGATTTACGACATCGGCGAAGCCGACGGCGCTCCCTTCATCGCCATGGAACTTCTTCGCGGCATGACGCTCAAGCACCGCCTCGATCCCGCGAACACTTCGCTGAACACCGAGCAGCAACTCGAAATCGGCATCCAGATCGCCGACGCGCTCGACGCCGCACACTCCGAAGGCATCATCCATCGCGACATCAAGCCTGCGAACATTTTTCTCACCGAACGGGGCCAGACTAAGATTCTCGACTTCGGCCTCGCCAAGCAAATCGAGCAGCGCGGCGCTTCCAGCAACACGGTGACGATGGATACGCCGAAGAATTCCGGCGCGGATCTCACTGGCCCCGGCACGACGCCCGGAACCATCGCCTACATGTCGCCCGAGCAAGTCCGCGGCGAAAAGCTCGACGCGCGCACCGATCTTTTTTCGTTTGGCCTCGTGCTATACGAACTCGCCACCGGCCGCCAAGCTTTCTCAGGGAACACCAGCGGTGTCATCTTCGGTGCGATTCTCGAGCGCGATCCAGCCCGGCCGACGCAGCTGAATCCGAGTGTCCCGCTGAAGTTCGAAGAAATCATCGGCAAAGCGCTAGAGAAGAATCCCAAACTGCGCTATCAGACCGCACGCGACATGGGGGCCGATCTGCAGCGCGTGAAGCGCGACTTGCAATCACACTCCAGCCGCCACTCGACGCTCTCCGATTCATCGAGCGGGACGATTGCTTCCGGATGGGGCACGGCGCCCGGCGCACAAGCGCAGGCGCAGCTTGCCGGCACAGCGGTCGCGACCGCTTCCAGCTCGGCTACATCCGCCGCTCAAAGCGGGATCCAAAACCTTCCCTCGAGCTCCACTGCCGCTGCACCCGCCGCGCTCACGCAGTCCGGCAGTTCGGCCGTCGTGGCCGCAGCGAGGCAGCACAAAGGCAAACTCGCGATCACTTTCATCGTCGTCGCTGCGCTAGTTGCGCTCGCCGGCTATGGCATCATCGCGTTCCTTGGTCGCGCGGGGCCGATTCCCTTCCAGGAATACACAGTCACGGAAGTAACGCACACCGGCCACGTCCAGGACGCCGCGATTTCGCCGGACGGCAAATACCTCATCACAATTCAAAAGGAAAAAGGTCTGGAGAGCGTTTGGCTACACCACATCGCTACCAACAGCGACACGCAAATCGTCGCACCGGTGGATGGACAATTCGAAAGCCTGGCCTTCTCGCCGGACGGAAACTTTTTCTACTTCCGCCAGGCTGCCGATGCTACTGCCGACGTGTGGAATGTGATGCGCGCGCCGGCCCTCGGAGGAGCGCCGCAACAGCTCGTCCATGACGTGGATCGCGGATTTGCATTCTCGTCCGACGGCAAACAGCTCGCCTACCTTCGCGATAACGATCCCGATGTCGGCCGGTGGCGCCTACTGATCGCGAACGCCGACGGCACCGGCGAGCGCATGGCCGCCAGCGGCGAGATCAGCAAAGGTTCTCCGCAAGCGATTTCATGGATGCCGGCGTCCGATATTCGGATCGCGTTCATCGGTGACGCCAGTACGACGTTCATCACTTTCGATCCCGTGTCCGGCAAGGAAACTGGGCGCACTTTGCGTCCGGACGCCTTCGTAACCTCGATGGCGCTCATGCCCAACGCCAAGGGTTTTGTGGCGGCGTTCGTTTCGAAATCCGGTGGATTCCGACGCGCTCAGTTGGCGTATCTCGAAGCAAAATCGGGCAAAGTCCACGGGATCACGCGCGACACTGAAAATTATGCCGCGCCGACGCTATCCGCTGACGGCACGACGCTGGCCGCCGTCACAGCGCGGGGGCGCGCGTCGCTTTACATGTTCCCAGTCACCGGGCAGCCGGATTCGCCAGCCGTTCCGGTTGCCTCCGAAGTCGATTCGACGAACGGCGCTATGGCTCCGGACGGCGGCACGTACGAGGTGATTGGTAATGAGCTGAAGCATTACGCCGCCGACGGATCGAGCAAGACATTGGCTGCGGATCCGGAAGCCGCGATTGGAAATATAGTCCCCTGCACGAACAACTACGTGTTGTTCACGTGGGCCGGACACGAACCGGGACAGAGCGTCTGGCGCGTGAACTCGGACGGCAGCAATCTAACGGTGCTTTCTCCTGGCCGGAACGACTCCGTTTTGAACTGCTCGCCGGACGGGAAATTCTTCGTCTACGTGGACCAGCTCACGGGAGAAATGATGAAGATGTCCCCCGAAGGCGGGAAGCCGGAGCCGATCCCCGGTCTGCGGATTCCGCACGCGCTTCTTGTCGGCTCGGTTGGGATTTCGCCGGACGGGAAAACGATCGCGGCGCATGCCACGCTCACGCCGGAAAATGGAGCGCCGCTTCAGCGCATCGTGTTCGTGGATTGGACGAATCCCGGTGCGAAGCCCGTGTTCATCGCGCCCGATCCGAGAATTTCGGGCACTCCGCTCTTTTCTCCGGATGGAAAATCCCTGATGTATCCCGTGACGATCAATGGCACCGTGAACTCGTACCTTCAGCCGATCGCCGGGTCGACGGAGTCGCAGCCGGCGCCGGGGAAGTTTTTGACGCACTTCGACGACAACTCCGCCGGCGGCTGCGAATACTCACCGGATTCTCAGCACCTCGGATGCGTGCGCGCCCTCGTCACCTCGAACGCGGTACTTCTGCACGACTCCGCGCCCACAAAATAATCGCGATTCTGACCCTTGGGGATATTCCGCCCGATCCACGCGCCAACCGTTTCGTCGTACACTAACTACGTTCATCGCCGTCGAATTAAATCGAGCAGGAGTTCGCCGTGTGCCGGAACATCAAGAACCTATTCAACTTTGAGCCGCCCGTCACGGACGCCGAGGTTCGCGACGCGTCGCTACAGTTCGTGCGGAAGATCAGCGGCTTCAATAAACCGTCGAAAACGAACGAAGCTGCCTTCAACAAGGCCGTAGAAGAGATCGCAGAACTGTCGGGCCGCTTACTTCGCTCACTTGAAACTAACTCGCCGCCGAAAAACCGGGATGAGGAAGCCGCGCGCCTGAAGGCGCGTTCGGCGGCTCGATTTGGCGCGCAGGCCTGAAGGCGTGAGGGTCAGCTTCCCGTTGCCGCAGCGTGTGTCTGCCCGGGTGTGGTTAAGTACCGGCTCGCAAACTGAATAAACGTCGGCCAATTCGGACCGGGTGTGTGTCCGCCGCTGTGCTGGCGGAACGCGACGTCGCCTCCGAGTACGCCGGTCTCCATCGGCGGGAAGTCGGGCGCGCTCAACCCTTTTTTCCCAAGCAGCACATACACCGGGCTTGCCAATTCCGCCGCGAGCCACATTCCCTTCGCGTCAACCCAGCCGTCGCCCTTCACGTTTCCGCCGCTGATGAACACCGGCCGAGGTGCACACAACGCGACCAGCTCGTGCGCGTCGACCGGCATATCGTTCACCGTGTGACCTGGGCCGCCATACTTGATGAAGTTCACCGCGAGCCAGTGATACGAATAGCTGCTCGTCAAATTTTCCAGCCGCTCGCCGAAATCGCGCCGCAACACTTTCGCACCGCCTGCGCCAGATGAACTGATGTACCCGATCGCGAAGTGCTGGTCGTACGCCATTGCCACCAGCGCCGCCTTTCCGTAACGCGAATGCCCTTCTAGGCCAACCTGTTTCGCATTCACCGCCGCATCCGTCTCGAAGTAATCGAGCGCGCGGCTCGCTCCCCACGCCCACGCGCGCAACGCTCCCCAGTCGTCGAGCTTTCGCGGCTGGCCCTTGTTGCAAAGCCCAATGATTCCCTGGGTCAGCCCTTCACCGTTGTCGGGCTGAACGCTCGTCGGCAAGTACGTCGCGTAGCCCCATCCCTTCGCGAGCACCTGCTGCTGCCATGTCGGCCCCGATTGCTCGAATCCTTTCAACTGTTCGGGAGTCATCCGTTTGCGAAACTCAGCCATCACCGCCGGATCGATGCCCAGCTCCATAATCACCGGCACCGGTCCTTTTGCGTCGGCGGGCGTGCTGACCGTGAGTTGAATATCAACGGTGATCAGTGGGTACGACGAATTGTCGACGTGGCCGACGAGCTTTTTCGTGATGACGGGAACCTCGCCATTTTTCTCGTTCGTTGTGCTTACCACTTCCCACTTCACCACTGGGACGTTCTTTGGTATGCGCCCGTAAATCTCGCGGTCAAATATCTCAACGAGCTCGGGCCGCCGCTTCGTCCACCACATCTTCGCCCATGTGACTTTCTTCCCGTCGTTCGTCACCAGCGGATCGGGCAGCGGCGGGTACGCCGGCACTTTCAATTCATCGTAGTTCGCGGCGTAGGGCGAGTCGGCGTTGCCGTCCGCGCCGTGCCGCACGCTCGCAACGTGCAGCGCGTCCATCTCGCGCTGGTGCTCTTCGTCCGTCGTAAGGTCGACGGGTGGAGTCAGACCGTTCGCGGATGCAGCCGAAGGCGTCGTGGCCTGCGCGGCTTGTTGTGGCGCCACAGTCGATTGCGTCGCGAACGCGCCAAGCGCAAGAGCTACTACGGCGATCGAGCATCCAACGATGGGGCCGAGTGCGTACTTCGAAATCATGGCGTCCTCCGCGCGGGAGTAGAGCATGGATGGACACGCGGCTCCGGAAAAATGTTACGTAGTTTTAACAGCCGAACTTTTCGTTGCGGCTTCAAACTGGAATCGGCAATCAATCACAAGGAGACGATGCGATGGTGAAAACAGCTTTGTACGTTCGCTTAGAAGCCAAGCCGGGGAAAGAAAAAGAAGTCGCGGAGTTCCTAAAGAGCGGTCTCGCGCTCGTCAACAACGAACCTGCCACCACAGCGTGGTTCGGAATTCAGACGGGCCCATCCACGTTCGGCATCTTCGACGCGTTTCCCGACGAAGCCGGTCGCAACGCACACTTGAATGGTCAAGTCGCCGCGGCGCTGATGGCTAAAGCCGCCGACCTTTTCTCGAAGCCGCCCGCCATCGAGAAAGTCGACGTCCTCGCCGCGAAACTTCCGAAGTAACCGGGACGATTGTAAAGTCCGCTTTCGTCCCGCCACACGGGACGGAAGCGGGCAGCCTTTCGTCTCTACTGTGGAGGCGCCGGCAGCGAGCGCAGGTACGCGATCACGGCGACCGCGTCCTCATGGTTCATGTGGTAGATGTGCATCGGCGGTCGGATCGTGATCCCGTTCGGCCCAATACCTTCCTCGAAGATCTTGTAGCCATCGTGGTCAGTGAAGCCCAGGAATCCCGCAATCGCGGGCGCGTTCATTGCCCAGTTCGACGTATGGTGCACCGGCATGATCCAGATTGGCGAGCCTTGCAGCCAACGCGAGTCGTCTTCATTTCCGTTCGCGTCGCGCGGCGTGTGGCACTCCTGGCACTTCGCCACTTCGGTGACCAGATATTTCCCGCGCGCCACCACCTTCTGATGATCCGTCGCCACCGGCGCTTGCGCCTTCGCCGCCTGCGCCTTAGCCGGCTGGTGCATCACCACGGACGTGATTGCTCCCGCGCCCACCAACACCATAGCGCACACGAAAACTCGCATGAACGATTGCATCGCCTTCCCGCCTCGAATTTCGATGGATTCGCCGCCTAACGCGCGGCGTTGTTGCCGTCCGCCAGAATCATACAATACGCCGCGATACCCATCCACGCCGTTTTGCCCTTTGCGTAACCTTCCCGATTCGGGAACGCAGCGGCGACGTTTCATTTCTGCTTATAAACGACACCTTCCTTCATCACGAACGCCACGTTTTCCAGCAAACTCACATCGCTAGTCGGGTCTCCATCGACTGCGATAATGTCCGCCGACTTTCCCACTTTAATCGAGCCCACTAGATCGCTGTGGCCTAGTAGATCAGCCGCGTTGGAGGTGGCCGCCTGTATCGCCTGCATCGGCGTCATCCCATACTTCACCATGAACGCAAACTGCTTCGCATTCATCCCGTACGGGCACACTCCGGCGTCGGTGCCAAAGGTCATCTTCTCGCCCAGTGCCACTGCCTTCCGAAAATTGTCGCGCTGAATCTGTCCGAGGTCGTGATCGTGCGCCACAAAATCTGTCGGAATCTTTCCTGCGCGAGCGTCGGCCTCGATGCATTCTTCGTCGTAAATATCCATGTCGAGGTACGTCCCCTTCTGTTTCGCGAGCCGGAGGCCTTCGTCGTCGATCATCGTCGCGTGCTCCACCGACTCTACTCCCGCGTTGATCGCGTTCTTGATCCCTTGCGCCGAGTGCGCATGCGCCGCCACGCGCAGTCCGAAACTGTGTGCCTCCTCAACGGCCGCGCGCAGCTCCTCCTCCGTGAACTCTTGAGAGTTCGGATTGCTTCCGTGCTCCAGCACCGCACCCGACGAAAGAATCTTGATCGCGTCGACTCCCTGATTCGCCAGCTTCCGGATCACAGCGCGAACTTCCCACGGGCTGTCCGCCTGCCCGTAGTGCATGTCCCACGGCAGCGTCACATCCGGCGCAGCGCCCGTCAGCGCACCGGCGCCGCCGGTAATCGTGACGTACGCGCCCACCACGTACATCCTCGGCCCGATGATGTCGCCCCGCGCAATCGCGTCGCGCAACGCAATGTCATTCAGCGCGCGATACACACCCACGTCGCGAACCGTCGTGAAACCAGCCTCTAGCGTCACTTTCGCGTTGGGCACAGACTCGAGCGCCACTTCCGCCGCCGTCTTCTTCAGGTAGCCGAGTGGATCTCCGCTCGGATCGCGCGCGCCATCCGACAAATGCGTGTGGCAATCAATCATCCCCGGCAGCACCGTCATCCGCGAAAGGTCGATCACTTTCAGGCTGGCCGGCACACTCACCGCTCCCGCCCCTGTCGCCGGCCCAACGCTGGTGATTCTTCCGCCGGTCACGACGATCACCTGGTCACTCAGCACCTTGCCCGCGTCGGGGTCGACGAGCTTGCCTGCACGGATGACCATGACTTGCGAAGGCGGACCTTGTGCCCATACCACCGTGGCGGCGCAGGCTAACAAGACGCAAATGGTGAGAAAGCTTGATCGTTTCATGGTGATGCTCCCCGGTGCTTGGTTCGGCGGCGGCATTCTATGCGACCATCGAGCGAGTTCGAGTACGGTCCACATGCGATGCCGCTGCCGCGTAGCCAGCTGAGAAGAAGTCTAGACGAGGCCTTCGAGGGCTTTGGAGATGCGCGAGCCGAAGCCGGAATTAAACGTGGCCTGCTTCTTGGGGTCGTTAAGGTAGGGATCGACGAACGGTCCAGCTTTATCGAGCACCAGCCGGTCGCCCCAGCCAATCATGCCAAACAAGCGGATCAATTCGGCTGTCGCAACGCCAATCGGCACGATGTAATTCGGCTGCAGCGTGTACTGAACTCGCTTCAGAACCGTGGGCGCAAAGCGACGCATCGTGGCCTGTAAGTCGCCGTCGTTGTCCGTGGGGCACTCGACGGCGTGCGCCAGAAAAAATCCCTTCTTGCGGAAATCGACCAGCGCGGAATCCTCGACCAGCGCCGGCGAGACAGTCGCGCCCGACGCCTTCACCAGCTCGTCAAAGTAAACGCGCGACGAAACGGAGCGAACGCTGCGATCGCGCGTCGCCTGATAGAACGTATCCTCCAGGCGTGCCGGCGGCGCTCCGTCCAAAATCAAAACTTTAATTTGCGTGGGACGGTAGCGGAGTGCTAGCTCAATCCGTTCATTGCGGCTGAGTATGTGAGCTTCGTCCGCACGCGTACCGCAGCCGTCACAGACGGGCATCCAAGGGCCTCCACGGGGCGGAAAGCGTGCCGAAAGCATCGCATGGCGCGGCGCGAGCGGGCAAGAGTTTCGCGGAGACGTTTCCGTGCTATTGCCGAAGGGTAAATCTGTTAGCGCCGAGGTTTGTAAGCGGCCCAAAGCTGCTGAGGCGTCGGATGCGTGCCGATGCCATGCGCGGGCAAGTAATCATGAACAAGGTGGACGAAAGGTTTCGCCAGTGGAGCGGCAGCGTCAATGTGCCCTTTGAGCTTGAGGCAGCCTTCTTCGAGATAGACAAAGTAATGAAGCGATGGCCGCGTCCGCGTACGAAACCACGCGCGGCGGTCCGGCGCGCCTGGGAGGGCGAGAATCTTTCGCAACGCCGCCGGCTTCAAACACGGCCTCAGCGATTGCGAATCGCAATTGAGGTAATCCCAGAAGTTGCACTCGTACGATATCCAGTTCCCTTCACCGATGATGACCCTGAGCGCGGACGGATCGAGGACTTCGTTGAGATGCGACGTCGTAAGCAAATCGGCGACGAGGCGACGCGCATAATCGATAGGCGCGGAAAGCGAGGCAGGCCGCTCAAACTCCGGCGGACGATGCATAAGCGCCAAGCAGAACATCGGCTCTTCTCTATCACGCTCGGCTGGGATGGGAATCGTATTCATACGACGGACGTGATCGGCAAGAGCGGCTTAGTTGGCGCGATTCAAGTGCGTTGCGCGAGCCGGCACCAGATACCGAGGTTCGCGAAGGCTCCGCTTGCGCACAGCCATGTGGCGATCGTGGAAATGTTTCTGCGCGCGGCGCCCCCAGCTGCGCACGAAATAATAATTAAGAGTGCCGGCAGCGGCGGCGCTGATCAGCGGGATCACGCGGCCGGTCCACTTCTCCGCCACCTCGCTGCCGAGCTTCACAGCCATGCGATCGATGATCGCGGGAACTAGATGCGTCGCCGCTTGTTTGCCGACGAATTCGCGACCGATATCGAGTCCAGCGGCGCTGGCGGCGGCAAGCCAGAGCTCCTGCGTTTCGTCCTCGGTGTTGTATTCGAATCCGTAGATCAGGCTCAGCCGATGCAGCATGCGAACCGTAATCGCCGACAGAATGCCTGCGTCCGGAAGAATCGTAAGCATGCCGCCAAGCCCGAGGCCGGTGCCTTCAAGAGCCGCCGTGCGCGACGCAGAGCGGATGATGCGGTCGGCATGGTGCTTGACGACAGCCTCTTCCACGCGGAACATGTCGCTCCACGTCTGAATCGGCAGCCGGTGCGCGCGACGCATCGTTTCGAGATACTTTGCGGGATCGAGCTGCACACCGTGGTAGGCGCGCGTGAGTCCCTTGTGCAAGCCGGTTTGGAGCAAGCGCGAAAGGACGGAACTCTTAGGAGGTCGCGGGCGGCGAGGCATAGTCGTTAGATGCGCGATGGCACGCGCGCGGTAGCGAGCTTCGTCGCGCGCGAATGCGCTCTATGCCGCCAGAATAGCAGGATTTACGGTGGGCGGCTTGAGATTGGCTCAAATTCCAGCGGGAGGGTCCAGGTGATCAGACTCATGCAGGCAGTTGCGGTGATTGCAGCGGTGTTGATGGCGACAGCTTTTGGTGCGGTAGGACAGGATGCGCCGCCACCCCCGCCAACGTCGACCGGCACAGGCTACGTGGAGTACACGCTCGCCGCGAAAGCTCCGGCACAGACACATCCACCGTACTTCGGCGTGGTGATGCTCGGCGGCCACGGCGATGTGGACGAGGCGACCGCGTTTTTCTGCAAGCACTCCGGCGGCGGGAAAATGGTGATCCTCCGCGCATCGGGTGACGACGACTACAACAAAGAGTTCCACGAGAAGTGTCCGGCGAACTCGACCACAACTATCGTATTCAGCTCGCGCGAAGCAAGCGAGCAGCCGTGGGTCTTGGCGCAACTTCGCGATGCGCACGCCATTTTCATCGCCGGTGGCGACCAATCGAACTACATCAAGTTCTGGAAAGGCACCTCAGTGCAAAAAGAAATGAATGCAGCGATCGCGCGCGGCGTGCCCATCGCGGGAATCAGCGCAGGATTGGCTGTGGAGGGCGAGTTCATTTTTGCGTCGATGATCGACACGGTGACGACCGAGCAAGCGCTCGCGAATCCGTACGACATTCACGTGACGCTCGATAAAGATTTTCTTGCGATTCCGCAACTAAGAGGCGTGATCACAGACAGCCACTATTCGGCGCGGTCGCGCATGGGACGCTCCGTGGTGTTTGCGGCGCGAATTCTGCAGGACCGATGGGCGAAGCAAATTCACGTGATGGGAATCGACGAAACTACCGCCGTGCTGGTGCAAGCGGACGGCTCAGCGCGCGTGGTGGGCAAAGGCGCGGCGCACATTTTTGCGATGGATGCGCCGGCAGAAACGTGCGCGGACGGTACGCCGCTCACGGTGCGCGGATTGAGCGGGTTTGTGGCGCCGTCGGGTTCGACGCTGAATTTGAAGACTTGGACAGCGACGCCGTCGGAATCGTTCACGATCAATGTAGTCGACGGGAAGATGACCGTGACAAAGTAGCGTTCGCTCGCCGTGAAGCGCGCGCTTTACGCATTCAGCTTTTTCGTGCCGCTCACGAATTTGCTGCCGCGCTCGTAGAAGCGCAGCACGCGTTCGGCTTCCTTGGTGATGCCGATGCGGACGCTTTCGCCGATCGCACTACGCTTGCGAACCGAAGTGCCGAGCCAGAGCGGCGATTTGCCATCGACCATGTCGATCGCGTCGAGGCTGCGATCGATCGCGAACGCCTCAGCGAGGCGGCCGGGGCCACGCGCGAGATCTTCGAGTTTTGCGCTAGCGAGCGCGGCACGATGCCGGCGCATCAGCGCTATCCCTTCGATAGGCTCCGCCGCACGGAACAGCACGCCCTCACCCACGCCGTTGCGATTGCCGGAAATATTCAGCATGAAATGGTTGCCGTAAATGAAGTAGACGTAGGAGTGGCCGCGCTCCATGAAAAGCGGGCGGTTGCGCTTCGTCATGCCGCCGAAGCTGTGCGCCGCAGCGTCGCCCACGAGGTAGGCCTCCGTCTCAACAATGCGGCCCGCGATTCGCCCGCGGCGCGTGTCGTGAACGAGCGTCTTGCCGATCAGGTAGCGCGCCAGTGCGACGGTGCTTTTCGGCAGGTGGGTGCGAGTGAGCCGTTCGATGGTTGGCGGGGCGGGCATGTGGCGCACAACACGATACGGCATTTTAGGCTCGACACCAAAATTCGCTCAGTTCGTGCCGTGGCCGTGCGCCGGGGTCCATTTTGGCTAAACCCGCGCCAAAACAGAATCCACTCTCCAGCCGCCAGCGTTCAAAAGACTTAAACTTTCGGTCGTGCCGACTGGTACCGTCGTTCTATAGCGCCCACCTTCGCCGGACCTTAGCCTTAACTCAACCAGAGCTCTCCCAGCTCGGCATGGAGATTCATATGGCGATGTCCACTCACGTCCACGGATCGATAGGCCAGGGCCCAGCAGCGACAGGAGGGCGCGGTCTTCGGCGGCGCGAGCGGTTGAAGATGTCCTTGCCGCTCGAAGTGCGCCCGTTTGACGCGCGCTTCTCGGATGTCCGAGACGTCGGCGAAGTGCTTGATTTCACGCGAGATGGCCTGTTTTTCGCGACCTGCATGCCCCACTATTTTGTGGGCATGCGCGTGTTGGTCACTTTCCCTTTCGGCGAGAAGATCTCAGCGCACAAGAAGTTCCTCGGCTCGGTAGTCCGCGTCGAAGAGCGGACAAATGGCGCCGCCGGCATCGCTGTGAAGTTCGTTCTCTAGGCAGTAGAATAACGATTCGCCGCGCTCGCGCGTGTCGCCCGGGGCGAAAGGCGAAGTGTGGTGAACCCTGCATGTATTTCCCAATCCGGGCAAAATTTGCAGGGTTATCGCAAAAACGACGTACCCCCAACAGCTCTAACCTCCCTATTTTCAATGCGCTATTAAATGTCATCGTCTGGCCTATGCATTGCATCCAAGCTACTGGGGGTGCTTTATGGGCGAACGTCGTAAGGCTCGTCGTTACGAAGTTTTTTTGCCGGTGCAGGTCTGTTTCACCGGAAAACGACCGGCGACTTTTCACACCGGCCAATTGCGCGACGTTTCGCGCACGGGCATCTTCTTCCATTCTCAGGTTCCCATCGAAGCGGGCACTCCCATCGATCTGACCTTCTCGTTGCCTGCAGAGCGTGGCAGCGGCACTTCGGTGCTGGTGCGGGCCTCGGCGAAAGCGCTGCGCATGTCACCGTTCGAGGGTGAGGCTACCCCCCTCTTCGCAGTCGCAGCGACGATTGACCGGCTCGATTTCGTCCGACCGGTTTCGGCTCACGCGGCTTAATTCGTCGCGATTCTGACTCACTCCGTGTTGGGATTTACTCGGGGTTGTGTGTCCTCACGTCCTTCCTGATCTAAACTCTCGTCGTGACTGCCAATCGATATGCGCTTGAGCTGCGCGTGGTGCGGGCGTTGTGTGCATGCACGGAACTGGCGCGAACACGCGCTGCCGCCGCGCGGCTAGTCGGGTACGAGTGGAGCGAGCCGGATCATGCCGTTGTGTTCAGTGCGATTCGTGGCGCGGCGGAGCGCCGGGCGGCCGTGACGCGCGAGACGCTGATAGCGCTGGCTACGCGAGCGGGGTTTCCGGACTTGAAGCTTCAAACGTATTTCGAATCGCGCGAAGTCGGCTCCCTGGAAGCGGCGGTGAGCGCGTTACTGGGTGAGTGACGGGGCTAGAGTGAACCAACTTTGGTCGCCGCCAGGAACCGAGAGTCGGTGTTGCGTGGCCCGCACCGCGGGCGACTTGGACGAACTCCTACTCCGAGCGCAACGCGTCCATGGGATTAGCGGAAGCGGCGCGGCGCGCAGGGATGTAGCTGGCGGCGAAGGCGCTCCCGATGAGCACGATGCCAACCGCCGCGAACGTCGCGGGATCGAATGGGCTCACCTGAAACAACATCGACTTCACAAGTGAAGTGAGCGCGAGCGCTCCGGCGGCGCCGATCGCTGCTCCAATCAACGCCATGCCAACACCTTCACGCACGACCATGTCCAGAATTTCGCGCGGCTGTGCGCCGAGCGCCATGCGGATGCCGAGTTCGCGAATGCGCTGGCCGACGGCAAGCGCCATGATGCCGCCGATGCCCGTCGCTGCGATCAGAAGCGCGAGAACAGCAAACACGCCAAGCAAGCTTGCGGTGAGTCGAGGTGATTCGAGCGAATCCCGCCGCGCCTGTTCAATCGACATCTCGTGCGTCACCGCTGTTTGCGAATCCACGTCGCGGATCACGTTGCGAATCTGCTGCGCCATCGCGGTCGGTTCGGCGGCAGTGCGAACGATCAGCGTCGCGGGATCGGCATTCTGCGCCATCGGCACGAAAATCTCCGCGACTGGAGCGTGGTCGAGCCCGAACTCCCGGACGTCTCCGACGACTCCGACGATCTCGACCCAACTCTTGCCCTGATCGAAAGAAATGCGCTTCCCGATCGGATCTTCGCCCTGCCAAACGCGCTGCTGCATCTCGTGATTGATGATTGCGACCTCGGGATGCTTCTTGTCGTCGGTCGCTTCGAACACGCGGCCGTGCTGCAGCGGAATTCCGAGCACTTTGAAGTAATCCGGTGAAACTGCTTCCGCACTCGCAAGCGGGGGTTGCGCGCCCGCCTTCGGGAGACGTCCTTCGACCTGAAATGGGTTTGTGCCTGGCCCTCCGGATATCAGCTCGGGCTGAAGCGGATAGTTCGATGCCACCGCTGCGCTTTCCACCCCCGGCTCGGACTGCACTCGATCGACAAGCTTTTTCGCCGCAGCCGCAAACTGTTCCGTTCCCGCATATTTCGACCAGTTGAAATTGATGCGCATCGCGAGGACGTGTTCGGGAACGAATCCCGGATTCACACGCTCGAGATTCAGAAGGCTGCGAAGCATCAATCCCGCGCCAACCAGCAGCACAAAAGAAAACGCCACTTGGCAAACGATCAGCGTGCTGCGCATGCGATTGCGCGAACGCCCCAGCCCGGCGCCCGTGCTCCCCTCTTTCAATCCACTCGAAATATCCGCGCCGGAGAACATCGCCGACACCGTGCCAAAAACAATGCTGGTAAGCAGCGCGGCGGCAAACGTGAAGATCAGCACGCCGGCATCAATGTGAATCTCGCGCGCACGTGGCGTAAGGCGCGCAGCAAACGTGGTGAAAAGCTCTAGGCTCATGTTCGCGAGCAGGAGTCCGAGTCCACCGCCGACAATCGCGAGGAGAAAACTCTCGGTGAAGAGCTG
>Ga0210391_10002095_pt1 | contig 17475 bp, 22 predicted proteins | sample IncBWC12OmetaG_FD_160573 | JGI IMG/M metagenome (GOLD analysis project Ga0210391, IMG submission 160573) | Forest soil microbial communities from Barre Woods Harvard Forest LTER site, Petersham, Massachusetts, United States - Inc-BW-C-12-O ... | reverse complement strand
GAAGACTCATTTCCTGCGATTAGCCCGTTGACGTTCTTTCCTGTACGCACGATGCCGTAGTAGCGCCAGACCTTGTCCGATTCGCGATCCAGAAAGTAGATCGACTGCAACTTACCGGCGTGAAGGATAGGTACAAAGTAATAGCGCATCGTGCTAACGTTCTCGACCTCGAAGACGAGTCGGCTTGCCGAAGCCTCGACAATGTGCATTCGGTAGATGGCTTTGCCAGAAAGGTTATCAACCTGTTCGAAGTAGAGCACGCTGCCTTCCTTCATCTCACTGGACGTGAAGTCTTCGCGGCGTTGACCAGGTTTCGCGTCGGTCAGAGCGTAGGCGTTCACGATTAATGTTCGCCACTGCTTGTGGGTAGTCGACCAATAGGGCATACCTGAGAGTTCTGAAATTGCCCCAATGTGACGAAGCAAGCCTTCAGCTTCCGAGGTGTGGCGAAATCGTGCCACTATGGTAACCAACGTCGTAAAGCCCAATTCAGTCCAGCCAGTGCACAGGGGCGGTTTCCAGTCGCGACCCAAATCAGCCTTGCTCCATGATTTCACGATGGCCTGCTCATTCACACCCGGAAACTCCGGAATGGGTTCGTTTCCGCATGGCGGCAGCGGTCCTGGCTGAGACTCAACCTCAATGAGGGGCCGCGCCCGCAACGCCATGGGAGAAAACAGGAAGCGATTTGCCTCTTGGGCTAGGGTACCGGGGGCAATTAGAGCGACGAGGAGAACCGCGCCGCCGCGAAGCCGCTTCAGGTCTATACTCATTCTGTCATTTTATGACCTAACTGTTGTTAACGGGCATCTCTGAGAATGTCGGCGATGTCAGCAGTTTTCGGACACCCTTCAGGATGCACTCGGATTAGAAAGCCATTTCGCTCTCAATGAAAAATGCCCTTCCTACCAAGATTCGCTCGGCCTTTCTCCCGCCGGCCGACTCCAGGGTTAGGACGCCACCGGAAAGACCGCGCGTTCAGGCTCAACGTGCGACCGTCGCCGTGATTCACCGTTACAGGAACGGAGAAGATTCCCTCTACCCGCTAGCTTAGAATGGGATGACCTCGGGTAAGTGAATCTTCAGCTTGTCGCAAATGAACAGAATCAGGGTCGCGCCCAGGGTGGAAAAAATGAGGCCAGCAGGATGGTAGCGTTCGTTCGTCGGGCGCCAAAGCATGTGGCTAACGCCGCCGCCGATGATCGATCCGATGACACCGAGCACGGTCGTCCAGAAGATCGTCATATGGACGTGCATCACCGTTTTCCCGATAAACCCCGCGATTAGGCCAATCAGGATATACCAGATTAAGTGAAACATGCTTTGCCCTCAACGTTTGGCTTTAGAACGTCACGTTGGCTCTCTTCGTGCGATCCCGCCGCGCACAGCGAAGGATCGAGGTACGGTGTTTTCTGGGTCAGAATAAGGTTCATTTCGTTCGCCAGTTCCGTCAACTTCCCAAGATCTTGTTCGCCAAGGCACCGGGCCCCTAATTCTTTCCGCCGCTCAAAGTTTCTCGACACATAGTCCTGATTTCTCTCGATACCCAAAGCTTGGGACGCTCTCCCCGGCGCAACTTTTCCCTCCCACCCTGTCCACTCGTAATCCGGGGTCAAAAGTATGAAGAGGTAGACTAGGCCCGCAGCTACCATCCGATCTGTCCAATATTGACCACATCGACGGGTAAATGGCGCGGGCAACTGGGGAGGCCTTGTTGAAATCGGGCCATGCACTCAAAACCCCCGTGCCGGGATCAATGAGTGCTATGGAGATGTAAGACCAGTTAAGCGCCGTTGCGTGCCTGCCTTGAGAGCAAGATCGAGTATTTTGCGCAGCTGGGCATATTATTAGCCCCATAAAGGATAAGCCGGATGCGCCTCGCCGTTTTCATATGCATGAAACTAGCCGAATGCTTGCGCTGGAGGGTCTACCCTTAGCGGCGTTCTGGCAGAGGCTGCTGGGCTTCTTCATTGACCTCTTTCTTGCCGTGCTGGTGTGGATTCCTTTGGAATTTTCCTTGCGGTGTTACCTGCTGCATCAAGAACGAACTTGACCTTACCTGGAATTTTCACGAACCAGGCAATCACCCATCATTGTCTAGTTATTCAGTAGGGTATAATTCCAACCGCAGTGAGGACGGGGCACGATGACAACGAAAAAATGGGGGACGGCTCGTGATGCTTTCACGGGAGAGGTGGCGATTATCAGGGCTGAGATTGAGAGGCTGGAAAAGGCCCTAAGGGGTATTCAGGATCGAATAAAACTTTGGACCGAGGAAGAAAAAAAGAACTGCGTGCCGGTGGTGAAGATTCAAAACAGCGGTGGCCCAAAAGCCTGGCGCGAAAACGACTTCGGCACACGATCTACCGTCGCCGCAAGTGGCGAATTCTAGGCGACAAATTCACGTCGAGGCACTTCGGGCACGGACACCTAAAAGCCGCGTCGTTCGGAAAAACAATGTGGCCGCACTTTTCACAGATCTGCCGCCCATTGGGGAGAACCTTCATCGGCCTGAATCCTGTGCCCAAAACACAGTAGGGGCACTGAGGTTGTTTTGCCTTTTTCACGGTCGGGGCTTGGATACTCCCGCACTCGGTTTGGGTTGCCACTAAAGTTGGTTGAGTGAGATTTAAGATAGCAGGCCGCACAGCACAAGATCATAGTAAATGTGCTCGGTCAAAAGTTCATAGATCGCAGGCAATCATCACAAGTACTACGAACAAGACAATCGTTCCCAACAAGCCGAACACTAGCACAGTCCCTCCTCTGACAAAACAACTACCACCGTCGACGCTATGCGTCGTACGGGATCGGGACGTCCGAGGTCGGGACATTCTTTGCTGGATGGCACCTGATGCAGACCCTAAAGAACACTCTCCACCTTCGGCCGTCGTGGAAAAATGTCGTCTTCTGTCCTGTCATGGGCGATCCGCAGGCACAGCGGGTGTCCGCCGCCCGCCGGGAGCGTTTGGCGGAGTTCAGAAATTCCACGATTGATTCATGCGGGGAGTCAGGGGCCATAGCGGGGTCTCCATTCTTACCCGAGAATATTGGCGACTGCTTGGGGTGTTCTGAGCAATACTGCTCACATTGATTTCGAGTTGCTAATGACTTAGGCCGCCGACACAGCAACTGTATCGGGTCCGACATAACTGAGCATTGCCTGCTTCAATTGCGAATCCACTTCGTCGGCGATGGTGATTACGTCAAGCAGCACCTTACTGAAATCCACTCTATCCAGATTATTTTGTAGGGTGTTAAAGATACTGACCTGCAGAATTCGCGATTCTTCTACCACCATCGGGGCGGTATAACCTTGTTTACGACGTAAGTCTCCGTGCTGGCGTGCCGCCTTAGAGATATCTGCTTTATCAGTTCGAGGGGAGCGTAAGCGCTGAATCAGATCAGCAATGAGATTGGGTAAATGACCGGTGCGGTCGTCAAAGCTTAATGGGACACAAGTCAGCTCTTCATCTTGGTCTACCAGTGCGAGCCAGTCCTGAATCGTGGCATCAAGGTCGTGCTCCAGTATGGAGGCCACACTTTGAGTGGGTAGCGGCTTGAAGCAGAAGGGGTTGGCGAGTTTCTGGCGGATAAGTTCTCGAAGTGAGGAGATCTCGATCGGTTTAGTGAGAATCTCGTCAGCTTGTAAACGGATGGCTGACAACGCTTCGTCGATCTGCGGGTACCCGCTGAGCACGAGCGTCACTGCCTTTGGATGCGTGTGTCGCATCGCGCTGACGACCGTAAACCCATCACCAGCATGCGGCATATGCAGGTCAGAGAGGAGTGCATCAAAATCCTCTGCTGCGATGTGGCTGAGCGCTTCGCGTACATTTGATACTGCGACTACCTCGAAGCCGTCACGCTCCAGCGCGGCTTGTAGCATATCGCGGACAGCGTCGTCGTCCTCGGACAATAAGATTCTGGGCATACTGCAACTCCTTCCTCCACCCCTGAGAGGTGTCGTACTTTTTCAAGCATTACCAGGAAGAGTATCCGATACCCTCTACTCTGACTGTTCACAATTGGACGCTTCTAGGTGTCTAGACTGTTAACACGATTGGTCCCCTTATTTGCTGTTTAGAGAAGTGAGCAACTCTGAACAGTCATGTGGTAGGGGGAACAGTAATCTAGCATCTGCTGTAACCTGACAGTCCCCTGAGAAGGCGGACGGCCCTTTGGGCGGTCATGGGTTAGTGTCGGGAAACTGACATTCGGACCCTCACGAGGTCCCCTCTCCAACCTGTACGATTCTCCACGATGCGTTTGGGTCTTCGAAGTTGTTGATAACCAGTCGATTACACTCATTGAGAATCGGCCCCCCTGTCCTGCTGAAAAATCAGATAGTGGTGCAGTTTGAATTTCCGCAAGAGTGGCATCGGAACCCCGCCCTTGGGAAACTATGGTTAGGGCAGTTCGTCGGAGGTTGGCTGCAATGAGATCGTCGCGAACGGAGACAGGACAGCTCGCATGCCGCTGGTTTGAGGTAGGGCAGCACGTTCAATACAATCCGTGTTGGATGCAAGAGACTTCATACAATCAGAGCGGTTACCTGCCGCGGGTTACGGATTTTGCCAGCCACAGTCCATTTGGGGAAGCTACTTGGTTCTTTCCCTATGACAGGCGCGAATCGCTCTGAAGTTCAAAACAACCCGCTGCCGGTGATTACGCTCATCCAGAATTTAGCCGATCTGGCTAACGAGTGTAATGGCGATGTGACACCAGTTAAGTGCCATTGCGCCTGCCTTGAGGGCAAGATCGAGTATTTTGCCCAGGTGGGCATTATTAGCCCATGAAGGACAAGCCGGATGCGCCTCGCCGTTTCCATATGCATGAAACTAGTCGAACGCTTGCGCTGGAGGGTCTGCCCTTAGCGTTGAGTGTCGGAATCCAGGGTGAGGGTTGCGGCTTTGAGAGGGCTGTGGCGAGTTCCGAGCAGAAGCCCCTTTTACTACGCGACACGTTTGGTCGTCCTCACACCCAGTTCGGATTCACCCTGCTTTTTTCGAGGTCTTCTTCGTTGGCTCGTGTACGGATCTTTGCCGCAAGTTCAGTTAATTGTTCGTTCGGTTTCTGTTTCTTCTTCGAGGGTCTGAGATAGCGCTCCAGCCAATTCTCGCTCGGCCCGGAGGAGCATCCAAGATTGTCGTTAAGGACAGGAATGCTGCGACGGCTCATACCGACTGAGCACAATTGACCATTCCTAGGGCAGTTCCGCCACTAGAGTGAGACTTGAAGAGGTGCGTTTTATGGCTCCCCCTCGTGATTGGAGGAACTGGACATGTTGGAAGCAGTGAAGCGCTCGGTTCACAGAATGACGAGCCATTTGCAGCTCATAAGCAGCTATTTGGAAATGACCGACTACACCAAGGCGCTCGGGCAGACGAAGGAAACGATAAGGGAAATGCACGCGCTGGAATCGAGTCTAACAGGGCTGGCGAGCTTGGGGATGACCGTGCCAAAAGATGGGGCCGTCGTGGTTCCGCATGGTTCCACAGTGGTGAGCTACGAAGACGTGAACGTGGACGTTGACGCGGACGAAGTGCGGGCAGTTGACAAAGATGAAGTCCGCGCAGGTTGTGGCAACGATAACCCGAAGACGAAGTGAGGATTTGATTGCGACTATTCAGCGCGCAGTGGTGTACACATCAGAATGCGTCCTGAGTGCCACACTTGACCCTAAATGACAGGCTCTAAATGAGCGATTCTGCATGGAACGAAATTAAGTTTAAATGAATTCTGAGAGTAATCTAAATGAGCTATAGCGAAGGAAGAAATCACTTTGAGAAGGGCAAAAGCGATACTGTTGATAAAGGCATCATCGAGATGCTGGACGGACTCAAACATTTATCACACGCCCTTGAGGAAGACATCAGAACATTGGAACAAGGCATACGTGACGTTCGTGAGGTCTAGAAGAAGCACACAAGCACCGGCCCTTTCTAACTAATCCTACCCTTCGGGCCCTGCTTCGTCGCGTGATCTAGATCTAAACTCTGACGACCAACGAACGGGGTGTAACTTTAGCTTAGGACTATCCAGAGGAGTATATGTCCGTGGAGTCTCCGACTCTGTTGTGCATTGACGACCGCTCGCAAATGCTGGAGCTTCGCAAAGCGACTCTGGAATCTCATGGTTACTGTGTCAAACTTGCGTCGAGCGGCTACACGGCGATAAAGACGTTGGAGGGAACATCGGTGACCGCGGTTCTGCTGGAGTACAAAAAGGAAGGCATAGACGCGGAAACCGTGGCCTGCCACATCAAGCAAAGGTTACCCAATCTGCCTATCATACTGCTCTCTGCCTACTCCGATATCCCAGAGCGAATCCTGTGGTTGGTGGATGATTACGTAATGAGGAGCGAACGGCCGTAGCGCCTGATATCAATCCTCGAAGGAGCACGGAAGCTCCCGCTACGCTCCGATGGAGTAAACCCTCGCAGGCAGGACATTCGCAGCGAAGTCAAGGTCGACGATTGCCCCGCGCACGTGCAGGATACTTACGATGGAAAATAGCGGACAAATCTATAGAAAATTACGGTGGCCACAAGAACTAACACTGCAAGACCTGATGTGAGCCCGGTTTGAATGCTTTGGTCTTTCGATCCTTCTCGAAACAAACTCATTTTCTCCCTCCCCAGACCACAAACGAAAGCGCCCCGGACTGAATCGAGTCGCGGGACGCATCGCCTGAACAGCCCTCCCCAAGTACTGCTCACAACGACCATATGCCGCGAGCCCTACGATTGACTTGCTCCGATGGGCCACCGTGGCGTGAAGCAGGCTCCGTCAACCCGGCGCAATCGACGTAAAAAGGGCGGCCTAGCTCGCCCAGAAGAAAGTCTCCCCGCGCTGAATCGCTTTGATCGCATATGGCAACTTGCTCATTTCCGACTTTGACATCGCACCACGCAAACCCGCCTTGCGAGCCAGTTCCATGACCTCAGATGAAAGGTCCAGCGTGACAAGCAGAATCGGGATGTCTGTACCAGATTTGGCGATTTCTTGTGCTGCCTGTACACCGTCCATCTGCGGCATTGAGAAGTCCATCAATATAAGGTCGGGGGCAAGCCGGTGCGCCTTTTCTACCGCATCGGCGCCATCCACGGCCTCGCCACAGACTTGCCATTCTGAATTCAGTCCCAGTAAAGTGCGCAGCCCAGATCGAACGGGCTGACTATCATCGGCGATCAAAATTCGTGTCATTGCGGCTCCGTCAATAAGGCAACACTAGAACCTGAGTGACCTGCGACGACGTGGTGGCGAGAGTGGAAGCCGCTGGGGAAGAGAGTGAGGACCGAATTTAGGCCCTCAAGGCCCAACAAACTGAATCGCCAAAAGGTTAACAAGGATTGGAGACTCGATGCACGTCCTGTTCGTTTGGTTCATACAGCACCGCCTTGGACTTTTCCAATCCGACACAGGGTAGCCTTAGGTCATTTGAAAAACTGCCCAATTTTGAACAGTCACCCCATCGCTGCCAGCGTTACGATTAGGGCTCACCGGTGGGAACAGTCCGCACAACTGCCAGCGGGGCCACGATCTGTACTTGGTGCAATCGAGCCGGAAGCGGTCCTGCTAAGCTATTCTGAGCATATGGATCGTATAGGTGTTCTTCGGGAGAAGATTGGGCGTCTCCGAATGGAGATTGCGGACATTCAAGAGCTGAATCAGCAGTTTCGGTGTGACGACCGGAGCGGAGCAGGTGATCAAATCGGTCGAGGGCAGGAACGCCTACAAGCAATCCAGCACGAGCGTCTGCAACTCGCAGACTTTGGCCGTACAGCGGTTTCGACGGAGCAAACGAAGGAAAAGCACGGCTCTGGGCAGCATCCCATCAAACAGAAGCGAGCAGCGTAGCCTTTTCTCGTTCGCCACAGTTAATAATTACAACGCAGTAGTACTGGCAGCCACCTGCCCTCGGCCTTCCGCTGCCACCGTCTCCGTCGATGATATCCGCCGCCACCAACGCCTCCAAGGTCAATCACAGCGGCGACAATCAGAAGCAGCACGTTGATGCCAGTTATAGGCTGTCGTGTATTCGCCATCCACGCATACACTTACGTGGTTAGCGGTAAGAGCAAAAATCCAAGCGCGGGCAATAACAGGCCGTCGTACGCTCGGTCTAAATGATTCGAGAAGAAGAACAACAACGCGAACGCGATTCGACTGCTCTTAATCATGCCCAGCGAATCATAACAAACAGGACCACACCAGCCACTAGCAGAAACTTCATCAGTGACCTCCACTTTTCGACAAATACATTTCGCATGTGAACTATTCTTCTTACAAAAGAGGCACAAAAGGCAGGTTTTCCTCTGGGCCGTGTTCTTCTACTAAGTTTGTGATCGCTATTGTGGTGCGTACTGCCGCTCCATTACGAGTGCATTGCACGGACCTGAGTTTCACGGCTGTGCTCAGCATGGACGTGCTTCAGCATTGCCTGAGCGGCCAGCGTCCGTGGGTTTCCAAGGCTGCGTTTAAGGTCTTGGATGTGCTCTGTACGAGTACAGGCACGACGCATGAGGGTCGTACACCCATGGTATCTACCGATGCGGTACATAGTAGCTACAGCGTACACCACCTGTGTCGATATTAGCGCTATTGGCCTAATCCTAAGTTCTATAGACTCCCCCCGGGTGGTGTACCAATGCTCTCTCCACTAGCCGCCCATGAAGCATAGCCGTAAGATATGTACACAACGACCAGAAACATTGTAGGCCGGCACTTTATGACTACAGAGGACTTAGGCAGGTCTCTGACGAATGTCACAGGGCGTTTAATGCCGCTCTAGTTCCGGGCAGGAGTATTGCCTAATGCTGACGACAAACATGGGCGTCCGGAACCGGATCGCACTTTGCACTTATCCGATTTCGCATTCGCTAGTGTCCCTTCGCCAAAAGTGAGCAACGCCAGGTGATTTCCTAGCGGCTCATTATTTCATTCCCAACCCGCGATCATTATTTATTGCACACACTGTGCAATTGTGAACACTCCCGAAATAGGCCGAGGTAGTACCGTGCCTTCAAGGAGTTGGATGTTGCAGGGGAACTCAGGCGGCTCTCTCCCCGTCCTCCGCTCTGTTTCCTCCGATGGCGCAGTTTGGGGAGATACTGCGCCACCTCTTTTAGAAGGGTTGCGCATGATAGGCAAGGCACCATCTTACGAATTCGACCAACGTCCCGACGATGACCACAATGAATTACAGGGTATGACCTACAAGCCCGAGGTTGCATTCCGCTGGCCGTCAGGTTGTTTGTGGTCAGTCCTGGACCACAGGCCGACAAGCGATACTTAACAGACATTTTATGCGAGCGAGCAATGAGCATCTCCTCAGATACAATACTAAAGCCGTTCGGGATCATCGTTCCGTTCGATACAAGTGACACATTTGGTGGACTGTCGATGTGCTCGACAAGTGCGGCGGCAACTTACAAAACAACTGCCAGACTAATTGATGTCCTTGCAGAGCCACAGCTAGGCAACTTCCCGCTCCGAAGTTGCGCGGTGGGCTCGAGCCTTCCGTTTTCTCGTCTTTCCTTGTTTGTACCTCATACTTACATCTAGGGTCCTCGGGACCATCGGCAGATGTATTAAGGATGTCGGATTGAGACAGTCTCTGGCACTCGCGCTCCTGATGTTGGCCTTGAGCGGGAGTGCCGCCGTTTGGAAACTTACCTCCGAACCCACGCGCGCCTTGCGAACAAAAGTAGTCCCGTTGCTGGAAATCGTCCATCAGCTCGGTGACCCATATCAGATGTTTCCAGAGTCTTTTCCACTTCAAGTCGCGGTATTCTGGACCGACCCGGGCCCCGATCCAGAGAATCCTCTCCCCCTCGTCCACTCCCTGAAAGAGATGGGCATTCCTTTTTTTATCACTCGCGATCTCCCACAAGCTCTCCGTCACCACCTCGTCATTCTCTATCCCAGCGTCGATTCGCATACTTTTACGCAGCCCCAGGGCGACCGGTTGACCACATTCGTGCGGCAGGGTGGATTTATCTTCGCCCAGAATGTGTTCTGGGGAGGTCTCCAGGATCTTTTCGGTTTTCGCAGTTTTGCTCCCTTGCGCACGCGTCATCACTTGGCATTTTCCGCGACCAAAGATCCTGTCACGAAGTATCTCAATCGCCCCGAGGAGCGCGAAACTCAACTTGGGAGTGATCACTTCCCCCAGGTTATCTGGAGTAACGGATACGTTCCTGACGCTGGCGCTGAAGTGCTGGCGCGCTTTGACGACGGGAGTGCCGCTCTGGTGACGAACTCCGTGGGCAAAGGAAAGGTGTATCTTCTGGGACTGAGTTTACTTGACGTCGTTTTACGCAATCAGAACAATCGCGACTATGAAGCCCAGCGCCACTATGTGAATGCTTTTGAACCCGGTGCGGATGTTTGGCTGTTAGTCTTGCGGGCTTGGTACGAAGCCTACGGCCAAGATTGGGTCCGCCTCGCTACTATTTCCGGGGGGCAACGCTCAGCTTTGCTGCTCTCCCATGATGTGGATTGGGAAAACTCATTTGCTCCGGGCTTCGACTTTGCTCATGTTGAGGAGGCGAACCAGGCCAGCAGTACCTTCTTCATCCAGACTAAATACGTCGATGATGCGAACAGCAAGGCTTTCTTTTTCGCTGCTAACCTCGATATTGTTCGGCAACTGAAAGCACGTGGCGCGACTGTGGGCAGCCATTCTATCATCCATTCGCGAGGCTTCAATAAGTTCGAACTGGGGTCGGGCCATGAAACTTATCCCAGTTACCAACCTCGCGGACTCGGATTCGACACCGCCTCGGGAGCCACTGTCTTCGGCGAAGTTCGAGTTAGTAAAGGACTGCTGGACGGAGAAATTCCGGGTCAAGATACGATCTTCTTCCGTGCTGGGCACCTCCGGGTTCCCGTTTCTCTGCCGGAAGCCCTTGAGCGGTCCGGATATCAGTTCGACTCATCGTTCACAGCGGACGATGTTCTCTCCAACTTCCCGTTCGCGCTTCCTAGGGACCTTGGGTTCGAAGAGGACAGCGATATCTATGAGTTTCCAGTCACCATTGAAGACGAAGAATCGCCCGGCTTCGCCAAACGAGTGCCCCAGGCATTGGAGGTGATCCTGGCCAATGCCGAAAACGAAGCCGTGAGCGTCCTGTTGATTCATTCCAACGAATCCAGCCTGAAAGCAGCCGCCGAACAAGATTTGCTTCGTCAGCTACCTCCGGACATCATCAAAACTGACATGCTGACCTTTGCAAAATTTTGGCGCGCTCGCGATCATATCCATTGGAGCTTGAACCCGACCTCCGTACCCACAGAAGTTTTGCTGCAAGTCGAGTCAGACGAGTCGGTAATCGGTCTCACCTTTGAATTCCAACGTCCAATAGCGACGGTCACCGGAGGCGCGACCTTGTTTCCCGACAATCGGCACCTTGTTTTGCCAGAACTCGCGCCGGGCCACAGTGTTTCACTCCACATCGACTACCAGCACTGACCTCGGCTCCGCAGTGTGGGTACCTATGCACGTAAGCCTTGGTGCCTTGCGTAACTACTCTTGCAGCCCTATTGAGGTCATAGTGATAGGTAAGGATTGCAATGGCGGTGCATTGCTGTGCTCGGGACCTCGCTCTGACGGTCCTGTCCCTCCCCTAAACAGATTCAATTTCTGAATGACCCGGGAGCCGTGTACGTAATACCAGCGCCGGATCGAGCGGACCACAGTTCGCTGGAGTTTTGTCGTGAAAGTGTCTGAAAACAGATTCATTTGTCAACCGAACGAACGGCTGCTCAGGACCGTCATCGCAGCCTTTCTGCTAATCGGTTTCGCGCAGTTTCTTGCCGCGCAAACGACCGGCGACTGGCAGGAACGAGTGCGCAAGAATGTCGAGAACCAGCACATCGATGACGCTCTTGGCATCGTCGACGAGCGTTTGGCGGACGCACCTGAGGATTTGGAAGCTCACGGTTGGTGTGGACGATTGCTGGCCTGGAAAGGCCGTTGGGCCGAAGGTGAAACTGAATACGAACTTGTCCTCGACAAAGTCCCAGACGATACCGACATTTTGACGGGCCTCTCTGACGTCCTCCTCTGGCAGAAGAAATATGCCCAAGCGCTGCAGACTCTGGACCGGGCAAGAAAGATCTCACCCTCAGACCCTGAGATCCTTTCACGCCGCGCTCGCGTGCTCGCGTTGTTGGGCCGGATGCCGGAAGCGCGTTCGGAGTACCAACAGACGCTTCTCTTTGATACCCATAATGCGGACGCGAGAACAAGTCTCGACAGCTTGAGCGAAAACACCAAACACGAACTGCGGGTTGGCGAAGACGTCGACATCTTCAATTACTCCAACGCCGCCCAGATCCAGAGCGTCAGCCTTAGTTCCCGGTGGAACCCGCGATGGTCAACCGTCTTCGGCGTCAGCACCTATCAAAGGTTCGGGCAAGATGCGGTCAAGTTCCTAGTCAGCACCGACTTCCACCTCACCACGCGGGACTGGTTCACGGTCGGTAGCACCGTTGCCAGCAGCCAGAGTGTGGTGCCCACCAACGAAGCTTTCTTCGAGTATGGTCATGCCTTCCGAATCGCAAATCGTTGGGTTCAGGGACTGGAAAGTTCCTACCAGCAACATTGGTTCTGGTATCAGGGCGCGCATGTCCTGACCCTGAACACAAGCCAGACTCTCTACCTTTCTCACGAGTGGACTTGGTCGTTGAACTTGACTGGCGCTCGTACTGGATTTTTGGGTACTCCAGTCGACTGGACGCCCTCCGGCTATACCAAACTTGGCTTCCCCCTGCAACGTCGCGTCGTCGGCAATGTTTTCTTCGGCGTGGGCAGCGAAAACTTTGCTCAGATCGATCAACTCGGGCGCTTCTCTGCCCACACTTTCGGCGCTGGTCTGCGCTATCAGTTCACCGTCCGCCAGGACATCAACGGTTATGCAGCTCGCCAGGATCGCACCGGCGGCCTGATCGATACGAGCTTTGGATTGAGCTATGGGATCCGTTTTTAAGGGAATCGAAAAGCTCGGGCCCGCTAGGCTAGTTCTGGAGGCGATTCTCGCTTCGCTGCTGGGAATCCTCCTTCTCGTCGGATTCATTGTGCTGCGACGCTGGTACCGCGCCCGATACTTTCATAAGAGAAATCAGCGCACCGTTGCCTTGCGCTCCCAATGGGACGATATCCTCTCCGGCAAAATCCCCGCCGAAGTCTGGCGCTTCAATCTGCTCGATTGCGACATCGTTGAATCCGTTCTGCTCGATGGCATCGAAATGTCGCCAGCTGACAAGTTACCGCCGCTGCTGGATTGTCTTCGCGTCAGCGGCTTACTCGATATGCGTATCTACGAAGCCCGAACATCGCGCGGATTGAAGCAACGAACCGCGCTGCTGGCTCTGGGGCGCACTCGCGCCATGGAAGCGATTCCTGCTTTGGCGGCGGGATTGGACTCGCACTTGCGCGAAACTCGGATCGCCGCGGTTCGTGGCCTCGGCCGCACGGCTCGCATGGAAGCCGCGATCCCAATTCTCGACCGCATCGTTACCGGTCATTTCGACGCGCCCGAACGTTCCTTGAAAAATGCCCTGGCAAACTGCTGCCGTTCCTGCCCCGATGTACTGGTCAACTACCTTGAACGCACGCATGGACCGGTTCGTGAGTTGCTGGCACGCGTGCTGGGCGAACTGGCATCGCCTCAGCTTGGTGAGGAGTTACTCGTTCTGGCCTCAGACGTCTTACCGGAAGTGCGCGCTTCCGCAGCCCGTGCGCTCGGCAATACGAACACGTGTTACACTCTGCCGGCTCTCGAGAGTTTAGCCGCCGATCTAGAATGGTTTGTTCGTCTGCGCGCCGTCGTTGCGCTGGGACAAATCGACAACGTCGACAAAATCGGCATCCTGCTTCGCTCCCTCTGCGATCCCAACCGCCACGTACGTCAGCGTGCCGCATGGGCGCTGGCGCGGATGGGGCCGCAGCTCGATCAGATCCTCGAAGATGTAATCGCTACCAAAGACGATTATGCCCTGCAGTCGTTTGTTTCCGAACTCGAGCGGTCCGGCGCGATCGAGAAGATTGGCGGCGGCTATCCTGGTTCCAGCCGTCACTCTACCGGGACTCACTTGATGGAAGTTGTAGCGGAAGCAAGAAAACGAGTGGAACTCACCGGCAAAGCCGCGGCGGCGGTTGGGGCCCACTGACCGTGCATTTTCTCGCCATCTCGAACGATACATTGTTCATCTACTACGTGCTATCCAACGTCATCTACCTTGGACTGCTGATCGTTGCGATTGTCAAAAACGTCCGTCATCGTCATCGTCTTGGCAGTCAGCGCCTGGAGCTGGTGAAAGCTTCTCCTTTCACCCCGCCCATCACTCTAATCGTTCCGGCGCACAACGAGGAACGCTCGATTGTGGGGAGTGTCGGTGCTCTGCTCGGACTCGAATATCCCTGCCTCGAAGTCATCGTTGTCAATGATGGATCGGATGATGCCACCCTGGAAAAGCTAAGGCAGGCCTATCAGCTTCAGATCGCCCGCGTCCTCTACATTGCCGACGTTGCAACGGCGCCGCTCCACGCCTTCTATCGCAGTGCGCTCGATCGGCGCTTGTTCGTCCTCGATAAAGAAGCTGCTGGCTGCAAAGCCGATGCCATCAATGCAGGAATCAACGCCGCGACCAGTCCTTACATTTGCGTCGTCGACGCCGACTCAATTCTCGAAAAGGAATCTCTCATTCGCATCATGGCTGGAGTATTCGCCGACCCAGGTCGTGTCATAGCCGTAGGCGGTATCGTACGCGTCTTGAACGGCTCCCGCGTGGTGAACAATCAAATCGAGGAAGTGCGCCTTCCCAAGAGTCCGATCGAAGTCATGCAGGTAATTGAATACTTGCGCGCCTTCCTGGTCGGCCGCGAAGCCTGGGCAGGCTTCAATATGCTGCCCATAATTTCCGGCGCATTCGGAGTTTTTCAGCGCGACCTCGTCCTCCAAGTCGGAGGTTTTCGCACCCACGCAGTCGGAGAAGATCTCGATCTCATTATTCGCATGCACCGGCGCCTGCATGAAGATCACCGCTCGTACCACATCGACTTTATTCCTGACCCCACTTGCTGGACTGAAGTGCCCACCGACTTGAAGTCCCTCGCCCGCCAGCGTGCACGCTGGCACAAAGGTCTCATTGATACACTTTGGCCCAATCGCGACATGCTGTTCCGCGCCCGCTACGGACGCGTCGGCTGGCTCGTCCTTCCTTACATGTGGATCTTCGAATTCTTCGCGCCCATCATCGAGGTCGTCGGATACACGACGATCATTCTCGCCCTGATCTTAGGAGTTCTGAGCAAGTCATTCTTCCTACAATTCCTGTTGTTCGGCTACGCCTTTGCAACGCTGATTTCCATCGGTTCGGTACTGCTCGAAGAAATGACTTTCCGCCGCTATAGCGACTGGCGCGAGGTCGCGCGCTTGATAATCTACTGCTTCTTTGAACATTTCCCCTACCGCCAACTCACGATGGTCTGGCGTCTCCAGGGAATCTGGCAATACCTCCGCGGAGACTTGCAATGGCGGTCAATGAAAAGAGTCGGAATCTCTGCCAATCCAATCGCCTGAGTCGTGACCTCCCTGGCAACGTGGTCCTGAAAGGACTTCAACGCCACGAAGCGTTCTTCTACAGCCATTTTTCCTATGGTCGAGGACCGTTTCCCGCGGATCTGGTTTGGGATGCAGAGAATCGGATCTGCGGCAACTGCTGTGGCATCGCCACCATTGGTGCAGATGCGCACCGTAGTGATGAATCAACTGCATGTGGTGGCACTCAACGAAGGCGATTACACCTATTGACCCGTGCCCTGCGGGTTGAGTGCAAACTGCTTTGCTCAACAGTTGCGTCTTCGAGGCGCACGGCTCAGGAGAACTCAGCCTTGCGCCACGTTCGAAGGTTGACCACGTAGAGCACAATACAAAATAGGTTCGCGGGAACCAAGCCCAGCTGCCCTGTTCTTAACCCGATGACGCAAATGATCAAGCTGTTGACCGCCGCTAGTACCCAGCCCGCCCAGCATCTTTTCCCTATCAGAATCGTCGAAACAACAGTGAACACACAAGACAAGCAATCAAGCCGCCACACAAGCGAAAGAACTTCTAATCTCATATCCTCTATCTTTGCCCGGAAGGAGAGGCTCGTTCCGAGATCCAGGAGGTGAGACATAACCTTGGTAACTTGGACCTTCCCGTGAGGCTGGGTGTCCCCTGGATCTCTGAGAGCGAGACTCAGTCACCCCACCCATGCGTGGGCAATTCTCAATTGGCGACAATCGGTGGTGGCGGTGATGGGCACTTGTTGGTCTTCCAGAAGGATGAATAGTTGCGGAAATTTCTTCGGGCTTCAAATGTCAGAGTCTGCCTGACAACCGAACGCAAGGAAAGCCACTTGGAGTAAACGCTGAAGTATCGCGATCGCGCTCACTGGGCTGCGTCGCAGCGAGTGCGCGGCGGCGGCCCCTGGCCTATCTCGGGGAAACAAGAGAATGAGTGACGACATGCACCGAGAGTGCGATTCGGTTCTGCACTCCCAGTGTATGTATCAATTTCGCTACGTGCGCCTTGACCGTGCGTTCTTGAATGCACAGGGGAGCGCCAATCTCCTTGTTGGAGCAACCGGCCACCAGTAATTCCAGGACCTCTTTTTCGCGGTCAGTAAAAGGCCGGCGCGAGGGCTGCAGCTTGCGCGCGTCCCCCGCATTGTGCCGCTCCACGAACATGGAGAGCACTTTCCTAGGAAGCCACGTTGAGCCTTCGTGTACTGCTCGAAACGCCCGCACAAACTCAGCCGCGGATGCTCCGTCCTCAATGCAGCCCTTAGCCCCGAATGTGATGGCCCTGTACATTGCCTCGTCATCCATACAGGCTCCCATCACAACAATCGGTAGTCCGAGATTTCGGGCTCGCAATCCAGCCATCACATCGAAAACGTTCTTGCCCGCATAGTTCCACAGCAACACAATGTCAATATCACACCGGGTTGTGATTTCTGTCAGAGAGACGGAACTCAGTTCAAATTCTGACTCTGAACCCAAGAGAGTACGCAAACCTAGAAGTCGTAGGGGGTCGTTATCAGCCACGGCGACGCGAATGAGAGGTTTCACCGGTTGGCTAGATTTCATGACCCTCTTAAATTGTGGACGGCGCGCTGCACGCAACTTGGACCTCCTCGGCTTGGGCCTTCTGGTTGAGGGATTACTCTATGACTGTTGAAGCAATCCATTGGCCAATCCGCCAAGGCGCAATAGCCCTTCAAATACGACCAGGAGGAGGCCAAACCCTCGCCGCAGCGCTCGAATTGTCCCTCCGGCGGAACGACTGTCCCGCAACAGGACTACTGGATGACAAGAGTTTTCTCGCCTCTTGCCAGGGTACGTTGCTCCGAGGGTTCAGGGCGTATGCTTTTGGCTCGGTCGAGGGCTTCTGCCACGCTCAAGCAAACATTCTGCCGT